>ERZ1673700.2886-NODE-2886-length-12564-cov-4.180910_pt1 | contig 12564 bp, 12 predicted proteins | sample MGYA00580230_ERZ1673700 | MGnify/ENA primary metagenome ERZ1673700 (study PRJEB41218, sample SAMN15661782) | gut metagenome | host: Homo sapiens | place: Canada: London | collected 2015-08-20/2019-03-30 | study: EMG produced TPA metagenomics assembly of...
TAAATGGCTGCTCATGTGTTCCTACCGTCACAAAAATCATTTTCTCGTCATCTACTTAGAATATGCTTCCAAGGTTAACCGCCTTTGGATAAACCTTTTTCTGCTCTTCCCACTGCACAACAAACTTGTCCACAATGGGGTAAACCATCTTTCCTGTCATTGTCGGTTTATCAATTCGATCAAAAACCTCGATGTAAACCAACTTTGCGCCCATCATTTTACCAATATAAAAAAACGGGACCGCAACTGCTGCACCGCAGGAAATAATCAAGTCTGGCTTTTCCTTATGTAACACATTCCATGCAATCTTGGTATTCTTAATAAGAGCCTTTAGACTCCGGTTTGTCGGATAATAACAAGGATACATTTTTTCACCTTCGAGCCGGCTTCTTGCATCCTCCTTATCAAAAGTGACCCAGAAATGATCTTTGTCCTTCCAAAATGGCTTTAACATATATAAATGTGTCAGGTGTCCTCCTGACGAACCAACTAAACATACTTTCATGTCCTCTGATCTCCTTCATCCCAAGATTTTTTATGTACACATCCGTATGGATAGGATTTCCCAATGTGATGGTTTTCTATATTGCCCCATCACTTTGCATAATACTTACAACAGTCTTAAAAATAATCCTCAAATCATTCTTAACACTCCACTCCCTAATATACTGGGTATCCAGCTTCACCACTTCCTCAAAGTCCGTGATATTGCTTCTGCCACTCATCTGCCTTTCTTTCTGTACATTCTTTCCAAATTCTCCTTGTGGTATCTTTTATTTCCCTCTATACCTACTACGGGGGGAGGTACCTTTGTCCTCCCTCGAATTATTTTAGCCTGTTTTGTTTTATTCGGTTATTTGTATCTTTTTCTGTATCTAATCAGGGTTTTTCAGTAATTTATTTTCACTCATTTTTAATTCTATGTCAATGAATATTAGGTTTTCTTTATAATTTTTGACACATTCGCTAATCACTATGGTATTACAGCACCAATATTATACATTATTATATATCATACTGCTTATTTTCCCTCAAACAGCCTCTGCTTCCTCTCTATCATCTCATCAATCCTTGCGATATACTGCCCTACATCCTTGACATTCTCGCATCTGTCAATTCGGTGAGTGCCATCGGGATTCGGTACCGGCCAGACGCGCTTGGTGCTTGCTCCGGCTCCGCACGCCACAATCGTTTGCTTTTCCTCCATTATCAATATGTTGTATACGCCGGCCTTGCCCTTTGCCGCATAGCCCACGTTCTCCATATTGCCAGCCATGCCCTTCTGCCTGTAGAGGTAGTATGGCTCAAGCCCCATCTGCTTACAGTAGGCTGCGCAGAGATCCATATGCTCCTGGGTGTTGACCATCTGCATATCTCTGTAGCGGTCCTTGAAGATGGTGAGTCTTGCAGCTCGCTTTACTGCGAGTGAGTGGATAGTGACGTTGTCAGGCGCCAGCTCCTTCACCAGCTCCATTGTGTGCCTTACATCATCGAGTGTCTCCTCAGGAAGTCCCATGATGAGATCCATGTTTATGTTGTTAAAGCCCAGCTCACGCGCGAGCTTGAAGCTTTGTATCGTATCGTCTACTGTGTGGTGTCTTCCTATTATATCAAGTGTCTGCTGCTTCATGGTCTGTGGATTTACTGATATACGGCTGATGCCGTTTTTCTTTAGTGCCATGAGCTTTTCTCTCGTGATGGAATCCGGTCTGCCTGCCTCCACTGTAAATTCCAGACAGTCCTTTAAATCAAAGCTGCATTTGATTTTTCTGATAAGCCTGTCAAGCTGGGCAGGGCTTAGTGTGGTCGGTGTGCCGCCTCCTATGTAGATGGAGTTTAACTTTTTGTGGTAGAATTTCTGCGCCGTGTAGTCTATCTCCTTCTCGAGTGCGTCGAGGTAATCGTCCACGCGGTTTTTCCACACACCCAGCGGGTATGAGGTAAACGAGCAGTATGCGCAGGTGCTCGGGCAGAAAGGTATGCCTATGTACAGGCTGTAGCCGTTGTCATAGTCCACCCTATCGAGCAGTGCCTTCTCACGCTTTGCTATGCCTATTGAGAGGTCGATTTTCTCATCACTTGCGAGGTAGGTTTTCTTAAGATAGTCGTAGGTTTCCTTATCGCTCATGCCGTCCTCTATACATTTCATGGCTATCTTGGTCGGTCTGATGCCTGAGAGTGTGCCCCATGGAAGGCTCTTTCCTGTGCCCTTTTCTATCATGGAATACAGGGCGAGCTTGAGGCGGTTTTTAGTTTCCTTGCGGTCTGCACTGTCTACGGATATTTTTGTGCAGATACTTTTTCCGGCTCTATTCATCGTCCACTCCACCGCAATCTCATCACCCACATAGTCTATCTTAAATACCTGTGAGGCATCCGCAAATTCCTTTACGCCATCAGCTGTCATCTCGTGGTGTGTGCAGGCTAAGTTTTTTCCCTCCACCTCATCAGGTGAGCAGCTATAGTACATCTGCACATCCTCCTGAGGGAAGAACTCCTTGAGCAGTGAGTGCACATCATATTCAAAATCCGGTTTATTAAATACTACTACTATCATAAGTAAGGGTTATACATCCTCTCGTTTTCTATGGTTGTTGTGTCGTTGTGGCCCGGGTACACCTCTGTATGCTCAGGCAGTGTCATGATTTTTTCCTTCACTGTGCGCACGAGGTCTGACATGCTGCCACCCTTGAAATCCGTACGTCCGATTGAGCCGCAAAACAGCGAATCTCCTGTAAAGATCACGTCCTCATACGGGAAATAATAGCAGCAGCCGCCCGGTGTATGCCCCGGTGTGTGAAGCACTACTATGTGAAAGCCTGCGATGTCAATTTCCTGCTTATCCTTCAAAAATACATCTGCATAAAAGGTCTTTGACTGGCCCATCATGTAGCTGACATTAAGCTGCGGGTCATCAAGTGTGGCTTTGTCTGCCTCATGGATATATATCTTGACGCCGTAGCGGTCTGCGAGCGGCTTTGCATCAGTGGCATGGTCAAAGTGTCCGTGTGTGAGCAGTATTGCTACTGGCTTTGCGCCTGACTCATCCACCTTTTTGGCGAGCTGTTCTGCACACGCGCCCGGGTCTATTATTATCATTTCCTTTGTCTTTATATTGGTGACAAAGTAGCAGTTGGTCTGCACCGGTCCCACTACGAAGTGGTCTATCTTCATATTTACCATATGAGTGTACTCCTTGTCTGTTATATGTTATGCTTCACGCAAGAACCACCGGGATTTAGCCGGTGGTCCTCTCTACGTCTATTACACTTTCTATCTGTCTGAGCTTCTCCACTAGAACCTTTATCTGGTCCCTGCCTTTGATATTGAAAAATACCTCGATTGTAGCGATGCCCTGCTTGCTGGTCTTGGACTGGATACCACTGATATTGATTTCCTTCTCGGTAAATATCTTTGTGATATCTACGAGCAGTCCCGGCCTGTCATGACAGAATATCTTTAGGTCTGCCTGATACTCGGCACCGTTGTCCATGAGGGCTGTATCCTGCCACTCTGCTTCTATGAGCCTGTCCTTTTCCATCTTGGACAGATTGATGATATTTACGCAGTCTGTCCTGTGGATTGAGATGCCTCGGCCTCTTGTGACAAAGCCCACGATTTCATCTCCCGGAACAGGATTGCAGCACTTCGAGAAGTGCACAGCCACGTCATAGAGTCCGTGTACCACAATACCGCTCTTTGACTTGTGCTCGGGCTGTGTGCCTGCTGCCGTCTGCTGCTTTTCTGCAATGCTGCCAAGCACCTCTGCATCTGTCATCGGCACCACATGATCCTTCTTGTACTCGTCGTACATCCTGTTGACTATCTGGCTCTCCTTGAGTCCGCCGTGACCGACGGTTGCAAGGCATGAGTTCCAGTCGTGGAAGCCGTATTTGCGGCGTATTTTCTCCTGATACTCAGGCTTGTTTATCTCAGCAAAGTTGATACCCTTTGCCTTGGCATAGGCTGCTATCAGATCCTTGCCGTGCTGTATATTCTCCTCCTTGAGCTCACTTCTGAACCACTGGTTGATCTTGTTCTTGGCCTGTGTGCTCTTTACAACCTTGAGCCAGTCACGGCTTGGTCCCTTGGAGTTCTGTGAGGTGATTATCTCTATCTGGTCACCGTTTTTGATGACATAGTCTATCGGCACCAGCTTGCCGTTTACCTTGGCACCGACCATCTTGTTGCCGACCGCAGAGTGTATGCTGTAGGCAAAGTCTATAGGTGTGGAGCCCTTTGGCAGGTTCTTTACATCGCCGGACGGTGTGAATGCAAATACATTGTCGGAGAATAAATTTAAATCGCTCTTTAATAAAGTCATAAACTCCTTATTATCCGACATATCCTGCTGCCACTCGAGTATCTGGCGCAGCCAGCTGAGCTTCTCCTCCTCTGTGACAGTGGTGGTAGTGGCATTGCCGTTGTTTGCTTCCTTGTACTTCCAGTGCGCTGCGATACCGTACTCAGCTGTACGATGCATCTCATAGGTACGTATCTGTATCTCAAACGGCTGTCCGCTCGGACCTATGAGTGTCGTGTGAAGCGACTGGTACATGTTCTGCTTCGGCATGGCAATATAGTCCTTGAAACGGCCCGGTATAGGCTTATACTTCTCATGTATGATACCAAGCACCGCGTAGCAATCCGGTATGGTATCCACAAGAATCCTGATGGCAAAGAGGTCATATATCTGGTCTATCGTCTTGTCCTGATTGACCATCTTCTTATATATACTGAAGAAATGCTTTGCCCTGCCGTATATCTCTGCCTTGATACCGGCATCCGAAACATACTTCTTGACATCGTTTACCAGACCCTGGATGTAAGTGTCGCGCTCTGTCTTTCTGAGTGCTACCTTCTCTACCAGATCGTAATATGCATCCGGATAGAGGTACTTCATACAAAGGTCCTCGAGCTCTATCTTTATCTTGCTGATACCAAGTCGCTGCGCGATAGGACAGTAGATATCCTGTGTCTCTCTGGCGATACGCTGCTGTGCCTCCTTGGACTGGTACTTGAGCGTACGCATATTGTGCAGTCTGTCTGCCAGCTTTATGAGGATGACTCTGATATCCTTTGCCATGGCGAGAAACATCTTGCGCAGATTCTCAGCCTGCATCTCAAGCCTGTCCGCATTCTTGTCCTTCGGATCCTTGGTGCTGTCTGTCAGATGCAGGTGCTTTAACTTCGTGACACCATCCACCAGATGTGCGACATCGTCTCCAAACTCCGCACGCATCTCATCCATGGTCATGATGGTATCCTCCAGCACATCATGGAGCAGTCCTGCTGCAATGGTTTCCTTATCCAGCTCGAGCTCGGCGAGTACTATGGCAACACAAAGCGGATGTATGATATAAGGCTCTCCCGACTTACGTACCTGCCCCTTATGGGCATCATAAGCTACCCTGTAGGCTTTGTCCACAAGGCTCGTGTCATCCGACGGATGATACTTTTTGATTTCCTTTTTCAGCTCATCATAAAGCTCCTCAGGGCTCGTAAAATCCTTTGTTCCCCTTATACCGCTGGTATCTGAGCGAAATTTGTCCGCTATTTTTTCTAATTCTTCTGTTGAGTAATCTGCCAATAGTCTCACCTCGATTGTAGTGTATCTTTAGTAGCCATTATATTTTATTTCTTTAAAAATTGCAATCTTATGTTGTTAGCCGATAACCATCTTTACTCCGCCATACATGCCTGCTGAGTTGCCGAGTGTGGCAAGCTTGATCTCTGTCTCGCGGCTTGCATGGAAAGCATACTCTTTATAGTACTTTGCTGCTGTATCGATGATGATGCTGCCTGCCTTTGAAAGGCCTCCGCCGACAACAAATACCTCAGGGTCCATGACGCATGCTACTGCTGCCATTGCCTTGCCGAGAAGCTTCATAGACTGCTCTACTGCCGCAATGCCCGCTGCATCTCCTGCCTTTGCCGCATCGCATACATCCTTGGCTGTGAAACCTGCATTTAAATCAAGCTTTGTTGCCACATCCCTGTGTGCTGCAATGTATCTCTCTGCCACTCTTACGAGACCGTTTGCTGATGCATACTGCTCTAAGCAGCCCTTCTTGCCGCAGCCACAGCACTCTGACTCATCATCTACCATAGGCATATGTCCTATCTCTCCGCCTGCTCCGTTTATTCCGGCTACGATTCTGCCCTCGCGGATGATTCCTCCGCCTACGCCTGTGCCGAGTGTGATCATGACTACATCCTGATGGCCCTTTCCGCCACCCTGCCACATCTCACCGAGTGCAGCTACGTTGGCATCGTTTCCGGCCTTTACCTTGATGCCGCCGCACAGTACTGAGAGTGACTGTGCCACGTTGAACACGCCCCAGCCGAGGTTGACACACTTCAATACTGTTCCGTCATCCTTTATAGGTCCCGGAACTCCCATGCCTACACCCTCGATGTCACCCATCTCTATGCCATGCTTCTCGTTATTCTCCTTGATTGATGCTGCGATATCAGGCAGGATAAGCTCGCCGGAATTCTCTGTGCGTGTAGGAATCTCCCATGTATCGACAAGCTTTCCTGTTGTCTCGAAAAAGCCCATCTTTACAGTTGTTCCACCTATATCTACTCCGTATGCGTATTGTTTCATTTTTTCGTCCTCCAAATCGTTAAACTATGTTTATATTTTATTGCCTAATTGCATATTTTTCAATGTTTTTCATTGTTTTTTATGTTTTTTCTATATATGGAAGCGTTTATATCATCATCCATATGCCCGCTATTTGTAAATCCAAGCTTTTTGGCAAGGCGCACCGATGCCTCATTTCTCTCATCTATCCGGCAGTAAAGCTCTTCAAAGTCTGTGTTTTCGCGCGCGTAGTCTATGATGAAGCGGCACACCTCCGTAGCATAGCCTTGGTTCCATAATTCCGGCGCTATCATATAGCCCAGTTCATCATGCTCAAGCCCTGCCCTGCCTATCAGCTTACCTGTTTCCTTGGAAAATACAAGCCACATGCCATACTCGTAAAAGCCATACATGTTCTCTATATATGCTTTCTGGTATTCAAGCTCTGTCTCGTAGTCGTAAAGCGGCTCCACAAAGTCTGTCATGCCGGGCTTGTCATAGAGCTCATAGAGTGCAGGAAGGTCTGACAGGGACAGCTCACGTATCAGACACCTGTCTGTCTCGCCGATGTCCCACGGGATGTGATTATACCGCCTGCGCACACGCTCCAGAAACTCAATATCAAGCTCTGCAAGGCTCTCGACTGCATAGCGCGTGCCGCACTGCGGTTCTCCTACTGATGCTATGCCGAGTGAGTCGGCTATTTGCTTCTGCTGCCTGTTTGATACTATCCAGATGTAGTTGGCGGGAGTTTTCGGTATTCTTAGATTTCCCGTATTAGCTTTCGCGGTGTTATCTGCATATTCTTGTATCGTTGTTTTTTGGAAGTCATTAATTGATTCATCAGCCGGTAGCGCAACATACAGTTTTTCTTGCAGCTCTTCTGACATAGATGCCTTGCCTACCACATTTCTCCACTGCAGCTTGAATATCTCGTCATGATAGTAAAAAGAGGCAAGTTTTGCGCTTGCCTCATCAATAATTATTATCATTAAACTGTCTCCGGCTCCGGATAGTCCACTCCGAAAGTCTCAACTGTAACTGTCTTCATGACCTGAGCCTCAAGTGGTTTGTCCATGTAGTCTGTGCGCACCTCTGCGATCTTGTTTACCACATCCATGCCCTCGATCACCTTGCCAAATGCCGCATACTCGCCGTCGAGATGTGGTGCATCCTGATGCATGATGAAGAACTGGCTGCCTGCTGAGTCAGGTATCATGGTACGTGCCATTGAAAGTACACCGGCTGTGTGCTTTAAGTCATTTTTGAAACCGTTGTGTGTGAACTCACCCTTGATTTCATAACCAGGGCCGCCTGTACCGTTTCCGTCAGGATCTCCGCCCTGGAGCATGAAGCCCTTGATTACACGGTGGAAGCATACTCCGTCATAGAAGTTGTGATTAATTAAGCTGATAAAGTTGTTTACTGTGTTTGGTGCGATTTCCGGATAAAGCTCCACCTTGATTACATCGCCGTTTTCCATTGTGATTGTTACGATTGGATTCTGTGCCATTATTTTTCTCTCTTTCTTTTATAATATTATGAGGCTTGGAGAATATCCATTTTTACTTACTCAGAGCCTCTACCACCTTCGGAAACTCCATGAAGTGTGATGCCTTCACCAGTATGGTGTCGCCCTCCTTCACATATGAAAGAAGCTCCTGTGTCATGGTCTCCCTATCCTCAAAATAGTGGATGTCTACATCGGATGATTTCTCCGCTGCTCCGGCTGCATATTCCTTTGCAAGCTCTCCTGCGGCAAAAAGTGTATGGATATGATTCTCTCCAACTGCTTCGCCTACCTCATGGTGCAGCTTTTTCTCATCGCTTCCAAGCTCGCCCATGTCGCCAAGCACTGCTATTGTCCTGCCCTTTGCATGTGAAAGCACCTCGATAGAGGATTTCATGGATACAGGATTTGCATTGTAGCAGTCATCTATCACTGTCATGCCGTGTGTTTTGATGAAATTGGTACGCCCTGCGATTGTCTCTGCTTTCTCGATTCCTGACTTTATCTCAGCTATTGTGAGGCCAAGCTGCAATCCGACAGCCGCTGCCGCCATGGCATTGTATACATTGTGCTCACCCGGGATATGGATTTGTGCATCAAACTCACCCTCCGGAGTGACAAAATGAGCCTTCATGCCGTCGAAGCCCAGGTTTTCAATATTTGTGGTATATACTGATTTATGAACGCCTGAAGCTGATTCCTTGCCATAGTATATGGCAGGCTTTCCATTTACCGTCTGCACTGTGGCCAGCTTATCGTCATCCGCATTCAGCACTGCGACCGCATCCGGCATCATATGCTCAAAGCACTCTGTCTTTGCTTTAAGCACACCATCCCTGTCGCCCAAAAACTCCAGATGGCAGTAGCCGATATTGGTGATGACCATGACATCCGGGCAAGACATAGTAGAAAGTCTGTGCATCTCGCCAAAATCAGATATGCCCATCTCGAGCACCGCTACCTGATGGCTTTCCCTGATTCCGAAAATGGTGAGTGGCAGGCCTATCTCGTTGTTGAAATTGCCTGCGGTCTTGTGGACGCTGTATTTCTGCTCAAGAACTGACGATATCATCTCCTTGGTGCTGGTCTTGCCGACACTTCCGGTGATACCCACCACCTTGATATCAAGGCTTTTTCTGTAAAATGCCGCGAGCTTTTTCATGGCATCGGTGGTTGATTCAACAAGCACATATGGGCCTGCCGGATCCGTCAGCTCATGCTCAGAGAGCACAATTGCCGCCCCCTGCTCAAACACAGTCGGAATGAATTTGTGTCCGTCCACCCTTTCTCCCTTTATCGGGATAAAAAGATAGCCCTCCTTCACCTGTCTGCTGTCTATGACTGCGCCGGTGATTGTCGTATCAAGCTGTGTCTCATCGCCTATATATGTGCCCTCGCAAGCCTTTGCGATATTTGCAAATGTAAGATTCTTCATGTACTTATCCGACATGCTACACCTCATATTTTTTCAAAGATATGTCAATCAGATGCTCACAGAGCTGATTAAAGCTCATACCGATAACCGCTGCCTCCTGCGGCAGAAGACTGGTCGGAGTCATGCCCGGCAGTGTGTTTGCCTCGAGGCAGAACATCTCATTTTTGTCATTGAGCAAAAAGTCTGAGCGTGAATATGTGTCAAGCCCGATAACACGCGCAACCTCCTCGGCATAGTGCTGCATATCCTTTGTCACCTGCTCAGGAAGCTCGGCCGGACATGTCTCTACTGTACTGCCCGCCTTGTATTTATTCTTATAATCGTAGAAGCCCTCCTTCGGTGCGATCTCTATAATAGGAAGAGCCTTGCCCTCGATAACGCCGACAGAGAACTCCCTGCCCTGTACAAATTCCTCGATAACCAGCTCATTTTCCCACTTGAAGGCATCGTCAAGTGCCGCCTTGAATTCTGCCGCATCCCTAACGATAGTGACACCGATGCTTGAACCGCCGCAGCATGGCTTTACCACGCATGGAAGTGTCAGGTCAAGCTTTGTGATATCGTCCTGTCTGGTCGCTCTTGTCATGGAAATACCCTTTGGAGTAGGGATACCGTTTGCAAGGAAGAACTGCTTTGATGTCTCCTTGTTCATGGCGATTGCTGAGCTTAAATAATCGCTGCCTGTATATTTGACACCGAAGAGGTCAAATGCTGCCTGTATCTTTCCGTTTTCTCCGTTTTCTCCGTGGAGAGCCATGAAAACAATGTCCGCCATCTGACACATTTTGATGACATTTGGTCCGAAGAAGCAAGGTGACTGGTCCTTTCTGGAAGCCTTTACCTTTGCGAGGTCAGGTGCCTCTGTCGGAATATCACTGACCTGCACGCTTATCTCGTCCGCGCGGTCAAATATACCTGTCAGGTCCTCCTCCCTGTCACTATATCCCATAAATACATCCAATAATATAACTTTGTGGCCGTTCTCTTTGAGTGCCTTAGCTACCATGCTTCCTGTCTTGAAGGAAACATCTCTCTCTGTGCTGAGCCCTCCTGCAAGTACTACGATGTTCATTTTTGTCCTCTTTTCTTTGATTGAATTATCATGCTTTGGCTTAATTAAACACAATGCAATGCTTCTTTTTTAAAGCTATGAGTAATCAACATAATTTTTCCAAAATTATAACACCATTTGTGCAAAAAAGAAAGACCGGTTGCCCGGTCAAAAAAGAAATTCTCATCTTATTTTAAACTGTGTTAACTTCCAGCAGCTGTATCATTCTCATAAATACCATCCGCCCGTGCAAATCATCCTGTGAAAGTGATTCTCCGTACTTCAATACTAATAATCGGCACTGATAAAAATTCAGCTCAGGATTGCCAAAAAGCAAAATCCGCAAGGCTGCATTTTCCAGGTAATTGTGTATATTTCCCACCTCAATAAATATATCTACGATATCATCGAGGTTAATAAGTCCTTTCTGTTCATAGTACATTGTTCTCAAATATTTGTTTCCCTCCATCAACTATATTTTTCATAGAACTTCTTTTTCTTTTGAAATTTTTTCGTTTTTTACGAAATTTTTCTCTTTGTTTTTGTTGGTGGGTTCATTTTTCCATATAATATATCAATATTCTAGGCGCGTTACGTGCTGATATTTTAAAGATTTCTATTAGAATTTTTAATATTGATAGGTGATTAGCAGTTTTCGACAAAATACGACATGGTTTTAGGTTTAATTTAGTTGGTTTTTGTTTAATATTGCTCTTTTTATATCAGAATTTTTGTAATGATAAATTTGTACTATATTTTTAGGTTTTTGTTCTAATTATTTCATTTTTTTTAAATTTAATCCAAAATTTATTTGAAAATAATTTTGACATGATTAGAAATGAATGTTAAAATATAGATAACAAAAAGGTGCTACCTATAACAACGGTTCGCCTGATCATTTACTTAGTTAAAATAACCGTTCAGTTTCCAGGCTGGGGCGGTTATTTTTTTGTGGTCTTACTGCCATTGGAACCAATCGCATATCCAAGACCAAATGAGGTTAAACAGAGACTGAGCACTGCAATCAAGGTATCGACTGTAAGCATAAGCGAAGTCCTCCTTCCATCAGATTTCTCGAATGAGAGCATATCTATGTAAACGGAGCTATAGACTCCCCGCAAAAAGCGAACCGCCATCTACACGTCTACGTGTGGTAGCACCTATAATAATTATATCGAATATTTGTTCTATTTTCAAGATAATTTACTATAAATTTTATATAAATGGTTAATATAAAAAACCGGCAGCCAACGGCTGCCGGTTTTCGATGAAAGAAAGGTTAAATTATGATGAAAAATAAGAGTCTAACATTCCGGTTCGATAAGTCCGTATGTATTTCCTTTTCTCTTGTAGACTACATTTACTTCGTCATTCTCTGCATTTCTGAATACGAAGAAATCGTGTCCTGAGAGTTCCATCTGGATGCATGCATCCTCAGGATACATAGGTTTCATACCAAATCTCTTGGTACGGACAATCTTGATTTCCTCGTCCTCTGCATCGTCTGCCTCCACGAAATCATCCTGGAATATCGCCGGTGCATACTTCTTTGCGGAAATCTTGGTTCTGTATTTGCGAAGCTGTCTCTCGATTACTTCCTCTACTAGGTCAATTGATACGTACATATCACTGCTGACCTGCTCTGAACGGATAACATGTCCCTTTGCCGGGATAGTAACCTCAATTTTCTGTCTATCCTTTTCTACGCTGAGTGTAACGTATACGTCTGTGTCCGGTTTAAAAAACTTCTCAAGCTTTGACAGCTTCTCCTCTACTGCCTGCTTAAGCCCCTCTGTTAATTCGATGTTTCTTCCTGAAATTGTTATTCTCATGATGTCCAACCCCTTTATCGTTTATTTGATACGTTGTCTGTATCATGTAAATATTATACCATAAATTTCGTTTTCATCAATCATTTTTATGCAATTTATATAAATAATCAAGGGTTTATTTACGGTTTTTCGAGAAATCGCTAGATT
>ERZ1673700.2938-NODE-2938-length-12368-cov-30.961667_pt1 | contig 12368 bp, 10 predicted proteins | sample MGYA00580230_ERZ1673700 | MGnify/ENA primary metagenome ERZ1673700 (study PRJEB41218, sample SAMN15661782) | gut metagenome | host: Homo sapiens | place: Canada: London | collected 2015-08-20/2019-03-30 | study: EMG produced TPA metagenomics assembly of...
TGCCAAAAGAGTACCAGAAAAGCACCGCTTTTTCGAGGCGCGGGCACGAATCAGGGGCTGCTCGCCCCTAATAACCCCAAAGCAGTTGGCTTCACCAGAAAATCGGGCGGTGCGCCAGTCGGCGCAAACGCTTTTCCGATTTTCTGATTCAGCCGATTTTAATTTTCTGTTTGCTCATACCGTGCATATTCTCCGAGCTTCTCGAAGCCGAGGCGGGTATAAAAGTGCACACGCTCCGGGCTGCACAGGAAGACGGGCTGCAAGCCCTCGGCGGAAAGCTCGTTCGCCAATTGGACGATGAGCCGCCCGCCGATGCCTTTGCCGCGCAGTTCCTCTGCCGTCTGCCCACAGGCCATGTAGGCTTGCCCGTTCGCAATGGCATAGGCCCCCACGGTGCAAGCGATCTCTTCCCCCTGCATCAGGGCCCAGACGCGGGCCTTGCCCCGGCTGCGCTTGGAGCACAGCTCGGAGTAGAGATCATCCCGCCGGGCGGGGCGGTCCGGGAAAAGCTCCTCCGCCACCGGGTACGCCGACGGCTCCCGTTCCAAGCGCAGGGAGGCCCAGAGCGTTTCGTCCGCATGGGGCTGCGGCAGCTGCCGTCCCGGTGTGAGGCCGAAGATGCTGTGGGTTCTTGCACGGGTCCACCCGGCTGGCGGGGCAGCCTCGGCTTCGTCGAGGAGGACGGCCCGGCACCCGCAAAAGCGGAGAAATCCAGCCAGTTCTTCGGGGTTTGCATGGCCCGCCATCCAAGCGGTGCTGCCGCCGATATCCAGCGCCAGCGTCGGCCCGGCAAAGAAGCGGCCCGGCTGGCTTTTGCCGAACAGTTCCAGCGCCAACGGCAGGGTCACCCCCATGCAGAGCTTGCCTCGGCAGATGTTGTAAAAGCGCCGCCGGTCCTTCTGTGTCGTGACCTGTTTGATCATTTCAGCGCGTTGACGATGCTCTTGAACTCGCGGCCGCGCACCTCAAAGTTGGGGTAAAGGTCGAAGGAAGCGCTGGCCGGGGACAGGATGATGATATCCCCCGGCTGTGCGGCGGCGCGGGCCAGCTCCACGGCGTGCTGCATACTGTCAGCATACTGGATGGCAAGGCCGGATGCGGCAAAGTCCGGGTGCTCACGGACAGCCTTCTCGATGCGGGGGCCGGTGGCACCCATCAGCACGAGGTTCTTGACGTGAGCGATGACCTCCGGGGCCAGCGGCTCATAGGGGATGTGCTTATCGTAACCGCCCGCAATGAGGATCACCTTCTGGTCAAAGCTGCGCAGACCGGCGATGGTGCGGGTGGGGCTGGTGCCGATGGAGTCGTTGTAGTAGGTCACGCCGTCCAGCACACGGACCGGCTCGATGCGGTGCTCGACGCCGGTGAAGGTGCTGCCGACCTTCTGGATGACCTCAATGGGCACTTCACCCCAGACGGCGGCGGCAGCGGCCAGCAGATTTTCGATGTTGTGCAGACCGCGCAGCTTGACGTCCTTCTGAGCGAGGAAGGGGGTCACCACGCCGTCCTCGGCCATGCAGAGCATCCCGTCTTCCCGCAGGAAGGCACCGTTGTCAGTGTCGTGCAGACGGGTGAACCAGACCTGCTTGCCCTTGCAGTCGGGCACCATGCCGCGGGTGATGTCGTTCTCAAAGCCCAGCACTTCGCGGCAGGGCGGCACCTGATGGAGCAGGATGTTCCGCTTGGCGTCGATGTACTCCTGCATATCCTTGTGGTGGTCGAGGTGGTTGGGGGTCACGTTGGTGACGACCGCGATCTTCGGGCTCTTGTGCATGCTGATGAGCTGGAAGCTGGACAGCTCGACCACAGCCACATCCTCCGGAGCCACGTCCGGCAGCATGGGCAGCAGCGCTGCGCCGATGTTGCCGCCGAGGTGCACTTTGCGGCCCGCCGCCTCATAGAACTTGGAGATCAGGGTGGTGGTGGTGGTCTTGCCGTCGGAGCCGGTCACGCCCACGATCTCACAGGGGCAGTAGTCGAAGAAGAGTTCGACTTCGCTGGTGACCATGGTGCCCGCCGCAATGGCATCCTGCAGCGGCTTCTGATAATACTCGAAGCCGGGGGTGCGCAGGATGATGTCCTGCCCCTTGAAGCCGTCCATGTAGTGCTCGCCGAGGCTCAGGTCGATGCCCAGACGGCGGATGGTGTCGGCATAGTCGCCGAAATCCTCCACGCTGTTCTTTTTATCGCAGAGGGTGACCTGTGCGCCCAGACCCACGAACTCTTCGATCAGGGTCTTGTGGCTGACGCCCGCACCGATGAATGCGACCTTCTTGCCCTTGACCAGCTCTGCAAGCTGCTGCTGTTCTTTCTGCATAAAAACAGAACCTCCTCTATAAAGTGTTTCTGTAAAACTTCTTGCCGTTCCCCATTCTACACCATTTCCGCGCAATACGCAACGCCAAACCCGCTTGGTGCACGATTTGCACCGAAAGGTCATCGAAATTCACAAAAAGATAATTGTCTTTTTCGACGCTTTCCGGTATACTGGACGTATCCATCAAATTCTGCAAGGAGCGCATGTTTTTTGAAGTACCCATCCCGCTTGACCGCCGCGTTTCTGACGGTCCTTCTGCTGCTTGCCCTGACCGGCTGCGGTTCGGGTTCCAACAGCTTCACATGGTTCGTGGATACCATCCCCGCGAACCTCGACCCGCAGGTGGCGTCCACGGCGTCGGACGTCATCGCCTGTGAAAATTTATACAGCGGCCTTGTCCGAAAGGACCCGGACGGCGAAATCGAGCCTGCCCTCTGCGAGCGGTGGGAACGATCTGCCGACGGCAGGACCTACACCTTTTACCTGAAGGACGGCCTGACCTACACCGCCGCCAAGGGCACCGCCGCCGAGTACGCCATCACCGCCGAGGACTTCGTCTTCGCCTTCCGGCGGATGTTCCGGGCCGACACCAATTCCCCCTACGCGGTGGAGTTCTCGGCCCTTGAGAACAGCGCCGAAGTGCTGGCCGGGCAGATGCCGGAAAGCGCGCTGGGGGTCTCCGCCAGCGGCCCGCTGACGCTGGTGTTCCGCCTGAACAGTGCGGACGAGAACTTTCTCTCCAAGCTGACGCTGCCCGGTGCCATGCCCTGCGATGAGGAGTTCTTCAACTCCACCCGCGGCACCTACGGTCTGACCGCCAAGACCACCCTTTCCAGCGGGCCCTTCTACCTTTACAACTGGACGTCCGGCGGCCTGTTCTTGCGGCGGGAACCCTCCGGCACCCTCATCGACAGCCTCCGTCTGGTTCAGAATACCAACAACGCCGACCAGTCCGCCGTCGAGCTCGTCAACGGAGAAAAGTGCTCTGCCGCGCTGGATGACACCGGCAGCACCACCTCCCTGTCCTCCATCTCCTACTCCGACACGACGTGGGCGCTGCTCTTCAACTGCAGCACCCTCTTCTCCTCCACCGAGCTGCGGCAGTCTCTGGCCGGGGTAGCGCGGGAGGCCGCCGTGGTCCCCGCCACCGGACTCTTCGCCGCAGCGGACGGTCTCATCCCGGACGGACTGAACGTGGACGGCATGAACTACCGCAGCACCGTCGGCAATGTCTCCCCCGCTGCCGTGGATGTCAGAGCCCTCTACCTTTCTGCGCGGCAGGGCATGGCGAACTCCGACTTCAACAAAGTCACCCTGATGATCCCCGCCGGGTCCGGCCTGACCGAAGCCGCCGAGACCATCAACGGCGCATGGCAGAAGGAACTTTCCCTCTTCTTCTCCATTGAGGAGGTGGACGAGGAGACCTTCCAGAAGCGCCTTTCCGAGGGCGATTACACCATCGCGCTGGCCCCCATCAGCGCCGAGAGCGGCAGCGTGTACAGTATGCTGGCCCAGTTCACCACGGCGGGCGGGAATTTGACCGGCTACGCCAATGCCCTTTACGCCACCCAGCTGGAGGCCAGCACCCACGCCACCGGCGCGGCCCGCTGCCGGCTGCTGGGCGAGTGTGAGCGCCAGCTGCTGAGCGACTGCGTGGCCGTTCCCCTCTTCTCCCAGCAAAAGCGGCTGCTGGTGGCCTCCGGCATCAAGGGCCTCATCTTCGACCCCTTTGGCCCGGTGCTGGACCTGACCTACACCACCAAAGAATAAGGAAAGCGCAAGACCCTCTGTGCCGCGGCACAGAGGGTCTTGTTCTGCCTATTTCTTGATGCCGAACAACCGGCGCAGGATCCCGCGCAGACATTTCGGGCTTTTGATGACGACCACCTGCATCCTCTTCCCGCCTTTCGTTCTGTGATACCACAGTATAAGCGGTTGGAGCACAGAATGTGCGGCCGGTTTGGCTGTCAGGTGGTCAGAATGGGCGTATCGGCCACGGTCTCCACCACAACGAGGGTTCCCTTCCGGGTCGAGACGGTGATGCAGTCCGAGCCTTCGGCGTACTCATTGCTGACGCCCAGCGGGTAGCCCGCCGTGAGGGCCGCATCGGTCAGCTCGTAGTAGGAGCCTCCTTCGCAGACGCCCTCGGCCCTGCCCTCCATGGGGAAGACGGAAAAGTAGAAAAATTCCTCTTTCGGGTAGCGGCGCTCCTCACCGGGGCGGACGAAGGTGATGCGGCTGCGCTCGTTCTGGAGGGTGGCGCGGACGCCCCGCTCTTCCAGCCCAAGGCCGGTGCAGAGGTTCGACAGCGTGTGCTCCAGCCGTTTGCCGCCCAGCGCCCCCAGCAGCAGTACCTCGGAAAACCCCTTTTCCGAAGCGAGCTTCGCCGCATATTCGGTATCGGTATCGTCCTTGACGTGGGGCAGGATGATGACATCATCCTCCTGCGCCGGGCAGGGCGCGGTATCGAAGTCGCCGACGATGATGTTCGGCTTGCAGCCCAGCGGCTCGCAGTTGCGGTAGCCCGCATCGCACGCAATGATGAAGTCCTCAGGGCGGAGCAGACGTTTCAGCTCCGGCGAGACCGGGCACGCGGAAAGGATCACACAGCGTGACATAAGAACTCCTTTATTCTTGGCTCCCCTGCTAGGGGAACTCCGCAAGGCGCTGGCGCTGCCAGACCCAGCGGTGAGAGGTTAAACTTTGGGGCGCTGCCAGTCCTTGACGTCCTTGACTTCCTCATACATGGCGCAGTAGCTGTCGTACCGGGTCTGAGAGAGCTTGCCCTCGGCCAGCGCGGCACGGACGGCACAGCCCTTCTCCGACCGGTGGGAGCAGCCCGTGAACTGACACTCGCCGAGATAAGGCCCGAACTCCGGGAAGACATGCTCCAGATTCTCCTTGGGGATGAACCCGGCGCGGTTGGCCTCCAAGCTGGCGAAGCCGGGGGTGTCGGCGATGCGCCCGCCGAACGCCTCGAAGATGGTCACTTCGCGGGTGGTGTGGCGGCCGCGGCCAAGCTTCTGGCTGATGGCGCTGGTCTCCCGCTCGGCCTCCGGCAGCAGCGCGTTCAGCAGCGTGGACTTGCCCACGCCGGAGTTGCCGCAGAAGGCGCAGAGCCGCCCATCGATCCACTGTTTCACCTCGTCCAGCCCCTCGCCGGTATCGTAGTGGATGGCAATGAAGGGCAGGGTCGATTTTTCGTAAGCACTGCGGAGGAACTCCGCCTCGCCGAGGTCGGCCTTGGTGCAGACGATGACCGGCTGCACCCCTTTATCCACCGCAATGGCGGACAGCTTATCCAGCACCAAGGTGCTGGGGGTGGGCTGGGTGGTGCTGGCCACAAGGAAGAGCACATCGAGGTTCGCCATCGGCGGGCGGACGAAGACATTTTTGCGGGGTGCGATCTCGGCGATGACGGAGGCACCGTTCTCGGTCTCCACCGTCACCTCGTCGCCCGCCACGGGGGCGATCTTCTGTTTGCGGAAGATGCCGCGGGGCTTGCACTCGACGATGCCTTCTTCGGTCTTGACGTAATAGAAGCCGCCGATGCCTTTTACAATATAGCCTTTCATCTGCTCCTCCGTTACGACAGCAGCGAGGTCCACCAATCGGTCAGGGGCGAGCTGCCGGTGCTGGAACTCCCGCTGGAAGACGAACCGCCGACGAGGCCGCTCCACCAATCGCTGGAGCTGCTGGCGGAATCGCTGCTCTCCGCCGAGGATGCCGGTTCCTCCGGGACTTCCGGTTCGGGTTCGGGGCCCGCGCTGACGGTGACGCTGACGCGGCTGTTGACCTTGACGGTAGAGCCCGCTGCGGGGTTCTGCGCAATGATGGTACCGGCGGGCTTGTCGCTGTACTGCTCGGTGGTGCTGCCGAGGCCCAGCTTATTCTGCACCAGCAGGGTGCGGGCGTCGTTCACGCTGGAAAGGCCCACCAGCGACGGCACCTTGGCCGTGGTGCTGACCTGCGGGCGGCTGACGTAGACCACGACCGTGGAGCCCGCCGCCACCTGACTGCCCGCAGCGGGGTCGGTGCGGATGACTGAGCCGGAGGCCACGGTGGGTTCCACTGCCTGTGTGACCAGCACCGAGACGCCGAGATTCTTGAGCTGCTGCTCCGCATCGGCCTGCAGGTAGTTGGTCACATCCGGCACGGTAACGGACTGGATGCCGAGGCTGACGGTCAGGGTCACGCTCTGGCCCTCACGGACGGTGCGGCCCGCCACCGGCGACTGCTTGTAGACGTAACCGGCAGCGTAATCGTTGCTGTAGGACTGCTCCCAGTTCACGGTGATCTGGCCGGAGGAGACCTGCGGCTGGGCGTTCACCTCGTCCTGCGTCATGCCGCTGTAATCGGCCAGCACGACGTCGGACTTCTCGCTCATCAGGGTGCTGGAGTCGTTGAGAATGGCCCAGCACAGGGCCAGACAGGCCAGCGCAAAGGCCACCGTGATACCGAACAGCACCGGCAGGAAGATGGTGTGCTTCTTTTTGCCCTTGCGGGCTTTTTTCGGTTCCGGAGCATCTTTTTGGGTTTTCATGGGGCGTTCCACCACCTTTTCAGGAATTTCGTCGGGGAGATAGGTGTAATTGAACACGATGGCTGGGTTTTCGACGTAGGCATTCAGGGCGCTCAACATCTCGGCAGCGCTGGCGTAACGGTTGTCCGGGCGCTTTGCCATGGCCCGCTCGGTGATCTCCACAAGGCCGTGGGGCACATTGGGGGCCAGCTCCTGCAAGCTCTGGGGCTTGTCCGAGATCTGCTTGATGGCCACCTCCACCACATCGTCCGCATCAAAGGGCAGATGCCCCGAAAGCATCTCGTACATCATGACACCCACCGAGTAGATGTCACTGGTGAAGTCGGTCTCGTCGCCCTTGGCCTGTTCGGGGCTGATATAATGGACGCTGCCCATGGCTTTGCCGCCGGTGAGCTGGTTCTCAGCGCGGGAAATGCGCGCAATGCCGAAATCCATCATCCGAAGCTGGCCGTTGTCCAGCAGCATAATGTTCTGGGGCTTGATGTCCCGGTGCACCACGCCGTTGTGGTGGGCGTGATCCAGCGCTTTCAGGATCTGGGAGATGAAGTGCACCGTCTCCCGGCTGGTCAGCTTGCCGCCGCGCTCGTTCAGATACTCCCGCAGGGTCATGCCGTCCACATATTCCATGACGATATACTGTAAATTCTCGCTCACCGAGACATCGTACACCTTGACGATGTTGGGGTGGTTGAGCAGCGAGATGGCCTTGGATTCATTCTTGAAGCGGCGGACGAGGTCGGGGTCGTGCATAAGCTCCTGCCGCAGCACCTTGACGGCCACGACCGTGCCCTCCGGCACCGGGCCGCCGGGCCCTACCACCGCCTTGTAGACGTTGGCCATGCCGCCGGTGCCGATCAGCTCCCGGACGGTGTACAGGCCATCGAGGGTCTTGCCGATCAGATTATCCATGCTCCACCTCCGTCGGCTCCACGGCCAGCAGCAGGGCGGTGATGTTGTCTGAACCGCCGTTGGCGTTGGCCGCTTCGATCAGCCGGTCGGGCGTGTCGTAGAAGGGTCCCTGCACAAGGAGCTTTTCCATCTGATCCACCGGGACCATGTTGGTCAGCCCGTCGGTGCACAGCAGCAGGACATCCCCCTTCTGGAGCTTTTCGGAGGTGAACTCCGGCTCCAAGCGGTAATCCACGCCCAGCGCCTTGGTGATGATGTTCTTTTGGGGGTGGTGCTCGGCCTCTTCCACCGTGATGGTGCCGCAGTCCACCAGCTCCTGCACATAGGAGTGGTCATGGGTGAGCTGGGTAAGCTTCCCCGCTCGGAAGAGGTAGGCGCGGGAGTCGCCCGCATGGCAGAGGTAGACCGTGCCGCCCCGCACCAGCGCGCAGACCGCCGTGGTGCCCATCCCGGCCAGCGACTCCTCGTGGGAGGCTTTCTGGAACACGAAGCGGTTGGCGTAGATGAGGGCCTTTTTCAGAAAAGCTTCCTCCTGCCCCGCCCCGCACTGGGCGTACTGCTCCTGAAAGACGTTCTCAATGACGTTGCACGCCCCCTGCGAGGCTTCGCGGCCGCCTTTTGCGCCGCCCATGCCGTCACAGACCAGCGCCCATACTGCCCCGCCGGGCAGTTCCCCGGCCCGGTAATCGTCCTGATTTTCCTGACGGACGCGGCCGACATCCGTTTTTCCTGCAAGTTTCATAGGCTTCTCCTTCTGTCAGGCTTTGCCGTTCATCTCGTCGCGGCGCAGCTGGCCGCAGGCGGCGCTGATCTCGCTGCCCAGACGGCGGCGGACCGTCGCGTTGACGCCGAGGCTCTCCAGCTTCTGCTGGAACCGGCGGACGTTGGCGGCATCGGTGGCGGAGTAGGGGCTCCCGTCCACCGGGTTGATGGGGATGAGGTTCACATGCGCCCCCATGCCCCGGATGAGGTTTGCCAGCTGCTTTGCACAGGCATCGGAATCATTGACGCCGCGCACCATCGAATATTCGAAGCTGACCCGGCGGCCCGTAGTGTCCTGATAACGGCGGACCGTCTCCATGAGCTGCTCCACGGGGTAGGCATCGTTGACGGGCATCATCCCGCTGCGGATCTCGTTGTTGGGCGCGTGGAGGGAGACGGAAAGGGTGAGCTGCAGCTTCTTCTCGGCCAATTGGTCGATCTTGGGGACCAGACCGCAGGTGGAAAGGCTGATGTTCCGCATCCCGATGTTGACGCCTTCGGGCGAGGTGATGTTTTCGAGGAAGCGCATGACCTCGTCGAAATTATCCAGCGGCTCGCCGATGCCCATCAGAACGATATGCGAGATGCGCTCGCCGATATCCTTCTGGGCGGTATAAATTTCCGAACAGATCTCGCCCGCCTCCAAGTTGCGGACGCGGCCCGCCTGTGTAGAGGCGCAGAACCGGCAGCCCATCCGGCAGCCCACCTGCGTGGAGACGCAGACCGTGTTGCCGTAGTGGTAGCGCATAACGACCGTTTCGATGCAGTTGCCGTCGGCCATCCGCAGCAGATACTTCACGGTGCCGTCCTTGGCCTCCTGACGCCGCTCGATCTGCGGGGCGGCAATATAAAAGTGTTCCTCCAGCTTGGCCAGCAGGGTCTTGGGCTGGTCGGTCATGGCGGAAAACTCCGTGACCAGCTTCTGATGGACCCAGTGGAAGATCTGCTTTGCCCGGAAGCCGGGCTGACCCAGCGCCTTGAGCTCTGCAGAAAGCTCGGCCAGCGTCAGGGAGGAAATACAGCGTTTTTGTTCCATGGTGTTCTCCTATTGATACGATTCGGGCGGCGTTTTCATTGCGCTTTCTGCATCGCGCAGAGGAAAAAGCCGTCCATACCAGTGCGGGTGGGCACCGAAAGGGCCCCGTGCTCCCCCACCGTCATCCCCGCCGGGAAGGGTACCTCCGGCGTGACGACTGAGAATTCCGGATGGCGGGCAAGGAACGCCGCCACTTGATCCTCGTTCTCAGCCGGGTCGATGGTGCAGGTGGAGTAGACCAGCCGTCCGCCGGCTTTCAGCAGCGAAGCCGCTGTGTCCAGAATGGCCGACTGGGTGGCCAATAATTCATCGTGGCGGTCTTTCGGCAGGGTTTTGTAACGGATATCCGGCTTTTTTGCCAGAATGCCGAGGCCGCTGCAGGGGGCATCCACCAAGATGCGGTCCGCTGCGGGGAGCTTCGGATTCGGCCTCGTCGCGTCGTTGCAAAGGGCTTCGACGTTTGCAAAGCCCATCCGCTCCACCGCCGTCCGAATAAGCCGGACGCGGTTTTCCGCCGCGTCGCAGCTGATGAGTCTGCCGGTACCCTGCATCTCCTCGGCCAGCAGGATGGTCTTGCCGCCGGGAGCCGCGCAGAGGTCCAGCACCGTTTCGCCGGGCTTTGCCTCCACGCAGAGGGCGGCCAGCTGGCTGGCCTGACCTTCCACGTGGTAGCACCCCGCCCGGAACAGGTCGTTGTCGGCGGGGCTGCCCTCAAATTTTGCGAGGACGCTGCCCGGCACGACGCCCGGCTGGGCCGCAGCGCCCAGCGCGTTCAGCTTTTCGCAGAGGGTGGGCACATCGGCCTTGAGGGGGTTCGCCCGGAGGCTCGTTCTGCCGCCGTCTGCCGCGTAGGTCAGGATGCCCAGCGCTTCGTCCGGGTAGCGGCTGCGGAGAAACTCCGCCACGTCCTGCCCTGCGGAACCCAGCACCATGAGCCGTTCGGTCTCATTTTGGAACCGGGCCTTGCTCAGGTCGTAGACACACGCGCGGCGCAGCACCGCATTGACCAGCCCCGACGCGCTGGATTTTTTGAAGGCGCGGGTCAGCTTGACGGCCTCGTTGACCGCCGCCGACACCGGCACCTGCATATAGCGGGCCTGTGCCAGCGCCGAACGCAGGATCTCCCGGACCGGCGCATCCAGCTTGGCAAGGCCCTTGGGCAGGAACTGCGCTAGGATATAGTCCAGCGTGCCCCGGTGTTCCAGCACGGTGTAAAAGATCGCGCTGGCAAAAGCTTTGTCGCGGCCTTCCAGCTTCTGCCGCTTGAGCTCGGCATCCAGAACGAGGTTCGAGAACCCGTCCTGCTCCTGCCGCACCAGCGCCGAAACTGCCGCCGCGCGGGGGTTCGGCCCGCTCACAGGGTATCCCCCGCTTTGAGCCGCAGACCCGCTGCGAACGAGGTGCCGTCCATGGTTTTTTTGCCTTCCGGCACCACATGCAGCAGTTGGATGGCCCCATCTGCGCACGCCACGGTCAGGGGCTTGGTGGCCAGCACAGTGCCGGGGGCTTCCCCGTTGGAAGCCACGGCGCGGCACTCCGTCACCTTGACCTTCTTGCCGCCGGTCGTGAACCATGCCATCGGCCACGGATTCATGCCCCGCACCCAGTTGTGGATGTGGGCGGCGCTGTCGGTCAGGCGGAACTCAGCCAGCTCCTTATCGAGCATGGGCGCGAGGGTGGCGTTTGCGTGATCCTGCGGCTGGGGCTTCAGGGTCCCTGCCGCGATCTGGGGAATGGTCTCGCACAGAACGCGGGCACCGGCAGCCGTCACCCGGTCGAACAGCTCACCGCTGGTCTCTTCGGGGTCGATGGCCACCTTCTCGCAGACGAGGACATCGCCGGTGTCCAGCCCTTCGTCCATCTGCATGATGGAGACGCCGGTCTCGGCATCGCCGTTCAGCACGGCCCACTGCACCGGGGCGCTGCCGCGGTACTTGGGCAGCAGCGAGACGTGCAGGTTGATGCAGCCGTACTTGGGCGCTTCCAGCACCGATCTCGGCAGGATGCAGCCATAGGCCACCACCACGATCAGTTCCGGCGCAAGGGCCTGAATGTTGGCGTCCTCGCTGCCGTCCCGCAGGGTGCGGGGCTGGAAGACCGGGGTGCCGTGCTCCAAGGCCACTTCCTTGACCGGCGGCGCGGTGAGCACCTGCTTGCGGCCCACCGGCTTATCCCGGCGGGTATACACGCCGCAGATCTCATGCCCGGCGGCATAGAGGGCTTTCAGGCACTCGGCGGCGATATCCGGGGTCCCCATGAACAAAATGCGCATTACTTGTTTCCTTTCGCTTCGCGGGCAGCCTTCTTGCCCTCCTCGGTGTCCTCATAGAAATACTCGCTGGACTGCATGATGGTGATGCCATCCAGATGGTCATTCTCGTGCTGGATGCAGCGGGCCAGCAGACCTTCGGCCTCCAGCTCGAACCAGTTGCCGTTGCGATCCTGTGCGCGGACCTTGACGGCCTCCGGGCGGGTCACAGCGCCGTTGTGGCCGGGGAAGGACAGGCAGCCCTCGTAGGCGGTCTCCTCCTCCTCGGACACCGCGAGGATCTCCGGATTCACGAAGTCGATGAACTTGTACTCGTAATCTTCGGGAATCTCCTCCGGAGCGTCGGTGGTGTCCCACACCACGAACAGGCGGCGGAGCATGCCCACCTGCGGGCCGGCCAGACCCACGCCGTCAGCGTCGATCATCGTCTCGCGCATATCGTCCAGCAGGGTGGCCAGACGGTCATCAAAGTTGGTCACGGGGCGGCAGACCTTGTTCAGGATGGGGTCGCCCTCTTTTACAATGTTACGGA
>ERZ1673700.2942-NODE-2942-length-12354-cov-4.409708_pt1 | contig 12354 bp, 8 predicted proteins | sample MGYA00580230_ERZ1673700 | MGnify/ENA primary metagenome ERZ1673700 (study PRJEB41218, sample SAMN15661782) | gut metagenome | host: Homo sapiens | place: Canada: London | collected 2015-08-20/2019-03-30 | study: EMG produced TPA metagenomics assembly of...
ATACTTAGCTGCAAGATTATCAATATTAGAATCCTCTGCTGATGCATTAAGTTCAGCCATAGCATTAGCTTCATCAAGCATCTTGTTAGCCTTAGCTTCCATCTTATTGAAAGCATCCATACTATTGCTTGCACCCACAACACTTGAACCAACCTTGTTAATTCTTTCCTGTGCCTTAGCTGCCTTTACTGTAGCCTTAATAGCAGTTCTTCTTGCTTCAAGTGAAGATATATCCTTAACAAGCTTATCGTGCATCTGACGCATCTTAGCTGCATTATCTGCTGCCACATTGTAAGCCTGTGTTAAAGCTGCCTGTGTTGTTGCAAGCTGCTGCTTCTTCTCAAGGAATGATCTGGCATCTGATTCATTACCAGCCTTTAATGCTTTCTCTGCATATGCCTGCATCTTGTTAATCTGCTCTGTACACTCATCAAGCTCTCTCTTAGCTCTTGTCTCCTCTGCCATAACAGATGCTGTCTCAGCCTTAACCTTGCCAAGATCGCTTTCAAGATTTCTCATATACTGGTCAATCATCTTCTCTGGATCTTCACACTTATCAAGAAGTGCATTAATATTAGCGCTCATAATGTCCTTAAATCTTGTTAAAATACCCATAAAATCCTCCCATATATCAAATCAATATTATATGATTCCTTATATTTAGAACCAATAAGGTAATTATACTATATAGATAATTAAAAGTCACGTTAATTTATCAATACTTGTCAGAAATCTTTGTAAAATATTATCAATTTTTCGTTCTTTTCTTAACTTCCTTCTTGTCTTCTTTGACATTTCCCTTACCAGACGATAATACATTTGCCTTGTTAGTATAATCATCTATGAGGCTTTCTATTATATTTTTCTTCATATATACATCAAAGCTTAAAAGTCCCACAAGGCTGAATAACTGAAGAAAATCCTTATCCTCCTCATTTTCCACATCTAAGAATGCTTCCTTTGCAACCTGCGTTCTTTCAACAACATCTTTAGAAAGGCTTGCTATCTGTGCCTTTTCCATATTGTATATTTCACTATATATATATTCCAGATCCGGAAGTTCTTCTTTATTAAAGAATTTGTCTGTCAATGGATTTAAAAGCTTCTGAATATCGCTTATAGATAGAATATTCTTAAGATAATATATAAAAGTAAGAACATATATATGCTCTTTAGAATATTTTTTCTTTACCGGCGGTGGAAGCAGGTCATTCTTAGTATAATTGTTAATCATAGTCTTAGTAAGAATTTTATCATCCTCATACCTTTTGACATCTGATAAATGTTCGTCCATAAATGTTGTGACCTGATCCATATATAAATCTATATTAGGCACATCGCCCGGTTTAATATAATTAAGCTTCGCAAGTCTTTGTAATAAAGAATTAACGAATTCCTGATTATCTTTGTTCATAATACTCCACTCCTAACCAATAATAACTTAGACAGCCGCATACTTCCTATGATATATCACAACCCGTCTGTAATTATCTAAATATAAAATATATCAAGTACAAAATGATGTCTCTGTATACAAAAACATCACTTTACATTTTTAATACTTGTATCATATTATATAGTATTAAAAACCATATATCAAGAGGGAGATTATCCATCTTATAGTAATAACTCGTTCTTATAGTAATAACTTATTCCTGGAATCATAATTTATAATAATAATCTTATCAGCATCTTTACTGCTTATCTGATAATATACCAAGTCTTTCAAATACCCTGTCATATCCATCATTGCCATAATTAAGCGAACGGTTGACCCTGCTTATTGTAGCTGTTGAAGCACCTGTCTTTTCCGCTATCTCAAGATATGTCTTCTGTTCTCTTAACATTTTGGCTACCTCAAATCTCTGAGCTAAAGATAAAAGTTCATTAATTGTGCATACATCCTCAAAAAAATCATAGCACTCTTTAACATCATTAAGACTTAATATAGCCTCAAATAATTGCTCAACTTCTTTTGATTTTAACTTATCGTTCATATTAACCCTCAACTTTTGCTAATCTGCATTTATAATATATTGTACAGTTTAACACAGTAAAGTCCTACAGTAAATACATTTTATTAATTTTACTGTCTTTTTCCTATATATGACTCATATAATTCTGTATTACTGTTCACAATCAGCTCCTTCGGGAAACCTACTTCCTCAATCACCTTATAAGCCCTGTCAAAATCACATATTGACTCTTTAATATGGGCATCACTTCCAATAGATATACATACGCCGGCTTCTTTGCAAAGCTTAAGCATTGTAACATCATTATCATATGCTCCCTGTCTTGGTCCTGTAGGTGATAATGATGTATTGTTAAGTTCTAATAAGACGTGCTTTTCCCCCGCTGCCCTTACAAGCTGTTCATAATCAACCGGGTATCTTGAATCATCAGGGTGTCCTATTATATTAACATATGGATTATCCATAGCATTTATTAAAGCTTTAGTATTCTGTTCAATGCTTCCTGGCTTAATACACGGAATGTGAAGGCTTGCTATAACTACATCACAGCCCTTAAGTCCATACTCTGATAAGTCTATTCTGCCGTCATAATCCATAATATTAACTTCACAGCCCATATATATATTAACGCCATATTTCTTTCTTGGAATTATTCCCATATTAGAAAAATATAATACACCTGCACTTCCCGGCATCTTAGGTGCGTGGTCTGTTATTGCAAGATGTGTAACCCCATGTCCTGCAGCATATACTGCCATCTCGTCTATTGTATTATATGCGTGTCCGCTTGCAATTGTATGCGTATGTGTATCTAATGTAAATCTCATATTAATCCTCGTTTCTACTCCGAACGCAATGAAACTACCGGGTCTTTCTTTGCTGCAAGTCGTGCCGGTATAAGTCCTGCAATAAGCGTAAGAAGCATACTTATTATAACAAGAATAACTCCACCTGCAACAGGAAGCTGTGCAACATTGGCAATCGATGTAACATTTTTAATAATTGCATTAGCTGGCACACATAAAATAAGTGTGACAATTATACCAAGTGCACCTGCAACAAAGCCTTCAATAAGTGTCTCTGCGTTAAATATTCTTGAAATATCCTTCTTTGATGCTCCTATACTTCTAAGTATGCCAATCTCCTTAGTTCTTTCAAGAACTGAAATGTAAGTGATAATTCCTATCATTATTGAAGATACGATAAGTGATATTCCAACAAATGCTATTAATACATATGAAATAGCATTAATTATAACTGTTACTGATGACATTATTATTCCTACATAGTCTGTGTAGTTGATAACATTTTCATCCTTGCCATCTTTCTGCTGGCTTGTATTATAATCTGATATTATGTTCTGAATATGCTCCTTAGAGTCAAAATCTGATGGATATATATTAATTCCTGACGGATCGTCCAAATCAGTTATTCCAAGCTTGCTTTTATTAGTTTCCAGTGTCGCATCAGTTGTCTGTGCCTTAACTGACTGCGAGAACATATCAAGTATCTGCTCATCTGTCATAGTCGATAAGAACATTCTTGTCTGTGCCTGCTCATCTGATGGAAGACTCTCAAGATATGCCTGCACATCATCCATTGTTATAGGTGTATCTTTATTATTATCAAATGGAACACCTGTGAATATATCTGTATCCTCATCTGCAAGCTGTGCCTTAGCTATAGCACTGTCATTAACACCATTGATAATATATTCTGTAAGTTCCTTTGTATAACCAATTCCACGGCTTAAAGATGTACTTACTGCTTCTTCTGAAGGTTTAATAATTCCTGCAATCTTTATATCTGTTCCGTTGTTGACAACATTTTTCATAAATATATCATTATCAGACTTATCTTCCCAGATTTCCTTACTTTCATTATACGAATATACATCAGTTGGAAGTATAAGCTTAAATGTTGTATTTAATATCTCGTCAAATGTGTAAGTTGTTTCATCATTATCAAGAGTATAGTTCTTTCCTGACATCATAGCCTTAATCATCTCTGTAATCTCGTCAGGGTCTTTAAGTCCTATTGAATACAAAGTATAATCATCAATTTCATTGTTCTCATTAACAACAAGCACAACCTCGTTATAGCTTTCCGGCCAGTGTCCGGCAAGTACAGTATACTGCGACTCAAGTATCTCTTTATTATCAAATAACTGTGACCATACGCTTGAATTAGAGTACATGCTCATTCCACTCATACTGCTCTGTGAAGAACCGCCATACATCGCATCAAACATTGTATTAGGGTTAAGCTGTGTTACCTTATCAGATGTATCTGACTTATATATATTAACTGGAATATCATAAGTATATTCTATGGCACTCGCATAATCCTTTATATCGCTTCCACCATTCTCTATATAATGCTTGAATTCCTTAAGGTTGTTGCTCTGAACCTCTGCAACCATAGTATTCATCATATCAGACATTATATTGTTGCTATATATTTTATCCATATCCTCGTGTGTTTCACCACTGCCGCCATTATCTGTCATACTTGAAACCATACTACTTATATCTACAGTTTCTGACTGTAACTGGATTGGATAACTTGATAATGTATCCCTCTGCACCCTGTCAATATATAACTGGATACCATTTGATATTGATAAAATGAGTGCTATACCGATAATTCCTATGCTTCCTGCAAAGGCTGTAAGAATTGTTCTTGTCTTTTTCGTCATCAGATTGTTAAAACTTAAAGATAATGCTGTAAAAAATGACATTGAGGTCTTTGGCTTTTTCTTTCTTTGAGTCTTTGAGACAGATATACTTGTTCCCTGACCTGACACGCCTGAATTATATGCTGAACCATTGGCTGTTGCTGTGCCTGACTTATCTGTTCCCTCTGCTATGTCTTTTTTAAGCTGTTCCTCTGTATATGGATCTGAGTCATCAACAATAGTTCCGTCAAGAAGCCTTACAATTCTTGTTGAATATTTCATAGCAAGTTCCGGGTTATGCGTAACCATAATTATAAGCCTGTCTTTGGAAATCTCCTTAAGAAGCTCCATAATCTGTACACTTGTCTCTGTATCAAGTGCACCTGTCGGTTCATCTGCAAGAAGAATATCAGGATTATTGACAAGTGCTCTCGCTATGGCTACTCTCTGCATTTGTCCACCTGACATCTGGTTAGGCTTCTTATGAATCTGTTCACCAAGTCCTACCTTCTCAAGTGCCTCAACTGCTCTTTTCCTTCTCTCTGCCTTTGATACACCTGATAATGTAAGTGCAAGCTCTACATTAGAAAGAACTGTCTGGTGTGGTATAAGATTATAGCTCTGGAATACAAAACCAATTGAATTATTCCTGTACGCATCCCAATCCCTGTCCTTATAATCTTTAGTAGACACACCATTAATTCTTAAATCACCACTTGTATACTTATCAAGTCCTCCGATAATATTAAGCATAGTTGTCTTACCACAGCCCGACTGACCGAGTATTGATACAAATTCGCAGTCCCTGAACCTTAAGTTAATGCCCTTTAAAGCTGCAACCTTTGTATCACCGGTTTCATAATCTTTCTTAATATTAATTAATTCAAGCATATAATTCCTCTTTCTTTCTATAATTTAGTATACCACGATAAAACTCTCATCATCTCATTACCATTAATTTGATATGCTAATTAATAATAACACCCGTTGTAGCTGCTTGCAATTTATGTGGACACATTTTATACTATATTAAGATTTTGGTGTTATAGCTAAAAAATATTAATAATACGATATCAGGTATAAAATGTCTGACAGTTGTTCTTGCCTGCACGATAAGACTTTTGACTTTCAGCCACTCCTGACATCAAATTTATAGAATCAGAAAGGATATAACTTGCAGTTGAAACATTTTAATGCAGTAACTAAATACATAGCGTTGGCACTCATTGTCTGCCTGACTTTCATATCCGTTACATCACCTGTATATTCACTTGCTGATACCAAGACAGAATATGATGATAATAACAAAGAACTTGAACGCTTAAGAAATGAGCAGTCGCAGCTCTCAAGTGAACTTAACGACCTTAATTCAGAGCTTGATAATGCTGGTGAAAAGCTGAACTCTATTAATGACAGAATTGCTGATACACAGGAACAGATTGACAGCCTTAATGAAGACATAAGCAATATGGAGATTGAGAAACAACACCAGTTCGATACTATGAAGCTTCGTATACAATATATGTACGAGAACAGCGACTATAGTTTTCTTGATGTATTGCTTTCTTCTTCAAGTATGGCTGATTTATTGCAAAGAAACGAATATGTTTCTCGCATTTCCCAATATGACCGCAAAATGCTTGAAGAATTAAGTTCTCTTATTGCTGTGCTTAACCAGAACCAGCTAAGTCTACAGACTAATATGACAGAACTTGTGTCTTTAAAAGAGCAGTCAATAGCTGAGTCTAATAATATTAAAAGGCTTATAGCTTCAAAGCAGTCAAAAATAGATACTAACTCTGAAAATATTGCCAAAGCTGAAGCCCTTGCATTAGAATACGAGGAACGTATCCGTCAGGAAGAAATCCAAAGACAGCTTGAAGAAATCAAAAAAATGACCCCATCAGTTGATGAAGTCATTAATAATACACCTATAGCATATGATACAAGCGACCTTGCAATGGTATCCGCTATGATAGAATGTGAAGCTGCCAACCAGCCTTATGAGGGCAAGCTTGCCGTTGGAAGCGTTATCGTAAATCGTGTAAACAGTCCTAAATTTGGCAACACAATCCAATCCGTACTCTACGCCCCTTCCCAGTTCAGCCCTGTCGCAAGTGGACGTTTCGCAATTGTCCTTGCCAGAGGTGCTAACGCTGAATGTACCAGAGCCGCTAATGAGGTTCTTAATGGTCATATAACAATCGCCGCTCTGTACTTTCACGTCTACGACAGCACTGTCGATAAAGGCGGCACAATAATAGGCGACCATGTCTTCTATTAGCTAACCATCTCCTGCCAAAAAGGCACCCCTGTAAGGTGTCAGGCTGCATTAAATCAACATAAGCTTGTCTTTGTTGCTTATGTTGATTTAATGTAATTGTCTGTCCTATCTAGCCTATCCACTCACCAAACTTATTAAGCCCTTCCGAACTCCCCGAAAGATACAATATATCCCCATTTCTAAACACATACTCTGGATTTACAACCTGCATAACTTCCCCATTATTCTCAATTGCAATTATATTAACATTAAATTTCTTACGCATATTAATATCCACAACTGTTTTGCCCTCAAGCCTGTCAGGAAGCATAACCTTAGATATATTAATTTTCTCACTAAGCTGAATGACATCTATAACCTGCGAAGCTATAAGACGGTTAGCAAGTCTTTCTGCCATATCCTTCTCAGGATATACAACTTCTGCCCCAAGCTTAGCCAATATTTCTCCGTGTTCAAGACCTCTTGCTTTCGCTATAACCTTTTTTATTCCCATACTGACAAGATTAAGCGTTGTAAGAATTGACGTATCAATATGTTCACCTATACACACAACTGCAACATCACAATTCTGTATTCCTGTTGCGCTAAGGCTTTTCTTGTCAAGTGTCTGCACGACATAGGCATTTTCCGTATAATCGCGCATTTCTCTTACCTTTTCCTCATCTTTGTCTATAACCATAAATTCAGCACCGCTGTTAGCAAGCGATAATGCAAGCGACTCGCCAAATCTTCCTAAACCTATAATTCCATAAGTAGTATTTTTATTTGATATTCTAGTTTTAAACATAATTACCTCCGAATTCACGTATTATTGTTGGGTGTGTATTGATGATTGGGTGTTGGCTAACGGACGTTGTGAGTGCGGACTATATTACCGCTGGGCACGCTTTCGCTACTTGAAACCGCAGCGGACACCAAGCCAGCACATCAATACTCTCTCCACATACATTCACACACCATATTTTATATATATATCATAATGCACAAACAATAACATATATCATATCTTTTATATAATAAGTTATAAGCCCTAACATATATATTATATCTTCTATATAATTAAATTAAAAACCATAACATATATATCGTATCTTATATACCATAACTTAATGCCATAACAAAAACGACACCATCACCAAAAAATCCACACTCAAAACCACACCCGAATTCTTCACACTCCGTTCTGGCGCTGATAATTGTTAAACATATGGCAATCGCAACCCAGCTGGGCGGCTGGTAGAAGCATAAGAAGACGATGGGGAGCCGCCGGCACTTAAGCGCTGTCCTTTAGCGCTTTAGTACCGCTGCGAGCGACACTCAGTGCAAACGTGTCTTCGTTGCTTCTACCAGCCGCCCAGCGTCCGTTGCCCCATATATTTCACAATCATCACCCTATAGTTATATTACCCTCCGGATAATTAATCCTCTCTCCCTTAGAGAAATGCCACAATGTAGCAATCGTAAGCGGTCCAAGTCTTCCTATGTACATAATAACAATAGATAACAGCTTTCCTGCAATTCCTATCTGTTGTGTAATTCCTGTTGAAAGCCCTGCCGTTCCAAATGCACTTGCGACCTCAAATAATATATCAATAAAATCAATATCCGGCTCAAATATTCCCATAAGATAAGATCCAACAGTCACAACACACATAGCAAGTATCATAATAACCGAAGCCTTTCTGAACGCTTCCTTAGGTACTGCATAATGAAATGCTTTCTCCGACTTATTAGTTGCTGCCGACTTAACACCCTGTATGAGGACAAAAAATGTGCTTGTCTTTATTCCACCTCCTGTAGATCCCGGCGAAGCTCCTATAATCATAAGTATTATAATCACAAGTAGTCCCGATTTTGAAAATGTCCCAAGTGAATATGTTGCAAATCCAGCCGTTCTGGCTGATACACTCATAAAGAATGCTCCCATCCACGAGATATTTTCTGTAATCTTAAGAAGCAGAGCACCAGCGATAATAAGCACAATACTCACTGATATTACAATCCTTGTGTGCATTGAGAATTTCTTCCACTTAAATCTCTTTTCCCACAATTCACATATTACAAAAAAGCCAATACCTCCAAAAAATACAAGCGTACAGGTTATAATATTAAGTGCTATATTACCACTGTAATTAATAAGGTTCTGGTTATTTCCAAGAATATCAAAACCAGAATTATTAAACGCCGCTACCGAATGAAACACGCTTATTCCCAATGCCCTAAAAAATGGATAATCTCTTATAAACACCAGAAAACCTGCTATTGCACCAGCCCCCTCAAATATAAGCGTAACAATAAATATCTTATGTATAAGCCTTACAAGCCCCTTTGCCGTATCCATATTCAGTGCTTCCTTTAAAAGAGTACGTCCTTTTATATCTACCTTTTTACCCATAACAAGTATTATTCCGGCACCCATAGTTGTCACACCAAGACCACCTATCTGAATAAGTGCCCCTAGTATAAATTGCCCCACAGGTGTAAATGTGTCATATGAGTCAACCACCACAAGCCCCGTTACACATACTGCACTCGTTGATGTATACAAAGCATCCGTGTATTTTAAATCAACACCATCCCTAACACTAAACGGCAAAGACAAAAGCACTGACCCTGCTATAATCACAAATATAAACCCAAACGCTATTATTCTTGCAGGCGACTGCTTTCTTATTAAATTAACCATCATAGTACTTCCTTAAATCGCAATATTTATACTCAAATCTCATAAAATTTATCATTTAAGATACTATATACCACCCTGCTCTCCAATGCAAGCAAAATCCTCATAAATATTCTAATGTCAGCTTCCAAACCTTCCCACAAAAAAGTGTGCACTCCGCCACTACAGCAAAATACACACTCTTCATAACTATTTAATTAAACATCTCCAACAACTAAAATAACTCCTGCCATACATCCTATGTCCCAGCCATATGTGGAGCCGCCGGCACTTAAGTGCTGTACTTTAGCACTTTAGTACCGCTGATAGCGACACTCAGCGAAAGCATATCTTTGTTACTTATGTTAATTTAATCCAATCTCCCGTTGTCTATACATCTATATCTGATATAATCAACCGTCACAAATCCATCCCCCTGATTCTCATTCTTAATCTCATTATTATGATTAACAAACATTCCATTCTTAACGCCAACCCAGCGTCCTGCCTTTGCTGTAAAGCTCACCTGCTTCTCATAAGCCTTTCCATCAAAGCTTATCTCCAAAGTCACCTCTTCTACAGGAACATTTTTAACAGCCAGTGCCATTTCCTTGGTATCCTTAGTTCCTGTTCTCTTAACTGTATACCTTAAATATACAGTCTTTTCCTTATCAGCAAATGTATCCTTAGCTATAGGATAGTCCTTAAAATCTTCCTTAGAATATGCCGCCTCACAATCAAAGCTCTGGGTGCCTCTGACTGTCCTTATTGCATATTCCCCGAAATTCTTGACAATTCCAACTGCTCCATATTCCACGCCTAATGACACAATTCCGGCATAGTCTCCATTTTCAAGACCATTCACGCACATTTTAGTAACACACTCAAATTCAGGTGCAGGCCATTTCTGTAAGAGAAGATTTCTGTAATCGCTCACTGGTCTAAGAGGTGTTGATGCAAGTGCATTAAGTCTTATATATGAGCCGTCTGGTGTTTTCTTTCCATAGGCATCTGTCTTAGTCACATACCAGCTGTCATCATAATTAGAATTCCACTGCCACTGTAACATCATCTTGTCGGTATCAAATTCATCTGTTGTGTCTGGCTCACATACTGGATATTTATCTGTGTCCTTAAACTCCTCTGCTGTCTTTCCAATATTGGGCTTTACATATTGCATAACTGGTTCACCGTAATCATTGCCCTCTTTATTAACACCAATTATTGGCCAGTCATTTTCCCAATGCATTGGCTGTAAATGTGTTATTCTGCCTGCGGCATACACATCTTGAAAATGTAAGAACCAGTCCTCACCAGTAATTGTATCTACCCACGCACCCTGATGAGGTCCGTTGACTAAAGAGTCACCCTGTCTTAATACAACCTTATATTCATATGGTCCAAATGGATTTTTGGAACGGAGTATTGTCTGCCAGCCGGTCTTAACACCGCCTGCTGGTGCAAATATATAATAATATCCGTTACGTTTATACATTTTAGGTCCTTCTATTGTTATCTGATCATTCTCATTACCATCAAATATCTTTACTTCATCTCCAAATATCCCCATACCGTCTGGTCTCATTCTTACTATATGAAGAACACTCTTATATCCAATTCTGCTCTTTGCAACACCTGCCACAAGATAAGCATTACCGTCATCATCCCAGAATGGACAAGGGTCAATCCAGCCTGCACCTGGTCTTATATTAACAGGCTCGCTCCATTCACCAAACGGATCTTTGGTTGTTGTCATATATATTCCCTCATCTGGCATTGGAAAACATACATAATATGTACCCTCGTGGTATCTTATAGATGGTGCCCACACACCACATCCGTGCAGCGGATTGTTATATCTGAATTCCGGAATGTGTTTCAAGCAATAATTAACAACCTTCCAATTCACTAAATCTTTTGAATGTAATATTGGAAGTGCTGGCGAATTAGAAAAGCTTGATGCTACCATAAAATAATCTTCTCCCACTCTTATAGCATCAGGGTCAGAATAATCTGCATAAAGTATCGGATTCCTATAATTTCCATTGCCCAAATCAGCTAACCACATAAACATTACCTCCATAATCATACATAATATTTCTTAAGTTAATCTAAGTTTACATCATTACAAGTAATTTGCCAACACTTTCATAAAGTAATTTTGTAAAAGTATTTTTACATAAGTATTTTTCATTATAGGTGCCTATATTTGCACTGCAGTACGAACCTGTATATAGGACTTTTTATGTATAATGAATTAAATTAATTAGATTTCCCTATTACATAAAAAGCCTGCCAGTATCACATCTTACAATATATCACATAATTGTGATACAATCATAAAACCCGATACAAGCAGGCTTACATATTATTCTATTTATTGAAATCTTTTTCTATTTTCTTAAGTGTTTCAAGTGGAATATAATAACTTATTCCAAGTGGATTAAATATTGCTCCTGAAGCTCCAAGCTCGTCTATAGCCTCAACAAGTTCCTTATATGTATAGAGCATATTCTCATACTGTCCCTTATAGCATTTGTCCATCTCAAAACCATCTGTAAATGCCGGTATTGCTATAACCTGCTCGTCTTCCTTATGCTTAACCCTGTCTGTAACATCAATAAAATGATGTGCTATAGATACTTCTTCCTCTGTCTCCTCCTTAACACATGGAACCATATATTCAGAATTAACCATAGCATTTAACATAGCATTTTCTCTCTTATCAAGAAGCTCTTTTATTGTATCTTTGTCT
>ERZ1673700.2958-NODE-2958-length-12313-cov-11.141214_pt1 | contig 12313 bp, 9 predicted proteins | sample MGYA00580230_ERZ1673700 | MGnify/ENA primary metagenome ERZ1673700 (study PRJEB41218, sample SAMN15661782) | gut metagenome | host: Homo sapiens | place: Canada: London | collected 2015-08-20/2019-03-30 | study: EMG produced TPA metagenomics assembly of...
TTCCCTCAATCTGCTGCAGCACAAGAAATACTATTACGAATAAAATTGCCTGTTGCGGGCTTACCATAAAGATTAAAAATTTTCTTTGTGAAAAAGAATATAGCAGGCAAAAGAGAACGCAATGAAAAAGGTCGCTACTCCACTGACTAGGGAACCCACTATTGTCCGTGTAAGCTGCAGAATCACACCGAACATCACCAAAGCGATCACACCAACTACTAATCACAAACGTATACACGTCTTTCACAAAGTGCTTTTTCTTCTATATCTTACTATCTTTTTCTTGATTTTTATTTTTTGTTGCTCCGCAACTTGAGCAGGTATATCCGGTTGTCACTGTCTCATCCCATGCATCCTGCTTCCATATGAATCGGAATCCCTCCATTCCTTGCGATTTTCCAAACCCTTAAAGATTCTTTACAAATAGCGCTCGAATGGCATTGAGAACGGCAATAATCATTACGCCTACATCTGCAAATACCGCCAGCCACATACTTGCCAGCCCCAAGGCTACCAAGACGAGGCAGATCAGCTTAATACCAATAGCAAAAACGATGTTCTGGTAGACAATTCCCAGACACTTACGACTGATCTTAATCGCCTTGGAAATCTGCATGGGGTCATCATCCATTAGGATTACATCAGCAGCCTCAATGGCGGCGTCAGAACCCATGGCACCCATTGCGATACCGATGTCTGCCCGGCGGAGTACCGGGGCGTCGTTGATGCCATCTCCTACGAAAGTCAGCTTTTCCTTTTCCGATTTGATCTGAATCATCTCTTCTACTTTCTCTACCTTATCAACAGGCAGCAGTTCGCTGTAGACCTCATCCAAGCCAAGAGCGGAGGCTACACTGTCAGCCACCTTTTTGGCATCACCGGTGAGCATCACAGTCTTGCGAACCCCAGCCGACTTTAATGCCTGGATGGCTTCCTTGGAGTGAGGCTTCACGATATCGGAAATAACAATGTGTCCGGCGTATTTCCCGTCAATCGCCATGTGAATGATGGTGCCTACGCTGTGGCACGGAATAGATTGAACGCCAAGACGATTCATGAGCTTGTCGTTACCAGCTGCCACCTGATGACCGTCCACCGTTGCGATGACACCGTTGCCGCTGAGTTCCTGAATGTCAGTCACCCGGCTACGGTCGATTTCCATACCGTAGGCTTTCTGCAAACTCTTGCTGATGGGGTGGCTAGAGGCACTTTCTGCCAGAGCAGCATATTCCACCAACTTACGCTTATCCATCTCATTGTGATGGATCGCATTCACCTCAAATACACCCTGAGTCAGTGTGCCGGTCTTGTCAAAAACTACAATCTTAGCCCGTGACAGGGTCTCAAGGTAGTTAGAACCTTTGACCAGCACACCAGCCTTACTGGCTCCGCCAATTCCTGCAAAGAAGGACAGAGGAATGGAAATGACCAGAGCACATGGGCAGCTGGCAACAAGGAAGGTCAGTGCCCGGTATACCCAGGTTTCCCAGCCAGCTGGAAGACCCAAGGCGAACATCCGCACCAGCGGCGGAAGCACAGCCAACGCTAACGCTGCATAGCAAACAGCCGGGGTATAAATTTTCGCAAAACGGGAGATAAAATCCTCCGACTTCGATTTTCGGGAGGAAGCATTTTCCACCAAGTCCAAGATTTTTGAGACCGTAGACTCACCAAATTCCTTGGTAGTCTGTATATGAAGCAGTCCGGTCATGTTAATGCAGCCAGAGATGATCTCATCGCCAGTCTTGACCTCACGAGGCAAACTTTCGCCGGTGAGGGCGGCAGTGTTCAGAGTGGATTCTCCCTGCACCACGGTACCGTCAATGGGAACTTTCTCGCCAGGCTGTACCACGATGATGGTGCCGATACCCACCTCGTCTGGGTCTACTTGTTCGAGCTTGCCATCCCGTTCAATGTTAGCGTAGTCTGGACGGATGTCCATGAGTTCGCTTATGTTGCGGCGAGATTTGCCAACAGCATAGGACTGGAACCATTCGCCTACCTGATAGAACAGCATAACTGCAATGGATTCCAGATAATCACCGTTTTCGTAGACAGCCAGAGCCAAAGCACCAATGGTGGCAACCGCCATCAAGAAGTTCTCGTCAAAGACCTGGCCATTGCGGATACCTTTATACGCTTTTCTCAGAATATCATAACCAATAATGAGATAGTCTACCAAATACAGCGCCAATCGTACCCAGCGCCCGGCTGCCCCAAGCTGGTCAAAAATGGTGGAACCCAAAGTTTGTAACACCAACAGTAATACCGTGGCAGTCAGGATTCTTCCCAACATGATTTTCTGTTTCTTTGTCATGCCGCTGTTGGGCCGCTGGCCAATCAATAGAAGAATAATTGATAATATGGCTACCACAATCAGCAAGCTGCTTTCAATCATTTCTTGCATACCACTTGTTCCTTTCTATAATTTGCTTATTTATTTGTTAAAAAATGCCCCTTCCGCCCGTAGCGTCTGGGGCACCTGTGTGGAATGGAGCCTTACAGAAAGATCTCGCAGTCAGGCTCCACCTTCTTGCAAGCCTTCTGCACAGCATCCATCACGCTGGCCGGCTCCTGACCTTCAGCGAATTCCACAATCATCTTCTGGGTCATGAAGTTCACAGTAGCGCTCTGTACGCCGCTGGTCTTGCGGGCTGCGTCCTCCATCAGGTTGGCGCAATTAGCGCAGTCTACTTCGATCTTATAAGTTTTTTTCATTTTGAAAACTCCTCTCTTAATTTGTTCCTGTTGTCATAACAATTAAATTGTTGTTTAATTGTATCCTCATCATACTTAGTTAAACTGACTTTGTCAACGCTTTGAAAGCACATCCTGCCATTTGGGAAAAGGGTTCTTCTGTTTGGGCAAAATGCATCTTTTATCGGCACATTCCAGTACCTTGATAAGGGCAACCAGAACACTTTCCCTTTTCGAAAACAATTATTTAATCGTTCCGTCTGCATTGTAGAGTGGGGAAAATCGAAAAGCAATGGACGGAGTACAAATCCTTTCAGGAAGGATAAGAAAACTTCTAAATAGGTAAACAGTGCTAAAAAAGGTCCTGACATTGAAGCACAGCTCCATGTCAGAACCCATTTATTTCACAAATTATTTTTTGGTGTTGCGTCGCCCGCTGTTTTCCGAGCCACGCACTTCCTCATGGTAAAAGTAATTCACAATGACCGGGTGCCCAGGCTCTGCCCGGCCGTAGGGCAGCTCGTTGTCCACGAAGGGACAGCTGTTTTCTTTCGCCAGCCGTTCCGCTTGATCCTCCAAACCACGGAAGTAGCTTCTGTCTCTCTTGTTGTAGATAGCGTCGTACAGCGGAACCAAGTCAGGATATTTTTTACAAATATAGTCCATGATGTCTTTTTTGAATCCGCCTCGCAGGTTTAGATTTTCTAACCATATCAGGTCGCATTGATTTCTGACCTGATGGAAGATAGCCTCAAAATCCGTGATACCCGGAAAGACAGGGGCAATAAAGCAGACGGTGCGAATGCCCGCATCATAGATCTGCTTCATGGCATCCAGCCGTCGCTTGATGCTGACGGCATCGTCCATATCATTTTTAAAGCCTTCATCCAATGTATTGATCGACCAAGAGATCGTGACCTTTCCCAATTTTTTCAGAATGTCTATGTCACGGATTACCAAGTCTGACTTGGTACAGATGAGAATTTCTGCCTCACTGCCCTGGAGCTGTTCAAGAAGCTTTCGGGTGTTCTGAAACTGAGCCTCCTTGGGCAGATAGCCATCGGTCACAGAACCGATGACTACGCGCTGCCCTTTGTACTTTTGCGGATTTTTGATTGCTGGCCAATGTTTCACATCCAGGAATGTACCCCACGGTTCGGTGTGCCCGGTAAATCGCTTCATAAACGAGGCATAGCAGTATTTGCAGCCATGGGTACAGCCCACATAAGGATTGACGGAATAGCCTCCCACCGGCAGGGCGGATTTTGTCATAATATTTTTGGTTTCTACATCCTGAATCAGAATGCTGCTCTCTTTTACTTCTGTCATGTCTTCTGTTCCTCCAATACCCGGTAAAAAGCCAGGGGAAATTCTTGTACCATCTGTGCCTCGCCCATGATAGGAAGCAGATCTTCCTTCATAAATACAGGGATGCCAAGCGAATGGGCCTGATGTGTCAGGTTCCACACCCATTCCGGTTTCGATACGGCTTTGCCCTTCCTATGTCCGGTCTCAGTCCCAATGACGATCCACTCAATTCCGGTAAGGTCTACCATGCCAACCTCATCAAACATAGGTTCAAAGGTCACATGATAGTGTCCGCCATGGATATGCTCCCGCAAAGTCCGGATACGGTTTTTCTCTTTGCTGGAGGTAACAGTTACACCAAACCAAGCATTCTCCAGGGTAGTGGAAAACACAATATCCTCCGGTCGCTTGGTCAAAAACAGATATTGGTGCTGCGGATTTTCAGTCATTTTGGCAAATATCTGTTCCCGCCACTCTGTCTTCCAGTGGGAAAAATCGCTCATGCCGGTGAGCAGAAAATTCTGTTGGCGCTTTTTCTCCATCAGCCGCAGCTTATTTGGAAAAAACTCTGGCTTTTCAAAGTCGTCGATCATGTGAAACCGGCGGACATTATTTCTGGCGTAGCAGTAGCTGCAACCAATAGTACAGCCGATCACCAGATTCATGTTCTTAATACAGTCTTTAATATAAACAGCCACCGCTGACGCCTCCTTACCATTTTAAGATTTAGCCTTCTACCGCAGGTGCAACTTTCCCGAAGCTGTTCCAGGCATACAGGCCCTTCTTGTCCTCATCGCCCAGGAACTTATCTACCTGGCAGATGTGCAGGATATGGTCTCCCCTACCTGCTTACCGGTGTGAGACTGTTTGCCAGTGGCGAAGCCCACCATAGGCGGATTGAAGGAGAGGTAAGACACAAAGCAAATAATTCCCCCAAGGATAACTGACGCGCCATGGGGCCAATCACCTGCCAAGCAACCGTATAGTCATTTTGAACCTGCTCCGAAATCGTCATGCCTCGCACGCCTCCCGGAGAGCAGGCAGCAACTCATCCAGTCGCCCGTCCAGTCCGAAGGACTTCTCTTTGATATTGTCCGCAATGTAGATCTCACCCAGATTGATGGTCACATAAGTGGCGTTTGGCTCGCTGGCCACCAGGCGCATCATCGGGGCCTTGATTAACTGATTGCGCCAGCCAATGCCCAGCTCCAAAACCACCAGTTTCTTCCCGTGGTAGGTTTTCAGAAAGTTTTGGAACCGTGCCTGGGCTGCGGTATCTTGAATCATTCTCTGACCCGCGCCCATGTGGATGTCCATGGGACCTCCGCACTTGGGACAGCGCGGCACCAACTCTGTAGGTACATGGCCGCCCTGTTCGGCAGCCGATAATTTTTCGGCCACCTCTAAACTTGAATAGAGGGTGTCGTGGCAGGGGCGGGCACACTGCATCGTAAACCAATTGCCCTCAATCTCATAAATTTTCGTCGGATCGAAGCCACACAGTTCAAAGTGACCTTCTCCGTTTGATGTGACGACAAAGTAATCTTTCTCTCCCACAATGGCCTTCAAATCGTTCATCACCGGCGTAGGCTGGTACTTCCCACAATAATGATGGATGAGCCGGGTCCAGAAGGCCCATTTTTCCTCCTCGCTGGGCCATCCAGCCATCATGCCCTGCAAAATGCACCCAAGACCATACTTTTGTTTAAAGTCCCCAAACAGTCTTTCAAAGGCTGCATTGTCCGCAAACAAATGCAGTCCTTCGGTGATGGACAGTCCGTTACTGGCCCCGATCAAGATAGCATCCGCTTCTTTGAATTTTTTCGCAATAGAGTTCCAATCAATCATATTCGTTCGCCCCTTTCTATTTTATGTTTGCTGCGATGGATCGCTCCTGCCGGAGGTCAGCTAGAGTTTCCGCCAAATCTCCTTGCAAATACAGGCTGCGTCCCCGCAGATGCTCTGGCCTATGAGATGCCTCTCGATTAAGACATGCATAAAAGACGTTTTCGTTTTTGGCAGTAAGTTCCCAGAATGGTAGTTTGATGATACTTGGCGTCATCTCACCCACGCCAAGTTCCAACAGCAGGACTTTTTTGTCGGTCTGATCCATTATCCAGCGTCGCAGGAATCTATAGTAGCGGTGCAGGTTATCCTGCCATAAGGTTCCCTCCAGGAAGGTATCGTCTCGTACCCAGGGCACCAGCACCCGCCCGCAATCCAGGCAACGAGGAACAGCCTCCTCCGGCAGGCGAACGCCTACCAAGTAACCCGTCAGTTTCTTCACTAGTTCGCTGTTTTCCCAAATATCATCCAGGCAGGGCTGGCTACATTGGCAGTAGCTAAAGTCTCCCTGGAAGGCGCAAATTTGTTTCTTGGGAAATACCCGAAAAAACTGCTGATCCACATTAGTGGTCAGCACAAAGACAGATTTATCTGCAACAAGCGCTTGCAGGTCTAGATAGGGCTTCCCAGTAGGGGCTTCCCACATAAAGCGTATATATTGGCTGTAATACCCCCACTGTTCCCCATAGCTAGAAAAGCAATGGTAGAATCCAGCCAGCGGGGATGTGAATCCATACTGTTCGCGAAAGGGAGCCAATGCCTCCGAAAGTGCCGGGGACCAATGGTAGTGGTCGTATCCAGCCGCGCTTGACAGGCCGGAGCCGCCTCCGATCACAACGGCATCTGCTTGATCAATACGCTCGGCAAGTTCCTGAAGCGTCGCTTGGCTTCCAACCCTCATTGATCGTTATCTCCGCTTTCCATGGTGTCCCGTGCATCCCGTAGCACTTGAGCAATGTCGGCCACAATGGTCATGCCCTTGTCCTCCAACTGCTTGGGCAGGAAGTCATATTTGTTGTTGATAGCAATATATCGAGCATGGGGAAATCTGAGGGTCAGGTTCCAGAAAGGCTCCTGGATGAACATTGGAGTCATTCGGCCAACGCCCAGCTCCAGGAATAGAATCTTACTGTCTTTGTGTTCCAGTACATAGCGAGAAATTTTTTCGTACTGTTCTTCGTATTTCTTTCCTTGAAGGAAATTCCCATATCCTCGCACCCAAGGAAACGCCTCACCACCGCAGTGGGGGCATCTAGGAATAAGATCCGTTGGAATCTTCGTGCCATCTCCCATAGCGTCCACCATATCAGCCACTGGCTTTACCGCATCCCAGGTGTCATCGGTACAGCTAGCGGCACACTGGAAGAACCGGTGATCTCCCTGGATTTCCGCCACCTTCTCCTCCGGGTAGAGTTTGACAAACTGGGTATCCTGGTTGGTGGTGAGGATGAAAAAGTCCTTACCTTTCAGCAAAGCGTCTAAATCCAGATAGGGATGACGTACAGGTGCGGTCTGGGTGGTGTGAAGGAAGGTAGCAAGATACCCCCAATACTCTTCTCGGGTCTCCCATTGGTGCATCATCCCTGCAAAAGCACCTTTGAATTGGTACTTCTCAGCAAAAGGCCGGAAGTATTTCCGGTAGGAGTCGTTGTCCTCGTAATAAAAATCTCCGCCACCGGCAGCGGACAGACCGGAGGCTCCGCCCACTACCACACAGTCAGCTTCCTTTACCTCCTGTATCAACCGATTGATCTGTTCGCTATACGGCAGCGGCTTTTTGTCAGTCAGCTGATAAGGCGTACTGCCGGAAGCATAGATATGATAGTACTTAGAATAATTCATCTGGGTCTGCATGACCAAATCATCATAGAAGTTCATTATCACCATTCCTTTCAAGTGGGTGTTATTTTTATTCTTACTTCAAATCATTCTAACATCCTCTTGCGTTGTTGTCAATATGCTGTTATAATAAAAATAACATCAGACAAAAAAGGAGATCAGATCATGAAATATCCCACCCGCCTTAGCGATGCTGTTCATATTCTAGCTTTTATCGCTTTGTACCCAGACTGCGACCTGACCAGTAACAAGCTGGCAGAGAGCATTCAGACGAATCCTGCCTATGTGCGCCAGCTCATGTCCGCCTTGCGGAAGGGAGGGCTGCTGGTCAGCGTGAAGGGACATCCCCGACCCACTCTGGCTCGTGAGCCGGAGAAAATTACTCTGCTGGATGCCTATCGGGCAGTAGAGGGCAACAAGCCACTGCTCCATCAGGACATCCACACCAACCCCGCTTGTGGCGTGGGCGTGAACATTCAACTGGCACTGCATGATTTTTACCTTGACATCCAGAATACAGCGGAAAAACGGATGCAAGAGATTACGCTGAAAGATGTGCTGGAACAATATCACATGAAATTAGAAGGGATTCACACATGAATGAACAATCGGAACAAGATCTGTACGCCCTTGGCATAGAAGATTTCAACTAGCTGTTGGAAAAGCTGATTACATAATAATAGACAATGGGCCAACCAAATCTAAATGGTCGGCCCTAAATAAATTAAGGAGGAAACCAATATGAAACTTGGCATTATTCGTTGTATGCAGACAGAGGATTACCTGTCCTTTTGCTAAGCGTATACGGGAGCTGGTGCAAAAAGAGGTAGGCGATGGTATCCGTATCTTGGATTACACCCATGACGCTGGTTCTGAACCAGAAACATCTCAGAAGTAAAGTTTCTTTTCCCTCCGGACTATGGTAAGATAGACTTCAAGGAGGTATGCTAAATGGTTCAGAACCACTTACCCCACGACCACGGACAAACTATCGAGCAGGAACTGTAACATATGCCCAGCGTAGAAAACTTTCAAACCATAGCTAATATTTTCAAGCAGCTTGGGTATGGCAGCCGTATTCGCATTTTTTGGTTGCTTTGCCACTGTGAGGAATGTGCTATCAGTCTTTCGGCCATGGTAGATATGATCAGACCCTAAATTTCCATCACATGATTGAGTGGCTTGTAAAAATCGCCTGTCCGGCGCAAATAGAAACACAGAAAGGAATGCCATGAAAAAAGAAGAATCCAAAGTTATCGCTCAAAAACTCCAAAAAATTCCAAACGACACTCTCGCCTTGAAGCATTGCCGGGCTGGTGGGACGGGTAGCACACTCTTTGGAAAACAGTTTCGAACGGTTACCGCTGGAAAAGGGTGTATGGAGGCATATGAAACTTTTCCCGGAATAGAGGTATCTTTCAATGTTTTTCTTGCTTCAGAGGTCAAGTTTCAGCATGATGCTTCGGATTCTGTTTTAGAAATTTACTATTGTCGCAGTGGTCGCGTGGGTTGGAATATGCAAGGCGGTACTGCCGTCTATTTAGGTGCAGGTGATGTGACTGCGCACAGTATGGCCTGCTGCGCGAATTCCGCCATGATGTTTCCCCTAGGATATTCAGAGGGGATTTCCATTTCCGTGGATCTAAAACAGCTCTCTTCAATTTGCCCGAAAGTTTTAAAGAATGCCGGTGTAGAGGCAAATCTGTTACGGGATCGATTTTGCTCCGGAAAGCCATCCGCAATCCCGTCATGTTCCGATTTAGAGCATATTTTTGCCCCACTCTTTTCTGCTCCTGTGTCCGTTCGAATTTCCCTCTTGAAATTGAAGGTGCTGGAAATTTTGATTTATTTGAGCAACATGAAATCGGAGCATAAAGAATTGACTCAATACTTCTCCCAGCAAACCGAATTGATAAAAGAAATTCATCAACAGTTGACAGAGCACTTGGATCAACGATTTACGATTGCAGAACTTTCCAAACAGTATTTGATAAATACCTCTACTCTAAAGGAGATATTCAAGGCAGTCTACGGCCAGCCTATCGCCACCTATATGAAGGAATTTCGAGTGCGTCAGGCTATGAAATTATTACGGGAAACAAATGACACTATCGCGGATATTGCTTCCCAGGTAGGCTACCAAACCCAGGGAAAGTTTTCAAGCGCTTTTCAGTCTATAGTCAAAATGTCACCCAGAGAATACAGAAAAATCCAGGGTATACAGAAATAATTCAAGCAAAGTTCAGGAGACTATAAAAATGACAAAGGACAAATATTTAACAACAGTCATAAAAACAACTATCATTTTGTTCAAACAAACTCGATGCTCCATTTCCCCTGTTCTCCCAACTACCAATTCTCGTATTCTTCTTGTCGCTTCACTTATTCTGCATTCAAAATATTATGCAGGACTTTTCTTACCTTTTTCATATCTATCGGCTTTGATATATGTCCATTCATTCCCAAATCCAATGCAAGTTTGCGATCTTCTGCAAATACATTTGCAGTCATCGCAACAATTGGAATTTGAGCTTTCTTATCATTTTCCATCTGCCTTATTTTTACAGTTGCTTCATAGCCATTTACATTAGGCATCTGAATATCCATAAGAATCAGATCGTAATAGCCTTCTTCTGCCTGATCAAGCATATCAAAGCATTCCTGACCATCAGTGGCAAGCTCCACGAAAAAGCCTTCTTCCTGCAATAGCTCTATTGCAATTTCAGCATTCAGCTCATTGTCCTCTGCAAGCAAAATCCTCTTGCCTCTGATATTAGCCATATTAGGCTGTTTTTCTTGTTCTTTATATACCTCTTCCTTCGATGCTATTTCTAACGAAAGTGTTACCGTAAACTTTGTACCCACTTCTTGACTGCTCTCTGCCTTAATATTCCCGCCCATCAATTCAATAAGTGATTTCACAATCGGAAGGCCAAGGCCTGTACCTACAACTTTATTCTCCGTTGATGTATGCTCTCTGGAAAATTCTTCAAATATATGAGGAAGATATTCTTCACTCATTCCTATTCCTGTATCTTCGCAAATAAAACAATATTGTGCCATTTTATCATCTGATGCAACCTCTTTGATTGTCACATGAATTGACTTTCCATTCGGCGTATATTTGACTGCATTACTTACGATATTCAAATAAATTTCCTGAAGCTTTGTTTTATCACAGATGGCATACTTATGGCAGATATCAGTATCGATTAAATACTGAAGATTCTTTTTTCTTATATCTGATTCAAATACGCTGCTAACATCGTGAAAAATGGCACTTAAATCTTCTGCCTTTAGCCTTAACGTGGCCGTTCCGCTTTCAATGCGCGCCATCTCCAAAACCTGATTTATAATCGTCATCATAAGCGCACTAGAAGATTGAATTTTTTTCAGATATTCTTTAGCCTTCTCTTCATTTTGAAGATTTTTCTCCAAAAGACCTGAAAATCCAATTATTGCATTCATCGGTGTGCGAATATCATGACTCATATTAAATAAAAATCTCGTCTTAGCTTCATTTGCATTTTTTGCCAGTTCCGCTGATCGCTGCAGCTGCTCTGCATACTGCTTCTCTTGATTGTTTTTACTAATAACCTGATAAAAAATAGCAGCAATTAACATAGACAAAACCAATATTGTGAGGATAATTGAAAACCAATAAGATATTGTTATCCATCCGGCAGACGGCTCTATATCAAAGTACCATACTTCATTTGGAATACTGCACTCTAATGTCAGACAATCTTTTGAAAGCTTTTCTTTGTTTTGCGCCAACACAATATGTTCACCTGTACTTTTGTCTTTTGTCCAGATTTTATAATAAAATGAAGCTTCACTCAACTTCTCAAGCTTTAATTCACTTATAAAACGATCCCAATCTATTACTGTAATCACAAAGCCCCAAAATGTACCATCTTCGCCCTCATCTGACTGATAAACTGGATTTAAAAGCAATGCACCCATTCCACCCTGTTTCAATTCATAGGGACCTCCAAGTGTATATTCTTTTGTTTCTTTAGCCAAATTGGCATCAAAACTTCGCTCATGCTCGGTAAGCACATCAATCCCAAATGCTTTCTCATTGCCCTGTTTAGGATAAACATCTGTAATGATCCCATCTGGTGCTAGCTCAAATGCTTTTATTATACCATTTTCATTCGGAATAACACTTGCTAGATTTGAGAAAGTTTCTTCATCCAGTTGATATCCTGTTTGAATAATATTTTCCACTAAATCTGAACTAACTACATATTGCTCTAACTGCGCTTTAATTCGCCTTACAGTACTTTGTGCCATATAGGCTGCTCCTGATTTTTCTTCTTTTTCCATATAGCCAAGGATCATGCATCCAACAAGAAACAGAAGCATAAAAGAAATTAGTCCAACAACACAGCTATATTTTATTATTCTTTTTTTGGCAGTACTGTATTTTTCCATTGCTGTTACTCCCTTTGATTTTATTATACAAGTATATCACGTCTATCACTCGAAAAACAAGGTTTTATTGCAAAGAAAAAACCACCAAAGATTGATATGATACCTCTTAAGTAGACAAGGCAAATAACAAAAATCTACTTAGGAGGTTTTTTATGTCTAAATCATCATATACACCTGAGTTTAG
>ERZ1673700.2959-NODE-2959-length-12311-cov-42.125326_pt1 | contig 12311 bp, 9 predicted proteins | sample MGYA00580230_ERZ1673700 | MGnify/ENA primary metagenome ERZ1673700 (study PRJEB41218, sample SAMN15661782) | gut metagenome | host: Homo sapiens | place: Canada: London | collected 2015-08-20/2019-03-30 | study: EMG produced TPA metagenomics assembly of...
CGATCTTCTGCTTGGCACCGGGGATCTGGTAGCCCTGCTCCAGCAGGATGCCGCAGACGCGCTCGAAGCCGATGGAGAAACCGACGGCGGGCACCTGCGTGCCGAGGAACTTGCCTACCATGTTGTCGTAACGGCCGCCGCCTGCGACTGCGCCGCTGAACTGCGGGCAGGTGATCTCAAACACCATGCCGGTATAGTAGCCCTGACCGCGCACGAGGCTGGGGCAGTAGGCCACCGAGAAGCGGCCGCCCGCAATGGCGTTGGCCGTGGCGAGGACGTACTTCAGGTCGTCGGCGATGGCGGGGTCGGCGCAGCGGGAAGCAACGGCGTCCAGCGTGACCTCCCCGGCGGCGATAAAATCAGCCAGCGCGTTGATGGCGTTTTCGGGCAGCTGCTTTTCGGTCAGCTCGGCCTTGACGCCGTCGGCACCGATCTTGTCCATCTTGTCGAAGGTGATGCAGACGGAATCCAGCGTGTCGGCGGCAAAGCCCATGCTCTCCAGCATCCCGCGGAGGATGCGGCGGTCATTGATGTTGACCGTGAAGCCGGTGAAGCCGATGTTCAGCAGGGCGCGGGTGGTCACATCGATCAGCTCGACCTCGGCGTTGGGGGACTCATCCCCCAGAATGTCGATGTCGCACTGGACGAACTCCCGTAGACGGCCCTTCTGGGGGCGTTCGGCGCGGAAGACGCGGTCGGTCTGGATGACCTTGAAGGGGTGGGGGAGCTTGTCCTTGTTGGCGGCATAGAAGCGGCTCAGGGGCAGGGTCAGGTCGTAGCGCAGACCCATATCGGAGAGCTGCTTGGGGTCGCCGGATCCCAGTGCGCTGGTCAGCTTATCGCCGCGCTTGAGCACCTTGAAGATCAGGTTCAGGTTGTCGCCGCCGTCGGACTTGTCGAGGTTCTCCATATCCTCCAGCATGGGGGTGGAGATGCGCTCGAAACCGGAAGCGCGGTAAGTTTCCAGAATCTTGCCCTGAATATAGTCGCGCAGGGTCTGCTCAGCGGGGAGCAGGTCACGCATCCCTTTCAATGCTTGTGTTTTCATGGTTGCAATTCCTCTCTTTACGGTTCAAATTACGGTTCAAATTCTTCCCAATCACTCTAATTATAAAAGAATCTGTTCGTTTGTCAATCAAAAAGGGCAGACTAAAAGGTGAGGTGAGACAGATGCAGAAGCTTTCCCAAAAACATCCGTGGGCCATTCTGGCGGCAGGAGCGGCCATTCAGGTGCTGACGGGTCTGCCCGCAGCGTGGGGCGTGTTCCAGCAGCCGGTGATGGAGGAGTACGGCCTGAGCGAACAGGGGGCCGGGTATGCCTTTGGCATTTTGATCGCGGCCTTCGGCGTCGGGTGCGTCATCGGCGGCTTTCTGCAGGACCGGAAAGGCCCCCGCTGCGCGGCGCTCTGGGGCACGGCCCTGCTCTGCGGCGGGTTCTTTGCGGCGGCCCTTCTGCCGGGGGAGAAGGGAGGCTTTTTCTTTGGGGTGTTCAGCATCCCGGCGGGGCTGGGCACGGCGTTCCTGTACCCGTCCATCCAGTCCTGCGCTCAGAAGTGGTACAAGGGCCGGAAGGGCCTTGCCACCGGCGTCATCGGCGGGGCGGTGGGACTTTCCGGTGCGTTCCTGACCGTCTTTGTCCGAACGGCGCTCAAGGGCTTCGGGCCGGTGCAGGGCATCCGGGGGGCTTTCTGGGCGCTGGGGGCGCTGACGCTGCCGGTCTGCTTTGGGGGCAGCATGCTGCTGGTGGACCCGCCGCCCGAAAAGCCGAAGCCGGAACAGCAGGGCAAAGGCAAAACGGCTCCGCCGCTGGATTTGGCCCCTTTGCAGATGCTCCGCACCAAGCAATACTGGCTCTGCGCCGGGGCAGTCTGCTTTTCCACCCCGGCGGTGCTGCTGTTCAGCCCCATCATCCTGAAGCTGGGGATGGAGCGGGGCTTGGACGAGACGGCAGCGCTCTGGAGCGTGGTGCTGGGCAGCGTGGGCAGCGCGGCGGGGCGGCTGCTGATGCCGATGCTCAGCGACAAGATCGGCCGCCGCCCCACCGATCTGATCCTGTTCGGGGCATCGCTGGGGCTGTCCGCAGCCTTTCTGTTCGCGCAGGGCTGGGCCGTGGTGGCGGTATATGCCAGCCTGACGTTCTGCTATTCGGCGCTGGCGGCGGTGCTGCCCGCCCTTTCCACCGACCTGTTCGGTCTGCCCCATGCGGGGGTCAACTACGGCTTTCTGGCGCTGGGGCAGAGCGTGGGCAGCCTTGCCTTCCCTTTTGCGGCGAACCTCTGGGGGCTGGAAATCGGGCGGCACTGGCTGGCCATGGGCGGCGCGGCGGCGGGCTTTGCGGCCATCTGGGCGCTGCGGCCCGTCCAACCGCCCCGCCCGCCCAAGGAAAATTAAGCCTTTGAGCAAAGCTGACAAAAAATTATCAATCAAGAGGGCAAAAGCATAAAATGTGGCGGTTAGCTACGCATAACCGTCAAAAAGTTTGCGGGAAAATTGTCATAAACGTCTTGCAAATTGCGCCAAGGTTCTCTATAATAAAATCATGCGTGGTAGTACCGGCGGCGCTGATGAGAGCAGCGGCAGCCGGTCAAATGCAAACAGCGGGGGAGCCCCCCTGCTGCATGGCATCAATTTGTCAAAAGGAGAGTATGATTATGACCTATTCGCAGCAAGTACAGAATATGTGCCCGATCACCAAAGGTCCTAAGCATGGTCCGGCTCCCATCCCCGAAGAGGGCGCATGGGTCAAGGCCTATGAGATCAAGGACATCAGCGGCTACACCCACGGTGTGGGCTGGTGTGCACCTCAGCAGGGTACCTGCAAGCTGTCTCTGAACATCAAGAACGGCGTCATCGAAGAGGCTCTGGTGGAGACCATCGGCTGCTCCGGCATGACCCACTCTGCTGCTATGGCAGGCGAGATCCTGCCCGGCAAGACCATTCTGGAAGCTCTGAACACCGACCTGGTGTGCGATGCCATCAACGTGGCAATGCGTGAGCTGTTCCTGCAGATCGTCTACGGCCGCAGCCAGACCGCTTTCTCTGAGGACGGTCTGCCCATCGGCGCAGGTCTGGATGACCTGGGCAAGGGCCTGCGCTCCATGACCGGCACCATCTTCTCCACCAAGGCGAAGGGTGTCCGTTACCTGGAGCTGACCGAGGGCTACATCAACAAGCTGGCTCTGGATGCCAACGATGAGGTCATCGGCTATCAGTTCGTCAAGCTGGGCAAGATGATGGAGGATATCCGTCACGGCAAGACCCCCAACGAGGCTTACGAGAAGAACGTGGGTACTTACGGCCGCTTCAGCAAGGAGCAGGGCGCTGTCAAGTACATCGACCCGCGTGAGGAATAAGAGAGGAGGAACAACTCATGGCAACTTTTGAATCTATGGATCGCCGCATGCCGAAGATCGAGGCATGCCTGAAGGCCAACGGCCTTGAATCTCTGGACGCTTGCAACGAGATGCTCCTCGCAAAGGGCATTGACTGCGATAAGATCGTCCGCGGCGTGCAGCCCATCTGCTTCGATAACGCAGTCTGGGCCTACACTCTGGGCACTGCCATCGCCGTCAAGCGCGGCCTGACCGATGCTGCCGAGTGTGCTGCTGCCATCGGCGAAGGTCTGGAAGCCTTCACCATCCCCGGCTCTGTCGCTGAGCAGCGTCAGGTCGGTCTGGGCCACGGCAATCTGGGCGCTCGTCTGCTGAGCGAGGACACCACCTGCTTCGCTTTCCTCGCCGGCCACGAGTCCTTCGCAGCCGCTGAGGGTGCGATCGGCATCGCCCGCACCGCAAACAAGGTCCGCAAGACCCCCCTGCGCGTCATCCTGAACGGCCTCGGCAAGGATGCTGCTTACATCATCTCCCGCATCAACGGCTTCACTTATGTGCAGACCGAGTATGACATCCCCTCCCAGACTCTGACCGTCGTCAAGGAGATCCCCTTCTCCACCGGCGAGCGTGCAGCCGTCAAGTGCTATGGCGCCAACGACGTCATGGAGGGCGTTGCCATCATGAAGAAGGAGGACGTCCAGTGCTCCATCACCGGTAACTCCACCAACCCCGTCCGCTTCCAGCACCTCGTTGCCGGCACCTACAAGAAGTGGGCCATCGAGAACGGCAAGAAGTACTTCTCCGTCGCTTCCGGCGGCGGCACGGGCCGTACCCTGCACCCCGATAACGTGGCCGCTGGTCCTGCCAGCTACGGCCTGACCGACTCTCTGGGCCGCGTCCATGGCGATGCTCAGTTTGCTGGTTCTTCTTCTGTGCCCGCACACGTTGAGATGATGGGTCTGATCGGCATGGGCAACAACCCCATGGTCGGTGCAACCGTCGCCTGCGCTGTTGCTGCTGCTCAGGCAAACGCCTAAGCTCATCCTGAAATAAGCGTTTTCGCGGCCTCCCGGAGTAGTTCGGGAGGCCGCTTTTGCGTTTTGAGGGGCAGAAACTCCACAAAACCTTACTTTTTTGTTGAAAAAATGGTGAAATGAAATTTGGACGCTTGTGCAACTTGAAAAAATGCGATACACTACACTTATACATATCTGGAATCCGCCGGGCGGAACGGCCGACCCGGACCAATGTAGGAGGAACAGTGATCATGAACTGGAAAAAGAAGAAGGACAACCCGGAAGCGCAAGCGCCCGAAGCCGCAGCAGCGGGCAAGGGCCCTGCCGCATTCTGGAAGAAGAATTGGAAATTGCTGGTGCCGGCAGTCTGTGTCATCGTGGCGGGCGGTGCCTTTTTGCTTTGGCCCAAACAGGCCAAACCCGCCAGCGTGGACGCCAGCTATACGGAGGCGGCCCCGGAGTACCGGAACGTTTCCAACACCCTGAGCGGCACCGGTACGCTGAACCCGGCCAACACCTACACCGTGAAGTCTCTGGTGGACGGCAAGGTGCTGACCAGCACCATAGAAGAGGGCGACACCGTGGATGAGGGCACCGTGCTCTACACCATCGACAGCTCGGACGCTTCCACCAACTTCGAAAAGGCTGAGATCGCCATGCAGCAAGCCCAGCGCAGCTACGATAAGGTCGTGGACCGCCAGTATGTCCGCGCCGAAGTGGCGGGCACCGTGAGCAGCCTGAAGGTGAACAAGGGCGACGAAGTGACCAGCGGGCAGGAGGTGGCTGTCATCCGCGACAGCTCCAAGATGCTGCTGACGCTGGAGTTCCCCGCCGCCGATGCCGCCAATTTCTCGGTGGGGCAGAGCGCCGACGTGACGCTGGACGGCACCTTTGAGCAGTTGACCGGCACCGTCACCTCCGTGACCGGCACCGACGCGCTGAGCGCGGGCAACCTGCTGACCCGTACCGTGACCATTGCTGTGCGCAACGCGGGCGGCCTGACCACCGCACAGGCAGCCACCGCCTCCATCAACGGCGTCAGCTCCATCGGCTCCGCCGTCTTCGGCTATCAGGCCGAGCGGACCCTGACCGCACAGGCTGCCGGTACCGTGACTGCCATCAACGTGCAGGAGGGTGCCGAGGTCGCAAAGGACGATATCCTCATCGGCCTTTCTGGCGATGACCTGACCGAGTCCATCCAGTCTGCATCCGAGTCCCTGCGCAGCGCCGAGATCTCGATGCAGAATTTGCAGGACGCCATGAACAACTACACCATCACCGCCCCCATCAACGGCACCATCATCGAAAAGGATGCCAAGGCGGGCGACGCGGCCAAGGCGGGCGATACCCTTTGCATCGTTTACGACCTGAGCTATCTTGAAATGAGCATCAACGTGGATGAGCTGCAGATCAGCTCCATCTCGGTGGGCCAGAAGGTCCAGATCACCGCCGACGCCGTGCAGGATAAGACCTACGTCGGCACCGTGACCCGCGTCTCCATGAAGGGCACCGCCAACGGCGGCACCACCACCTATCCCGTCACCATCCGCATCGACGACACCGACGGTCTGCGCCCCGGCATGAACGCCAACGCCGAGATCGTGGTGGCCGAGGCCACCAACGCCCTCTGCGTGCCCAACGCAGCGGTGCTGCGGGGCGGCTATGTCCTCGTCACGCAGGATTCCCCCAGCGCTTCCAACGCCGAGCAGGGGATGGAAGCCCCGGAGGGCTTCGTCTACGTCGCTGTTAAGACCGGCGTCAGCGATGACGACTACACCCAGATCGTCAGCGGCATTCAGGAGGGTGATACCATTGGCTACGACCCCAACTCCATCAGTTCCGACGACTACTATGACGACGGCAGCAGCATGATGATATTCTGATAGGAGGAACGATGAGCGCTCTGATCGAATTTGATGAGGTCTGCAAGTATTACCAGATGGGCGACACCACGGTAAAAGCGGCCGACCACATCACCATGAAAATAGACAAAGGCGAGTTCGTCGCCATCGTCGGCCAGTCTGGCTCCGGCAAATCCACCTGCATGAACATCATCGGCTGCTTGGACGTGCCCACCCACGGCACCTACCGGCTGAACGGCAAGGACGTAGGCAAGATGAGCCGCAACGAGCTGGCTGCCATCCGCAACGAGATGCTGGGCTTCATCTTCCAGCAGTATAACCTGCTGCCCCGGCTGAACCTGCTGGAGAACGTGGAGGTGCCGCTGGTGTATGCGGGCATCCCCCGCGCCGTGCGCCACCGCCGCGCCCGCGAGGTGCTGGAGCAGGTGGGCCTTGGCGATAAGGTCAAGAACAGGCCCAACCAGCTTTCCGGTGGCCAGCAGCAGCGCGTTTCCATCGCGCGGGCGCTGGTGCGCAACCCGGCGGTCATTCTGGCCGACGAACCCACCGGTGCGCTGGACTCCCACACCGGCCGCGAAGTGCTGGCGATGCTCCAGCAGATGCACGAGGAGGGCCACACCGTCGTCCTCATCACCCACGATAATTCCATCGCCGTACAGGCCGACCGCATCATCCGCTTGGAGGATGGCCGGGTGGTGTACGACGGCGATTCCCACGCGCCGGAGGCCTTCGTCCAGCCGACGCTGGTGCCGGAGGCCCCGGCGGCAGAAAAGGAGGCGGAAGCATGATCGTTGAGACCTTCCGGCAGGCCATCCAGAACGTCTGGAGCAACAAGCTCCGCACCTTTTTGACCATGCTGGGCATCATCATCGGCGTCATGGCGGTCATCGTCATCGTCGGCCTCGGCAACGGCATGACCCAGAGTATGCGGGACAGCTTCTCGGCCATGGGCACCAACACCCTGTCCATCAACATCTGGGGCTACGGCTCCCGCACCGTGACGGTGGAGGATGTGTACGCCATCGGCACCAAGAACCCGGACCTGATCCGGTCCATCTCGCCTCAGATCGATTTCAGCAGCAACACCCCGAAGGTGGGCACCACGACCTACCGCTACAGCAATGTTGCCGGCGTGGACGAAAATTTCACCTCCATGAAGAACTACACCGTCGCCCAAGGCCGCGGCTTGCAGTACATGGATATGAAGGACAACAAGCAGGTCTGCGTCATCGGCGATTACCTCAACCGCGTGGCCTACGGCGGGCGGGGCGTGGGCCAGACCATCAAGCTGGGGCCCTACAAGTTCCGCATCGTGGGCGTGCTGAACGCCAAGGTGAACAACACCTCCATGCAGCAGGGCTCGGACGATGACTGCATCTACCTGCCCTACACCATCGCAATGCGCCTTTCCAATACGGCCATGGCCAGCAGCTACATCGCCATCATGAGCGATGAAAGCAAGGCCAATGAGGCCAAAGCCGTCGTGGAAGCGTACCTGACCGATCTGTTCAAGAGCGACAGCGCCTTCTACGTTTACAGTGCGAGCGAGTGGCTGGAAGAGATGAACAACATGATCAACATGGTCATCGTCATCCTCACCGGCATCGCCAGCATCTCGCTGCTGGTGGGCGGCATCGGCATCATGAATATCATGCTCGTCTCCGTCACCGAGCGCACCCGTGAGATCGGCATCCGCAAGGCGCTGGGTGCGAAAGAGCGGGTCATCCTTTCCCAGTTCGTTGTGGAGGCGGCTACCACCTCCGCGCTGGGCGGTGTGCTGGGCATCGTGCTGGGCTACATCGTCTCGATGGCAGCCAACCACGTCCTGCCCATGATCTCGTCGGACATCGATGTCACGGTCAGCCCGTCCTTCAACTCCATTGCAGTGGCCTTCGGCATCTCGGTCTTCATCGGCGTGCTGTTCGGCTACCTGCCCGCCAAGCGGGCGGCCCGGCTCAACCCCATCGAAGCCCTTCGTTACGATTAAGGAGGTTTCCCTCATGAAAAAACGTCTTCTCGCATTCCTGCTCGCGGTCAGCATTGCCGTGTCGATGCTGGCGCTCCCGGCTTCGGCTGCGGGCAACGCCAACACCGCCGTCCAGTTGTCCATCACCCTGAACGGCATGGACTCCGCCCAGACCGCCGCCCTGAACGCTGTGGTCACCCGCGGGGCCTTTGCCCGGATGCTGGTGTCCTACTCCACCTTCCGGGAGAGCGTCGGCTCGCAGGGGGCCGTGGGCACCCTGTATAAGGACCTGCCCGGCACCTCCGCTTACGCCCCCTATGTCCGCATTGCGGTGCAGCAGGGCTGGCTGAGCGGCTACACCGACGGCACCTTCCGCCCGGACAACGCCGTGACGCTGGAAGAGGCCGTCACTGCCGTCCTCAAGCTGCTGGGCTATAAGATGACCGAGCTGAGCGGCTCCTTCCCCCAAGCGCAGCTGAACAAGGCCAGCGAGCTGGGGCTGCGCAACCAGCTGGACCGCCAGCAGGGCGAGGCGCTGAACTATGAAGAGTGCGCCATCCTGATGTACAACACCCTGACGGCCAACTCCGCCAGCGGCAGCGCCTACGGCACCTCGCTGGGCTTCACCGTCTCCAACGGTCAGGTGGATACCTCCAGCGTCATGATGAGCAGCCTGAAGGGCCCCTTCATCGCGGACGGCACCACCCAGCTTCCCTTCACCCCGGCCAGCATCTACCGCAACGATAAGGTCTCCGGTTCTGCCGAGTTGAACCAATACGATGTGTATTACTACAGCGAGAGTTTACAGACCGTCTGGATCTACACCCGCCGCGCGGCGGGCCGCATCACGGCCGTTTCCCCCAGCGCCAGCGCTCCCACTTCGGTGACCGTCGCGGGCAGCACCTACACCCTCGGCTCCTCGGCCGTGGCGTCGCAGGTGTCCTCCCTGAACGGCGGCGGCGTGGGTCAGGTCGTGACCCTGCTGCTGGGCATGAACAATGAGGCCGCCGGTATCGTGACCGGCGAAGAGGCCGACAGCGTCTTCTATGGCGTCGTCCAGTCCTCATCCCGCAGCCTGATCGAAGAAAACGGAGCGGACGTGCTGCAGAAGGTGGCTGTCTACTGCACCGACGGCATCACTCGCACCGTGAATGTGGACAAGAGCCTGAACTTCCCGGCGGGCTGGCTGGTGGAGATCACCGTCAGCCCTGACGGCGAGAACGTGGAGCGGATCGACCGCCGCTCCACCAGCGGCACCATCAACGAGGCAGCCACGGCACTGGGCAGTGCCGCCCTTGCCGACGACGTAGAAATTCTGGATACGACTTCGGAGGGTGTGGCTGGGACGGTTCGTCCCAGCCGCCTATCGGGGGTAACACTGAGCAGCTCCGACGTCCGCTACTACACCGTCAATGAGGCGGGCCAGATCGACCGCCTGATCCTGAACGACGTCACCGGCGATCTGTGGAAGTACGGCGTGCTGGACGACGTGAAGAACCTCGCCGCCAACTACACCGATCTCAAGAGCTTTATTGGCAGCTTCCAGCCTAGCGGCGATTCCTCCGGTACCGCTGCCACCCCGAAGACGACCACCACCACGACCACTACCGGTGCGGCCTCCGGCACCACAGGTACTGCGGGCACCACCGGCAGCACGACCGGAACCACGACCACCACGGCCGCTGCCACGGTAGCCGGGCAGGTGTCGAACCTGCTGGTGCCCACCACCAGCGAGATCTTGTGGGGCATCGTCTCCGGAGATATCCTCTCGACCTCGTGGCAGAAGCTGACCAGCAACACCGGTTCGCTGCTGAGCATCGGCTTCAAACAGGTGGCGGAGATCACCGGCACCCCCTTCAAGCAGATCCTGAACTTCATCGGCGGCGGCGCGACTTACGTCTGCTACGTCAACGGTTCGCAGGTCAGCTTCACCACGGCCATCAAGTACCCGGTCATCGCGGGCGGCGTTGCGGCCCGGCAGGAGACCACCGGCTCGATCAAGACCATGGTCCAGTTGATGCCCCTGAAGATCGACCGGGTGGGCGCGGCCTCGGTGTTGTCGGGCGGCACTCGCTATGAAATGGCCGACGACGCACAGGTCTACCTGTGGTACAAGGGCCAGTATTACCCCACCAAGCTCAGTTATGTCAACACCGACGAATACAAGCTCACCGGCTGGTACGACAACTTTGGCTGTGCGGCGGGCAAGAAGGTCCGCGTCATCATCGCGGTCAAGAACGATTGAGCCTGAAATCGAACAGCGGCGTTTGCCGCACACTGCGGCAGCTGCGCTGGGTGCTTTACCCGCGCCGCTGCCCTTTTTGCGACCGGGTGCTGGGAACGGTGAGCCCCTGCCCCGATTGCTGTGCGGAACTGGATGCGCTGCGCCGCAAGCCGACCATGCGCCTCTCGGCGGGGCTGCACTATCTGGGCCGCTTGGAGGGCGCGGCGGCTCCCTACCGCTATGCGGGCTGTGTCCGGCGGGGCGTGCTGCGGGCGAAGTACCAAGCGGCCCCGTGGGCGGCCGACGAGCTGGGGGCCCAGATGGCCCGGCTCCTCTTCGGCAGCGAAGCAAAGATGGGCACCTTCGGCCCGGAGGTCCAGCCGGTACCGGGCCTTGCGCTGAGTTACGACTGCATCGTGCCGGTGCCCGCTTCCAGCCGGGCACGCGGCTACAACGTCCCGGAGCGGATGGCCCGCCCCATCGCCCGCGCGGTGGGGGTTCCGCTGGAACCCAAGGCCCTTGTCCGGGTCCATGCCGCCCGGCGGCAGGAGGGGCTTTCCCTCGACGAGCGGCTGGCCAATGTGGCCGGGGCCTTTGCCGTGCCCGACCCGGAGCGGGTGGAGGGCAAGCGCGTCCTCCTTGTGGACGATGTCATCACCACCGGCGCAACAGCCGCCGCGTGTGCACAGGCTCTGCTGGCCGCCGGTGCCCAGAGCATCTTTGCCGTGGCCTTGGCCACCGTGGAGTTCGACGCCCGCCCGCAGCCCTCCGCGCAGATCCATGAAAATTCTGAGGAAGAAAATTGAAAAAGTGCTTGACAAAACAGCCTTCGTCGGGTATACTAAATGAGCTGTGAGCGGCAGAACGCTGACAGATATCCGGGTGTAGCGCAGTTTTGGTAGCGCGCTTGAATGGGGTTCAAGAGGCCGTGAGTTCGATTCTCGCCACTCGGACCAAACAAAAATAATCCGAACTTGTTTCCGATAGGAGATGGGTTCGGATTATTTGTTTTCTTCGGAAAATTAGCGTTTGCGAAGCAATGAAAGCCCCAGTGGGGCTTTTAAGCGACGGAACGGTCTGCGTTAGCAGATGGAGGGGCTTTGCCCCGACAAGTTCCATGCAGATTTCCGTGGAAGATAAAATCCGAAATCATAGAGTGACCGACATAAGCCACAACATGATTTCAGGAGGACATGAACGTGAAGTACGATGCAAGAGCTTGCCATTTCAACATGGCCACCGGCTGCGTGGAGCTGCTGCTCCGGGACGGGAGAAAAATCTCCATCAACTGCACCGGGGTCGAGGATACGCTGGACATTACTGTTTTTTGACTGGTGATGTCCAGCATTTGTTATTTGGTGTTGCCCGATCAATTTTAATGGAATCTTTATACTTCTACAATTTTCTTTACGGCTCCTTTATCTATTCCATGCTAATCTTTATGCACACGGATAGGTAAAGGAGCTTTTATGATTCAATATCCTCGTTACAGGCAGCACCGTTTTTCTTCTTTTCAGGTCATTATTGCAGGGTTTGCGGCAGTTGATCTGGTGGGCGCATTGCTTCTGATGCTCCCGATTGCTGCACAGCAGCGGTGCGTTACACCGTTCCATGAGGCGCTGTTTACTTCCACCTCTGCCCTTTGTGTGACCGGGCTTGTGGTTCAGGATACCGGCAGCTACTGGTCGGCATTCGGGCAGAGCGTGATCCTTCTTCTGATCCAGATCGGAGGATTGGGCGTCATTACAGTGGGCGCTGCCTTAGCGCTGCTCTCCGGGCGAAAGATCTCCCTCAAGCAGCGCAGCACGATGCAGGAAGCCACGGCTGCCCCGCAGATGGGCGGCATCGTGCGGCTTACAGGCTTTATTCTGCGGATCACCGCCCTGTTTGAATTGGCCGGTGCTGCACTGC
>ERZ1673700.2984-NODE-2984-length-12231-cov-19.176002_pt1 | contig 12231 bp, 10 predicted proteins | sample MGYA00580230_ERZ1673700 | MGnify/ENA primary metagenome ERZ1673700 (study PRJEB41218, sample SAMN15661782) | gut metagenome | host: Homo sapiens | place: Canada: London | collected 2015-08-20/2019-03-30 | study: EMG produced TPA metagenomics assembly of...
TTCGGCCTGTCCGATAAGGGTGCCATGGAGATCATGAAGCTGTTCTTTACCCCGGACGAGCAGCTGCAGGATAAAAAGATCACCGATTTCTTCGATGACGAGGTGCTCAACTCCAACTTCTGGATGTACTGGCGCACCATGTTCGCCTTCGAGAACTGGCACAGCGCTCTGGAGATGAAGCTGTACCTCAAGCGCTATATCCACCACATCGGCGGTCTGCCGGACTTTACCGCCCTGCGCTTTACCCGCTATAATCAGTACGAATCCATCATCCTGCCCATGGTGCGCTATCTGGAAGGCTTTGGCGTGCAGTTCCACTACAACACCAAGGTCACGGATGTGAAGTTCGACATCCAGAAGGGCCGCAAGCTGGCAAGCTCTGTTACCGTGGAGCACGCGGGCGAGACTTCTAACATCGACCTGACCGAGAACGATCTGCTGTTCATCACCAACGGCGGCTGTGTGGAAAGCTGCACCGTGGGTGCACAGGATAAGGCCACCGGCTTTGACCCCACCATCCAGCCCGGCAACGGCTGGGATCTGTGGAAGAAGATCGCCGCACAGGATCCCTCCTTCGGTCACCCGGAAAAGTTCTGCTCCGAGCCGGAGCTGAGCAACTGGGAGAGTGCCACCATCACCACGCTGGACGACAAGATCCCTCAGTATATCCGCAAGATCTGCAAGCGCGATCCCTTCAGCGGCCATACCGTCACCGGCGGCATCGTCACCGTCAAGGACTCCAGCTGGTTGCTCAGCTGGACGCTGAACCGTCAGCAGCAGTTCAAGGATCAGCCCAAGAACCAGCTGTGCGTCTGGGTGTACGGCCTGTTCAGCGATAAGCCCGGCGATTACGTCAAGAAGCCCATGCGCGACTGCACCGGCCGCGAGATCTGCATGGAGTGGCTGTACCACATCGGCGTGCCCGAGGATCAGATCGCGGAGCTGGCAGAGCACAGTGCCAACACCGTGCCTGTGATGATGCCTTATATCGACGCCTTCTTCATGCCCCGTGCCATGGGCGACCGTCCCGATGTTGTGCCCGAGGGTGCTGTGAACTTCGCCTTCCTTGGTCAGTTTGCCGAGACCGCCCGCGATACCATCTTCACCACCGAGTACTCCATGCGCACCGGTATGGAGGCCGTGTACACCCTGCTGAACATTGACCGCGGCGTGCCCGAGGTCTGGGGCAGCACCTATGATGTGCGCGCCCTGATCGATGCCACCGTGAAGCTGCGCGACGGCAAGAAGATCACCGACATGGATCTGCCGCTGATCCCGCGTCTGGCTCTGAAGGAAGCTTTGAAGAAGATCGAGGGCACCGACCTTGAGAAGTTCCTCAAGGAGTATAACGCTATCTGATATTTCCCTCTCCTCCGATAGATCCGGCAACGGGTCAACACCCCCCTAAAAAAGACCTCTCCGCTGCTCTGCGACAGGGCACGGGAAGGTCTTTTTTGCATAGAATTTGTGTAAAAATGGTACAATATATGTTAAAATAAAGCGGAACGTGAAAATAATTTGTGCCAAAAGAATGATTTTGGCTTGTTTGCGGCGGCGTTCTGTGCTATGCTAGAGCTATTGAAAGGGCAGGAGGGAAGAGCCTGCCTCAAATGCGATACGCCAAAAATAAAAGGAGGTCGTTTTCCTGTGAAACAACTTATTTCCCGTCGCAGCTTTTTAAAGGCTGCTGGTGTGACCGCTGCCGCTGCATCCATGGCCATCGGTGCGCCTGCCGCATCGGCCTGCTGGTATGGTGACAAGTCTGACGTTACCATCCTGTACACCAACGATGTCCATACCTACATCGACAAGCAGAGCCCCAAGCTGACCTACGCTGCCATTGCCGACCTGAAGCAGAGCTATCAGAATGCCGGCAAGGATGTGCTGCTGGTGGATGCAGGCGACCATGTGCAGGGCACCGCCTACGGCTCCATGGACGAGGGTGCCTCCATCATCAAGCTGATGAACGCTGCCGGTTACGATGTCGCCACCCCCGGCAACCACGAGTTTGACTACGGCATGGACCGTGCCAAGGCCATCATGAAGGAAGCGGACTTCCCGTACCTGTCCTGTAACTGGGTAGACCTGCGCACTACGCTGCGTGTGCTGCCCTCCGTCAAGGTGTTCGTGCGCGGCGGCAGACGCATCGCCTTTGTGGGTGTGACCACCCCCGAGACCTTTACCAAGTCCACCCCGGCCTACTTTATGGATAAGGCACAGCGCAAGTACATCTACGATATTCAGGGCGGCGAGGACGGCAAAAAGCTCTACGATGCCGTGCAGAAGGCCATTGATAAGGCAAAGCTTCTGGCAGATGTGGTCATCGGTCTGGGCCATCTGGGCGTAGACCCCTCTTCCTCTCCGTGGACCAGTGAGGAAGTCATTGCCCACACCAGCGGCTTTGACGCCTTTATCGACGGCCACTCCCATACCGTAATGGAGAACAAGCAGGTGCAGGATGCCTCCGGCAAGGCTGTCACCCTGACCCAGACCGGTTCTTACTTTGCCAACGTTGGCGAGATGACCATCGCTGCGGACGGCACCATTACCACCAAGCTCATCCCCACCCACGATGGCATGGACGCAGGCATCGCCGCCATGCAGACTGGCTGGGTGAACACCGTGGACGATATGCTGGGCGAGAAGATCGCTGTGGGCGACAGCGATTTCTACATCTCTGACCCCGCCACCGGCAAGCGCCGCATCCGCTCTGCCGAGACCAACCTCGGCGACTTTGTGGCTGACGGCATCTACACCTATTTCAACGAGGTGGAAAAGCTGCACTGTGATGTGGCCATCATGAATGGCGGCGGCATCCGCGCCGACGTGCCCGCAGGCGACTGGTCCTTCAAGACCTGCAAGCAGATCAGCCCCTTTGGCAACGTGGCCTGCCTGATGTCGGTCACCGGCAAGCAGATCCAGGACGCACTGGAGTTTGCAGCCCGCTTTGCAGGCGAGGATGGCAAGGAGAACGGCGGCTTCCTGCAGGTGGCCGGTGCTACCTACGAGATCCACACCGATATCCCCAACACTGTGCAGACCGACGAGAAGAACGTCTGGATCGGCAGCGCCACCGGCACCCCGCGCGTGCAGAACGTGAAGATCTACGATAAGGCCAGCGGCAGCTATCTGCCGCTGGACCCGGGTGCTACTTACGCACTGGCCGGCATGAACTACACCCTGCGCAATCTGGGCGATGGCTTTGCCATGTTTGACGGCGCAGAGCTGATCAAGGACTATGTGTCCGAGGATTATCTGGTGATGTCTACCTACGCCATGACCTTTGACGGCGCAGATGCTGCGGGTCTGCCGCACCTGTCCAGCGCCAATAGCCCGCTGGCCGCATACCCCGGCTACCTGCTCAACTACGAGCAGCCCTACGGCGCAGGCCGCATCACCATTCTGTAAAAGAAAGCCCTATCAGGGCAGGTCAACTGTATAGCAAAAACCGGGCAGTCTGCGGGCTGCCCGGTTTTTTGTGCAGTACGAACGATTGGAAATGCGCTCCGCTATCCCATTTTCACGGGGAGGGCTGCAATGGTTAAATGGTGGTCTGAATTGCAAATGCAGTTGACCGTTACGACCCCACTGGTGAAAAGGAGATTCAGAAAAGCCCGCAGGCTTTTCTGAATCTCGAGTAAAAAACTAATTCCGCTAATTATGCGCAGAGCAAACGCGGAGCGCATTCTAAATCGTCCCGCCCCGGCAGGGGTGACTCTTCAAAAGTTCCCTATGACCCACAGGGATTTTGAAGAGTCATGAACAAAAAGCAAAGAAAACTGCGTTTTCAGGCCATGACTCTTCATCTTGAAGAGTGAACTTTTAAACGCTGATGTGCTTCTTTTTCGTCACTCTTCAAAAATCCAAAGTGGTAATAGAGTTATGACTCTTCAAGTTTTGAAGAGTCATGGCCTCACGGCTGCAGTTTGGAATGATATAAACAGAAAAGCCACCTGAACTTCCTCAGATGGCTTTAGTCTGGTTGGGGATGAGAGAATCGAACTCCCACAAGTAGAGTCAGAGTCTACCGCACTACCACTATGCAAATCCCCAATATTCTGTTGTGTTTTGCGGGGTGAGCCGCTCAACGTGTGCTATTATACGGGAAAAGCCCGGAGTTGTCAAGCATATTTTTGAAAAAAGTTGTACTTTTTTGGAAAATGCCGCAGCAGCGCCGGATAATCTATGCCGGAGCGCTGCCACACTTCGGCAGGTTCTGCGCACCGCACCGCCTATACTGGAAGGTACAAAACCTTGCAAAGTACCAGAAGGAGGATGCCTATGCCGGAACGAACCACACAAAACGCCCAGACCCTGCTTTCGCCCCGCGTCCCGCGGGATACCGAGCACGAGCGCTACCACCCGGAACTGGAAGAAGAACTGAAAGAATGCCTGTTCTGTTTGAAGCGCAACGAGATGATGTTTGATATGGAGGTGGATACGGACCTGATCGAGCAGCGTATTTACGAGCGGCAGGCGCTGCTGTGCCGTTACCGGTACTTACTGGCACGCGCCCGAGAGCTGGGGCTGCATACGGTGCTTACCCGCTACCAGCCCATGGGCGGGTAAAAAGGCTTAGCGAAAAAATCTTGACAAAAGGCGCGCTGCGTGATATCCTATTACAAGATAAAAGCGTACCGGAACTATGTCCGGCGCGATAAAATTTTGAGAGTTAGAGAGGTTTCTATCATGGAGCGTATTAAGACTATTGCTACTCGTGACCTGACCAAGAGCGTTAAGACCGGTGGCTGCGGCGAGTGCCAGACTTCCTGCCAGTCCGCCTGCAAGACCTCCTGCGGCGTGGCTAACCAGCAGTGCGAGAACAGCAACAAGTAATTTTTGCAAACCCTATGCCGCCTTTGCCGGGCGGCATTTTTTTGTGTAATCTGGAATGGAGTGTAAAATGGTACATCAGTATCAATTGAACGGTTATAACATCGTGCTGGACACCTGCAGCGGCTCGGTGCACGTTGTGGACGAGGTGGCCTACGATGTCATCGCCATGTACCCGGAGCATACCGCAGACGAGATCGTTGCCGCCATGCTGGCAAAATACGGCAGCCGCCCGGACGTGACCGAGGAGGATCTGCGCCAGTGCATCGACGACGTGACCAGCCTGAAGGAAAACGGCAAGCTGTGGAGCCCGGATGTCTATAAGGACATGGCTTTTGACTTCAAGAACCGCAACACCGTGGTAAAGGCGCTGTGCCTGCACGTTGCCCATAGCTGCAACCTGAGCTGCTCTTACTGCTTTGCCTCGCAGGGACGCTACCATGGCGACCGCGCCCTGATGAGCTTTGAAGTGGGCAAGCGCGCCATGGACTTCCTCATCGAGAACAGCGGCACCCGCCGCAATCTGGAAGTGGACTTCTTTGGCGGTGAGCCGCTGATGAACTTTGAGATGGTCAAAAAGCTGGTGGCCTACTGCCGCGAGCAGGAGAAGATCCATAACAAGAACTTCCGCTTTACCATGACCACCAACGGTGTGCTCATTGATGACGATGTTATCGACTTCTGCAATAAGGAGTGCCACAATGTGGTGCTGAGTCTGGATGGCCGCAAGGAGGTCAACGACCGTTTCCGCGTGGACTGCGCAGGCAACGGCAGCTACGACCGCATCGTGCCCAAGTTCCAGAAGTTCGTCAAGAAGCGCGGCGACAAGAACTACTATATGCGCGGCACCTATACCCACTATAACACCGACTTTACCAACGATATCTTCCACATGGCAGACCTCGGCTTTACCGAGCTGAGCATGGAGCCGGTGGTCTGCGACCCCAGCGACCCCAGCGCCCTGACTGAGGCCGACCTGCCCATCCTGAAGGAGCAGTACGAGATCCTTGCCAAGGAGATGATCAAGCGCGACCGCGAGGGCAGAGGCTTTACCTTCTACCACTACATGATCGACCTGACCGGCGGCCCCTGCATCTATAAGCGCATCTCCGGCTGCGGCTCCGGCACCGAGTACATGGCTGTTACCCCCTGGGGCGATCTGTACCCCTGCCACCAGTTCGTGGGCGACCCCAAGTACCTGCTGGGCGATATCTGGAAGGGCGTTACCAACACCGCTGTGCGGGATGAGTTCAAGCACTGCAACGCCTACGCCCGCAAGGAGTGTCAGGACTGCTGGGCAAAGCTGTACTGCTCCGGCGGCTGCGCTGCCAACTCCTACCACGCCACCGGCAGCATTACCGGCGTGTACGAGTACGGCTGCGAGCTGTTCAAAAAGCGCATGGAGTGCGCTATCATGATCAAGGTAGCCGAGAATCAGGAACTGGCAGCCAAGGGCATTGAGGTGCCCATTGAGCTGGGCTCTACCTGCAACGCCTGCGCCGATGGCGAAGCCTGCGAATGAGCATGACCACCCCCATCGTGGATTTTGTGCGCAGCTATGCAAAGTCCGGCACCGCCCGGCTGCACATGCCCGGCCACAAGGGGCAGAGCCTTTTAGGCTTTGAGCCGCTGGATATCACCGAGATCTGCGGCGCAGACGAGCTTTACGCGCCGGAGGGCATTATTGCCGAAAGCGAAGCCAACGCCACCCGGCTGTTTGGCACGGCACACAGCTATTACAGCACCGAGGGCTCGTCTCAGTGCATCCGTGCCATGCTGTTTCTGGCGCTGCAAGGCGCACCGCAAAACGGTAAGCGCCCGGTGCTGCTGGCCGCCCGCAACGCCCACAAGGCGCTGCTGTATGCGGCGGCGCTGCTGGATTTTGATATCCGCTGGCTCTGGCCGTCTGCGCAGGCAGAGGGTGCACTGTGCAGCTGCCCCGTCACAGCCGAAGCGCTGACAGGGGCTTTGCACGCGATGGCACAGCAGGGCAACACCCCCTTTGGCGTGTACGTCACCAGCCCGGATTATCTGGGCGGGGTGCAGGAACTCCCGGCGCTGGCCGCTGTCTGCCGGGCGCAGGACGTGCCTTTGCTGGTGGATAACGCCCATGGGGCCTACCTGCGCTTTCTGCCGCAAAACTGCCACCCCATCGCGCAGGGCGCGGCCATGTGTTGCGACTCTGCCCATAAGACTCTGCCGGTGGTCACCGGCGGTGCGTATCTGCATCTGGCGCACGATGCCCCTGTGCAGGACGAAGCGGCTGTGCGGGGGGCGCTGGCGCTGTTCGGCTCTACCAGCCCCTCTTACCTCATTTTGCAGTCGCTGGATGCCTGCAACGCGGTGCTGGCAGGGGACTATCCCCGGCGGCTGGTGCAGTGCTGCGTGGCGTTGGAAGGTCTGCGCCGCAGCCTGAATAAGACCGCAGCGGCGCGGCAGTGCCCGGTGCCGCTGGCAGTTGCCGGGGCACAGCAGGAGCCGATGAAGCTCACGCTGGACGCCGCTGCCCTTGGCTGCACCGGCATAGCGCTGGCAGAGGCTTTACGCCGCGCACAGATGGAGTGCGAGTACGCCGACCCCCGCTATGTGGTGCTGATGTTCACCCCGGAAAACCCGCCGCAGGACTTTGAACGCCTGCAAACGGCGCTGGAACAGCTTCTGGCTGCCGTGCCCGCCGTACTGCCCCGCCCCGAGAACCGGGCAGGGGAGTTTGCCGCCTTGCAGCAGCAGGCGGTGCAGCGCTGTACCATCCGGCAGGCGGTGCTGGGTGCACAGGTGCGTGTCCCGGTGCACAAGGCACTGGGACGGGTGTGCGCCATGCCTACGGTGTCCTGCCCGCCCGCCATCCCTGTGGCGGTCAGCGGCGAGGAGATCACTCCGGCGGCCATCGTCCTGATGCAGCGCTATGGCATCGAGGAACTCTCGGTGCTGCGATAAAGATTTTATAAGAAGAGAACCCGGAAGGTCTGCGGACCTTCCGGGTTCTCTATATTTATTCTTAAATATCCGTCCGGGGTGTGGCGCACATCTCCCAGAAGTGCAGCTCGTGCTCCGAGCAGGCGCGGAAGATCGCGCGGCAGCGGGCGGCACGCTCCGGCGAAAGGCCGGTGCAGGCCACCTCGGCGCGCTCTGCCCATGCACGGCAGGCGGCATCATAGCCGGGACCGGCGTAGTCCAGCACCAGCGCGCCGTAGTAGGTGTCCTTTACGGCGGGGGAGCGCTGCAGAAGCTTCTGGAATAGCCAGCCGTAGCTCAGCATACAGGGCAGGCAGGCCATCAGGCACTCAGCTTCCCCCTCGCCGGTGCGGGCAGCGTCGATCATGCAGTCCAGATAGGCGCGGCTTTCCGGGCGCAGGGGCAGGGCCTGGATATCAGCTTCCTGCAGACCGTACTGCTCCAGATACCGCAGCCGGGTCAGGTCCTCGTTCTCCTGCACGAAGGACAGCAGGGAATAGTAGGTGCGCATAGCCGCCATGGTGGTGGCCTTGGTCATGCCCCAAGCAAAAATTTTGGCGTACTCCCGCAGATACAGGCTGTCCTCTACGAGGTAGCTTTTAAAGCAGTCCTCGCTCAGGGTGTCGTTTTCCATCTTTTGCAGAAACTCGGTCTGCAGGCACTGCTCCCACACGGGCAGGTCGGCCTGCACCAGCGCCGAGACAAAGGGCAGGTCAGTCACGGACAAAATCTCCCTTCAGGTTGAAGGTGTGATCCATGGGCCCGGAGCCGTGCCCTAAGTCCAGCATGGCAGACAGACAACCGGAAATGTAGGCCTTGGCGCGCTCCACGGCGGTGTCAAGGTCATACCCCTTGGCCAGATTGGAGGCAATGGCGCTGGACAGAGTGCAGCCGGTGCCGTGGGTGTTGGGGTTTGCGATGCGCTTGCCCTTGAACCATTTGCCGGTGCCGCCCTGCCACAGCAGATCGTCGGCATCGTTGATCTGGTGGCCGCCCTTGCACAGCACGGCGCAGCCGTAGCGCTCGCTGATGGTGCGGGCAGCGGCCTCCATGTCGGCAGCGTTTGCAATGCTCATGCCGGACAAGATCTCGGCCTCCGGGATGTTGGGGGTAAGCACCTCGGCCAGCGGCAGCAGCTTTTCGGTCAGCGCCTGCACAGCATCGTCCTGCAGCAGCTTTGCACCGGAGGTGGCCACCATCACAGGGTCCACCACGATGTGCTTTGCGCCGTAAAAATGCAGCCGCTCGGCGATGGTGTCGATGAGCGGGGCAGAGGATACCATACCGATCTTTACCGCATCCGGGTAGATGTCGGTGAACACGGCATCGAGCTGCTGCGCCAGAAACTGCGGCGTGGTGTCAAAGATGGCGGTCACACCGGTGGTGTTCTGTGCCGTCAGGGCGGTAATGGCGCTCATGGCAAATACGCCGTTGGCGGTCATGGTCTTGATATCGGCCTGAATTCCGGCGCCGCCGCTGGAATCACTGCCGGCAATGGTCAATGCAGTTTTCATGGGTAAAATGCTCCTTTACAGCAAAAATGCGGATATGCCCGCAAAGACATATCCGCAGATAAAAGCGCTATCTCCCTACGTTGGCATGATCCAAATCAGGTCACAGGTCAGGGCAATACAGCCCACTCTCAGCCCGCTTGCACGGGCTCCCTTTTTATACTAGAAAGCATACCACAATTGGGGAAAAGATGCAAGAAAAACAGGCTGCGCAAACGCACCGCTTATTCGCCCAGTGCGGTGCGGATGTTGTCCAGCACCTTTTTGCTCAGCAGCACAAAGGCCTGCTTGGTGCGGCCTGCGGATACATTGGCGCAGCGCACGTTTTCCCGGGAAAAGAAGTCCTCGGCCACGGGGCCTGCGGCGGCGCGGGTGTCGCAGAAGAAATGGGTGCCGGGCAGATCGAGCCACTTTTCCAGCGCAGCGGAATCAAAGCCGGGGCCGATGGAAGTGTTGAACAGCACCTTGCTTGCACCCAGCTGGGCAAACTCATTTTCGCCCAGCAGCAGTACGTTCTTGTTCAGGCAGGTGAACACCACCTCGCTCTCAGCCAGCAGCTGAGCCAGCGGCTTAAAGGTCATACCGACAGCCTCGGCATCCGGCTTTGCGCTGCGGGCAAAGTAGCTGATCTCTGCGCCCATAAATTGCAGCGCATCGGCGATCATCCGGCCGGAAACGCCCAGCCCCACGATGCCCACCTTCAGGCCGGTGATCTCCACCGGCTCGTCCCGCAGCATGGGCATCCCAAAGCCGTGCAGCAGGCCGGTCAGCTCGTGCAGAACATACTCCACAACGCCGCGGTCGCCGTAATCCCGGATACCCAGCACCTTGATGCCCCGGGTGCGTGCGTAGGCGATATCCACGTTGGCGCTCTCCTCAGAGTACAGGCTGCAGCACATGCCGATATAGCGGATGTTGGGGCACTGCGCAATGACTTCCTTGCCCATGCGGGAGGTGTAGCTCAGCAGCACGGCGTCGGCGTCCCCGATGCGGCGCACCATCTCGTCGTCGCTGGCAGGCACGTCCCGGTACAGCACTACCTCTTTGGCGTAGCGGTGCAGCTCCTCCTCGGCAGAGGGGATCAGGCTGACAGGCTCAATGGCAACAAGCTTTTCAAACATGACGGACTCCTCCTTATATTAGTAGAAGCAGACGGGCGAGGCCAGATTGCGCAGCAGAGAGACGGCGCTCCAGCCCGCAATGGCGCTGGTGGAAGAGCAGATATCCACCACAGCCTTCACGCCCTCGATCTTGGCAGTGATGCAGTGGTCGTCGCCCACCCAGCCGGGCACGGAGTGCATGGTCACACCGGTGCTCTCGGGGCCGGTGGTGGCCAGAGAGGTAGCCACTGCCACGTTCACCCGGCGGGGGAAGGTAGCAATGGCCTGCTTTGCATTGCCGGTGAACACGGTGGTCTTTTCGGTGTCGGTCAGCAGATGCTCTGCCCACACCGGGGTGTTGCGGAAGCCCTTTGCACCGGTATGGGTCTCGATGCCGGCGGTCTCCGGCAGGCCCTGCGCCTGTGCCATCAGGGTGACAGTCTGCAGCACGTCGAAGCCGCCGATAGCACCGCTGGCTAGGTGCACCTTGGCACCGCCCTCCACAGCAGCTGCCTTGACCTGTGCGTAGAAATCCAGATCCGCAAAGGCACCGATGGACAGAATGACCAGATTCACGCCCCGCTTCAGCACCGGGATGGCCATGGCGCGCACCGACTCCACCGAGGCCGCCTCCACGATGTACTCCGGCTCAAGTGCCAGCAGTGCGTCCACGTCCTCGCAGACGGCGCAGCCGACATTGGCGGCGGTCTTTTCAGCCGAGGCGCGGGTGCGGCTGGTCACGCCCACCAGCTCGTAGTCCGGCAGAAGACCCTTCTTCCACGCGTCAGCCACGATGTTGCCCAGAAATCCGCAGCCCACAATACCCAATTTTGTTTTCATACCGTATCCTAAACTCCTTTTTTCTGCCTGCGGCAGCATATTCATAACCAGTATACCATACCGGGTACAAAAAGGGAAATAATGTTTGCGGCAGCCCGGCGGGGCAGGACATAAAAAGTTAACAAAATAAATTACAAAAAAATTACAAAGCCCTATTGCAAAATGGTTTCAAAAGAGTTACAATATGGTTACAGCAAGGGCAAAGCCCCAAGGCTGTGTGTGAAATCTTTTTCTTCTTGTTTTTTGGGATACTGGGCGCGGGTCCTCCTCCTCCGGCTGTTCTCCTTCACAGCTATGACCCATGCGCCGCACAGGCAGTGTCCCGCTTCGTGTGCAAAAGGGCTCGTCCGGTGTTTCGGACGAGCTTTTTTGCATTCTGCAAGTCCTGTTTTGCCTGCAAAAGTGATACTTCAAAAATCAAAGTATGACCAATGCCCGAAAACGCTTGGCAATTTGTCTGTTTTTCCGCAAAGGACAATTATAAAGTTTGGCGCGGCAGGGGTTTGTATTCTTGCGGGCTTTGTGGTAAAGTATATACAATCAATTTATAAGCAGCAAACATGAATGATTTTGATGCTGATTTGTATCGGATGCGTTAAGGTGTATCTGAAAACAAAGAAAATGACGAATATTTCGCAAGCACAAGCGGGATTTAAGGCAAATAGCCGCAGGAATCCTTTGTGGATTTCAAGGCTGTTTAACGCAAAATCCAGCTGTGCTTGTAGAAATAGACTAAATTTTCGACTTTTCAGATACACCCTAAGAGAAAAGGAGTTTGATTATGGCTTATTTCTACGAAGAACCCTCCCGCACCTTTGGCGAGTACCTGCTGGTCCCCGGCTATTCCTCTGCGGAGAATGTGCCCACGGCGGTCAGCCTGAAGACCCCGCTGGTCAAGTACCGCAAGGGACAGGAGGAGTGCCCGCTGCAGATGAATATCCCCATGATCAGCGCCATCATGCAGTCGGTCTCCGGCGATAAGCTGGCCATTG
>ERZ1673700.2995-NODE-2995-length-12199-cov-4.116518_pt1 | contig 12199 bp, 12 predicted proteins | sample MGYA00580230_ERZ1673700 | MGnify/ENA primary metagenome ERZ1673700 (study PRJEB41218, sample SAMN15661782) | gut metagenome | host: Homo sapiens | place: Canada: London | collected 2015-08-20/2019-03-30 | study: EMG produced TPA metagenomics assembly of...
AAATTTGTTGAGTACCATTCGTGTCATTCATGTATTTATGGTTGAAGATATATGGATTATAGGATATAAAGAAATTAACAACAGTTGAGGAGTCAGGAACGGTTGCAAACAGGAGTGACAAAATAAGGGGGAATATGAAGAAGAATTTAAAAATTTTATTCATACAATTATGTGTTTTGGCAATAGGCTGCTTTATCGGAGAAGCAGTTTTCGGCTTGCCCAAATGGCTTGGACTTGTGATAGCAGGTCTTATGTTTTATTTGGTATTTTTTATAATACAGATTAAAGGTGCTATGAGTAATATCAAAGATGAAGTGTCAAGTGATGGCATAGCCGGAGCAAGAATATGCGGAGTCTTTATTTCTGCGATACTACTTGCATTTATATTGGGAATATATGTTTATCAAGCGGCTAATATAGCGATGACTATAGCCGGTGTGGTATTGCTTATATTACAGCGGAGAAAAATAAAAGGGTTTTTCTTTGAGAATCGCTGGGAGAATAATTTTTGGTTGGTGTATTTTGGTATTGCATTTATTATTTGTGGTATTTTTTCTGTATTTGCGTGTCTGGATATTGCACCATGCACGGAGCTTTGTGGTGTTTACAGGGCTATCGGTATCATAGTGTGGATTTTGGTGATTTTATGGACACTTCCGCCTGATACATGGTTGGCCAGATTTGCCACAAATAACTATAAGAGATATGAAGATAATTATGATTAAGAAAGAAAAATAGAGATTATTTTCTAATGAAAATTATCGGACAAAATAAGGAGGATAAATGAAAAAAATAGTTTCTAATTTGTCAGTGATGATTTTTGTCATAGGATGTGCAATAATGGAAATAACAACATGGTTTATTGATTCATATGTTATGTTTTATATAGGAATAATTATTGTTATAGTGGGAATTATTGGAATGATTATTCAAGGAAAGTTTAAGAAAGTAATTGAGTTTATTATAGAGTATTTTTAGAAAGTTTTGCTTTCAACATTTTACCACTTGATAGTTTATAGAGAATAAAAATAGATAAAAAGTTAAGAAAAGGAGAAAATGAAAGTAATGTTGCCTAATACTTGAACAATATCATGGGGTTGTCTATAATGTAGTAAAAAGAAAATGGAGTTTTAATAAATGAAACGATTTACAGCAATATTACTTACAGGCATGATGATATTTACCCTCGCATCATGCGGCAAAAAAGCACAGGATACACCGACAGAGCCTGCAACAGAGACACAGGCTGCAACAGAGACACAGGCTGCAGAGAAGGTTGAGATGCCTACGGAAACGGAAGCCGTGACAGAGGTGGTAACAGAGGCTGCAAAAGACACGCAGCAGACAGAAGCACAGCAGGAAGAACAGACTGCCGAACAGCAGGACGAGGAGAAGAACAATTCAGGTGAAAATAATTCCTCTTATCAGTATGTAGAAAGAGCATCCTATGAGAATGGAGAATCAGTGTCACTAAATCCTTCATGGCAGTATGCAGACCATTCAGCGATAAATTCAGGCTGCGCGGTCATGTACAAGGCTACAGCAAACCGCAAAAACATAGTAGTAGGTGTCAATGCTGGACACGGTACAAGCGGAGGAACTTCGGTGAAGACACTTTGTCATCCGGACGGCTCGGCAAAGACCACAGGTGGTACAACAGGCGCAGGCGCAACAAAAGCAGTAGCAGTTTCAGGTGGTATGTCCTTTAATGACGGTACACCGGAGAGCTCTGTCACACTCCGTATGGCGCAGATATTAAAGGACAAGCTGCTTGCGGCAGGCTATGATGTGCTTATGGTAAGAGACGGAAGCGATGTACAGCTTGACAATGTAGCACGTACTGTCATCTGCAATAATGCGGCAGACTGTCATATCGCTCTGCACTGGGATGGTGACGGACTAAGCTACGATAAGGGCTGCTTTTACATATCAGTGCCGGGAGGTATAAAGGGTATGGAGCCTGTTGCATCGCACTGGCAGCAGCATGATGCACTTGGGGCAAGCCTGATAGAAGGACTGCGCGCTCATGGAGCAAAGATAAACGGTAATGGCTCAATGGCGATAGACCTGACACAGACCTCATACAGCACGGTACCGTCAGTGGATGTAGAGCTTGGCAACGCATGTTCTGACCACAGCGATGCCACACTTGAAAATCTGGCAGACGGACTGGTGCAGGGAGTCGAGGGATATTTCTAGAATATAAAGTGGAGATTTAGCCGGCTTTTGGAAGATGTGAAGAAATAAAGAAAACCAGTAAAAAACTCTTGACTTCTCACCAAAAATATTGTAGTATACGTTTTGTGCAAAACACAAGGGCTTGTAGCTCAGCCGGTTAGAGCGCACGCCTGATAAGCGTGAGGTCGGAAGTTCGAGTCTTCTCAAGCCCATCCTTGTAATAAGCGTATTATGAAAGCCACGGATTGCTCCGTGGCTTTTGTTTTATGTGTATCTACACCTGCACAATGCGTCCGTGTCTGCCCATTCCTTTAAAAAATCCCGCATTTATTCCATCATACTTTTTGGCACTGCACTCAGAAACCATGAGCTGCTGCTTATATTTGTAATCATCCCACTCGAGAATTGCTGTGACGTAGGGCTGTTCCTCCATTACACGCACAGTCGTATTTTTCTTTGAAAACACAGGGTATTTTCCGGTGTATCCATTTTGAAGCAGCTCCTTTTCAAGCGCTTTACGCTTTTCTTTTATGCGTTCATTTATCTTATTTCCGTAATTTCTCTCCGGATAATCCTTTGATGCCTTTATCACAAGCTTATAAATATACTGATAAAGCGGTACTCTTTTTGCATCGGCTAAATGTCTGCTCAAAAGCTTTTCCGTTTTTTCACATGGATTTGCCCTGTAGCGTGCAATGAGCTTAAGATAATCAGTGTCCGAAACCTCCCTGCAAAGCTCCTCCATAATGTCTATTCCCTCTACACGCGCCGGAAAATGATACTCCATCAAATCGCCGGGTACCGGTGTCCATCTGCGAAATGGTGCAAAGTAAATAAGGCTCTGGATAAAACATTCTGTCTCGTTGCAGTATTCCTTTCCCATGTACATATACTTGTCTGCGATTGTTCCTACCATATATACGAGCATGCGCCACTGTTCCTGTCCCTTTACCCAGAAATGTCCTATTTCATGGTATTTAAAGCATGCCTCATGCACATGCAAATTATCAAACCAGAGTGTGACCACATTGTCCTGCTGGTGCAGAATGAGTCCATAACCTTTTTCACTTCCTAAAACCAACGATGCCAAAATGATTTCTTCCTCGCTATGATAATCGCCCTTTAACACTGCATTTTCCAAAGTCAGGTAGCATTCCACCGCATCATTCATGATATATGGGATTATATATTTGTCATCACTTCTGCATATATCAAATGAACCGTAATCAAAGAGCTCTGCGAGCATGTAAAATGCGCGTGGCATATCCTCTTTTAAGCCGGGAAGTGCTTTTACTAAATCCTTGTAAGCCTGCATTGTGGTATCCTTTCGTATAGGAAAAATGATAAAAAAATAAGAATTTCAGAAGTAATAAAAACCTCTGAAACCCTTGTAAACAGTACGGGCAACAGGACTTGAACCTGCACGGTCTCCCACTAGAACCTAAATCTAGCGCGTCTGCCAATTCCGCCATGCCCGCATACACTTTGACAGTATATCATTTTGTTTCAGGTGTGTCAACATTATTTATCACATTATGAAAGCGGGGTTTCTCCATCTGTTTTATTTTTCGGATATTCGTTTGAGTGCGCACTAATGACCTCATTAATCCAGTCTACACACTGTTTTTTACCGTCATCTGTAAATGGAAAGGTATTGTCAGTCTTTTTGCTGTTGTCGGTCAGGTCAAAAATATATGGCCCCGGCCATATCCAGGCATGAAAGATTGGCTCACCCTTTTCCTCGGGTGTATCCTCGGTGGCTTCCTTAAGGACAGGCTCCTCACGCTTTATGAGAAAGCGCATGCCGTTCATCCAGCCGGTAAAGGTTGTTTTTTTATAGTAGTTGAGATTGAGTGCATCGTCGTATGTAAGCATAGGTGGCTCCTTGATATATAATGATATGTAATTATACACCAAATATCCGTTTAATGCCAGAATAACGCCGGTACTTAACAATTCAAAGTAATCATACACTAAAAATTAATATTTTAATGCGAAAATAAAAATGAATAAAAATGTATAAATAATGCTTATAAGCTACATAAATTACCCTTATTAATGAGTATTATAAAAAAATGACTAATTTTTATGCAAAAATGAAAATAATATAGGAAAATATATCCAATTGACAAAGTATGATTTCTGTGTATAATAAAAAAGAATTGTTCGCGTCAGAACGACAGTTGTATCAGACAGCAAGATTAGGGAGTGTGTAATGACAATGACGTCATTCGCACTTTTTTGCGTATTAGACAAAATACTTTGACGTGGTGCAGTGATAATGCTTTAAAAAATAAAAATAATGCATTATCGATACAAATCCAAGAGGGAGAGAAAAATATGGGTAAGTACATTGTAAAGAGAGTTATTCTCGCGATTTTTACAATCTTCATTATCAGTCTTATTACATTCTTTGCCATGAATGCAATTCCGGGTGGTCCATTCAATTCGGAGAAGGCAAAGAGTCCGGCGGTAATGAAAGAGCTTGAGGCACGCTACGGACTGGATCAGCCACTTATAGTCCAGTACAAGAACTACATGGCAGGCGTGCTGCACGGAGATTTCGGTGTTAGTCTTAAGACAGACCGTCCGATCTCAGATATCATTGGGGAGAGCTTCCCGATTTCAGCGAAGCTTGGACTCTTAGCGGCGCTCACTGCGATAGTATTCGGAGTGGTGCTCGGTTCGATAGCAGCGCTGATGCGAAACAGGTGGCCGGATCGAGTTATAGTATTCTTCGTCACACTGATTACGTCGATGCCGTCATTTGTCATCGCTACGTTATTACTTTATTTCTTCTGTATAAAGCTTGGTGTGGTGCAGGCCTTCAGCTCAGGAAGCAACATGGTATTACTTCCGGTGCTGTCACTGTCACTTTCACCGATGGCATATATTACAAGACTTACAAAGACTTCAATGCTTGATGCACTCGGACAGGATTACATCCGTACGGCAAAGGCCAAGGGTGTACATCAGTACAAGATTATATTTGTACATGCGCTTCGTAATGCGCTCATTCCGGTCATCACATATGTGGGACCTATGATTGGTGGTATCCTCACAGGTTCAATGGTTATTGAGAGTATTTTCAATATCGGAGGACTCGGTTCCAAGTTCGTAAGCTGTATCACAAACCGTGATTACACAATGATTATGGCTACAACGCTTTTCCTAGCTGTCATCATGGTAGGCGCGAACCTCATTACAGATATTGTATACAAAGTGATTGATCCACGTATTAAGCTTGATTAAGGAGAGATAAAGATGAAAGATAATATGAAGAGAGCTCCTTTCTCCACACAGATTGACCTTAGCAAGTTCGATATGAAGGATTTTGCCAAGGCATCAGATGAAGAGAAACGCCAGCAGGAGGTTATGGGTGAGTCAACTACCTTCTTTAAGGATGGTCTTAAGAGACTCCGCAAAAATCCACTGGCTATGGGTTCTATTATAGTTTTGGTTTTACTTATTTTGGTTATTCTTCTGGCACCAAAGATTGTGCCTTACGGCTATGCAGATATCGTTAAGGGTGCACAGAACTTAGGACCTTTCCAGTACAGCGATGCTGAGCAGGCACAGATTGATGCAGGTGAGAAGCTGTTCCCGCACATTTTTGGCACAGATGAGCTCGGAAGAGACTATTTTATCCGTGTTGTTTACGGAGCTCGTGTCTCGCTGGGAGTCGGTGTGTTTGCATCACTGCTTGTGCTTATAATCGGTATCATTTACGGTTCCGTATCAGGCTTCTGCGGTGGCAAGGTAGATATGGTTATGATGAGAATAGTAGATATCATTTATTCATTGCCGGATATGCTGCTCATCATTTTACTCGCAGTTGTATTAAATGAGGTGCTAACACCTGTAATAAAGGGTACAGTGCTTTCAAAGCTCGGTGTCAACATGATTGCACTTTTCATAGTGTTTGGATTGCTTTACTGGGTAGGAATGGCAAGACTTATAAGAGGTCAGATTCTTACCATTAAGCAGAATGAGTACATTCTCGCAGCAAAGTGTATCGGAACATCATCAGCCCGCACTATCAGAAAACACATTTTACCGAACTGTCTGTCAGTAATCATCATTACTACAGCGCTTCAGATACCATCAGCCATCTTTACTGAGAGTTATCTGTCATTTATCGGACTTGGTGTTTCGGCTCCTATGCCTTCACTTGGTTCGTTGGCAAATACAGCGCGTGGCGGACTCCAGAGCTACCCATTGCGTCTTATTTTTCCGGCGCTTACGATTTGTATCATTGTTCTTACATTGAATCTTATCGGTGACGGTTTAAGAGATGCATTTGACCCTAAATTATCGAAATAGTAAGGAGTGAGTAAGATGGAAGATAATAAGTTTGTTCTTGAAGTATCTGATCTGCACACTACCTTCAAGACCGATAACGGAGACGTATCAGCTGTAAACGGTGTAAGCTTTAAGCTTGAGCCGGGAAAGACTCTTGGAATCGTAGGAGAGTCAGGCTCAGGAAAGTCAGTTACAGCATATTCAATCATGCAGATTCTTGCTGAGAATGGTGCCATCACAGGCGGCTCAGTAAAATATAAGGGTGAGGATATCACCAAATTCAACAAAAAGAAAATGGCAGATTTCAGAGGAAAATGCTGTTCAATCATTTTTCAGGATCCTATGACATCGCTTAATCCGGTATTTACGGTAGGCTACCAGCTTGAGGAGGCAGTGCTTCTTCACACAGACCGTACAAAGAAGGAAGCAAAAGAGCGTGCTATAGAGATGCTCACACTTGTAGGAGTAAATGAGCCTGAGAAGCGTGTAAATCAGTACCCTCATGAGCTTTCCGGTGGTATGAGACAGCGTGTCATGATAGCTATGGCATTAGCCTGTGAGCCGGATATCCTTATCGCAGATGAGCCGACAACAGCTCTTGATGTGACTATCCAGGCACAGATTCTTGAGCTTATGCAGTCACTGCAGGAAAAGCTCGGTATGGCAATCATCATGGTTACACATGATCTGGGTGTCATTGCTTCAATGTGTGATGAGATCATAGTTATGTACGGCGGCCGTGTGTGTGAGAGAGGAACAGCAGATGCTATATTCTACAGCCCGGCGCATGAGTACACAAAGGGACTGCTTCGTTCAATCCCTACAAAGACCAATTCAAAAACCAGGCTTGTTCCTATCGGAGGCACACCAATCAATATGCTCAACATGCCAGAGGGCTGTGCATTCTGCCCTCGCTGTGATGCCGCTATGAAGATATGTCTCACCGAAAAGCCGGAGGAAATCTGGGTTGGAGAGGATCATCTCGCATCATGCTGGATGAATATTAAGAATATGATGGAGGAGGGAAAATCAAATGAGTAATGAGACAAATAACAACGAGTACCTGCTCAAGGTAGACCATTTGAAGCAGTATTTCCCTGTTCATGACGGATTTAAAAAGATGGAGTTAAAGGCAGTTGATGATGTGTCATTTGCCATAAAGCCGGGTGAGACGCTTGGACTTGTTGGCGAGTCAGGCTGTGGAAAGACAACCGTAGGACGTACTCTTTTACGTCTGTACCAGCCTACAGCAGGACGCATTGAGTTCGACGGCAATGTATTGTTTGACAGTGAGAAGAAGATAGATGTGAATATGCATCCTTACCGTAAGCAGATGCAGATGGTATTTCAGGATCCGTATTCATCACTCAACCCTCGTATGACGGTAGAGGATATCATCGGAGAGCCTCTCGATGTGCACAAGCTCTACAATAGCAAGAAAGAGCGCCATGAGATGATTATGGATCTCATGGAGACAGTTGGACTAAACGCAGACCATGCCACACGTTATGCACATGAGTTTTCCGGTGGACAGAGACAGCGTATCGGAATAGCAAGAGCGCTTGCAGTAGATCCGAAGTTTATCGTATGTGATGAGCCGGTATCGGCACTTGATGTTTCAATTCAGGCCCAGGTAGTCAACATGTTTGAGGATCTGCAGAAGGAGAGAGGGTTATCATATCTGTTTATAGCGCATGATCTGCTTGTAGTGCAGCATATCTCTGATAGAATAGCTGTTATGTACTTAGGTCATATGATGGAGCTTGCAGATGCTGATGAGCTGATGGACAATCCAATCCATCCGTACACACAGTCGTTGCTTTCAGCGGTTCCGATCCCGGATCCTGAGACTGCCAGACACAGCAAGCGAATCGTGCTTGAGGGAGATGTTCCTTCACCTCTTCGCATGCCTAGCGGCTGTCCGTTCCGTTCACGTTGTAAATATGCGACAGAACAGTGTGCAGCAGCACGTCCGGAGCTTACAGACAGAGGAAACGGACATATGGTTGCATGCTTCAACCGCTAATATAAGGTTTTTACCGGCATATAGCTTAAGCCACATGTGCCGGTTCTAACATAAATTTATTTTTCATATTAATTAATAGGAGGAAGAAAGATGAAAAAGAGATTAGTAGCACTTACTCTTGTTGCAGCTATGGCACTTGGCATGACTGCTTGTGGAAGCAAGAGCAACAACAAAACAACTACTAACGACACTTCTGGTACTGCTGTATCAACAGCCGTAGACTGGACAAGCTATGATGAGTTAGTAGAATCTATCCGTACAGAAGCAGATCTTGCAAAGCGTGCAGAGATGATGCACCAGGCAGAGGATATGCTTATGGATACATGGTGTGTTATTCCACTTTACTACTACAATGACCAGTATATGCTCAAGGATTATGTCACAGACGTATACTCAACAGTAGAGGGTATGAAATACTTCTACAATGCAAAGAACACAAAGAATGCCGGAAAGTTAAACATCTTCATGGCATCAGAGCCTGATCATATCGATCCTGCATTAAACAGTACTGTTGACGGCGGATGTCTTGCAGTAAACAGCTTTGAGGGTCTTATGCGTTACAACGCTGAGGGCAAGCTTGAGCCTGCATGTGCAGAGAGCTATGAGGTTTCTGAGGATGGCCTCACATACACATTCACAATGCGTGACGGTCTTAAGTGGTCAAATGGTGATGAGCTTACTGCAAAGGATTTCGAGTGGTCTTGGAGGAGAGCTGCAGATCCTAAGACAGCTGCAGATTACAGCTACCTTTGCGCAGTATTCGCAGGATATGATGATACAAAGGGGCTTGCTGCTGATGATGTAGTTGCTTCTGATGATGGAAAGACTCTTACAGTCAAGCTTAAAGCAGTTACACCATACTTCCTTGACTTATGTGCATTCCCATTCTTCTTCCCTGTAAACCAGAAGTCAGTAGAGGGAAATGATGACTGGGCAAACGATGCAAGCGACAAGTTCGTTACAAACGGTGCATTCACACTCAAGGAGTGGAAGCATGATTCAAGCATGACATATGTTAAGAATCCTAACTATTGGGATGCTGACAATGTAACAGTTGATGAGATGAACGTAATGCTTACATCTGATGATGTTTCAGCTTACACAGCTTACCAGAACGGTGACCTTGATTTTATTGATTCAATTCCTACAGCAGAGATTGAGGCAGCTAAGAAGACAAGCGAGTTCTACACAGTTGACAACCTTGGAACATACTACGTAGGCTTCAACATTAACTCTAAGCTCTACTCAGAACTTGGATTAGATGCTGACCAGGCTAAGGTATTCAGAAAAGCAATCTGTCTTCTTATCGATCGTCAGTACATTATCGATACAATCGCCCAGGGCGGACAGAAGATTGCCACAACATTTATCCCAGAGGGCGTTACAGATGGTAACGGTGGCGAGTTCAAGAACAAGGACTACTATGGCACAGATTACGATAAGAACTTTGAGGAGGCTAAAGAGCTTCTTGCTTCTATCGGATTATTAGATGAGAGCACAGGCCAGGTAAACCAGACTGTCGAGTTCACATACCTTGTAAACAACTCAGAGTCAAATGTAAAGATTGGTGAGGCTATCCAGGCTGATCTTTCAAAGGTAGGTATCAACTTAAAGGTTGAGCAGCAGGAGTGGAACGTATTCCTTAACAGCCGTAAGGACGGACAGTTTGATTTCGCCCGTGAGGGATGGCTTATGGATTACAACGATCCAATCAACATGCTTGAGATGTTCACAACAAAATCAGGTAACAACGATATGCAGTTCGGTCGTTAATCTGATTTTGCTATCATAACAAAGCCGCTCGTGCCATTTGCACGACGATGCGAATAACATGAAGAGTATATAGGAAGTCATACAGTTATTGTATGGCTTCCTTTTTTGCGTTTAAAGTGGGCTTTTCAGAGCGAAAAAAGGCTCTTTAAAAAAATATGATAATGGTGTAAAATTGTTATTATATAGTTTTAGAATGATGTTTGAGGGTGTGTGATGATTTTAGGACTAAGTGATACGGAAAAGAAATTTAAGACAGCGATGGATACGGCAGGTGCCGACATGACAGTGGTCAACAGCTGGCTTAAGCTGTATGTCAAAACCAAAAAGAATTCCTCCGGTGTTGCAAAGCGCTATTATGGCGTGAAGACAGGTTTAAGCAGCCTGCTTTCAGATTTAAAGGAGCTTGAGCAGCAAGTTATTGGGTATTGTGAGCTCACAGGAACCGACCGGAAGCACTTTGGAGAGCTGATAAAGGCTTGCAAAGCGAAAAGCGGCATTTTTGACGATGAATTTTTAATCAGCAAGGTGGACACGGATTTTCACACGACTCTGGACTCTGTTGTAAAGCAGGGGGAGAGATATCTGTCATCCTTTGACAACGGTATCATTTTACAGAGTGAGATAGAGAATCTGATACACCTGACAAATGAGGGGCTTGAAAGGAAAAAGCCTGATTTGTTTGCTCTGTCATATTTCTATCTGGGGCACAGCAACAAAGAGCTTGCAGAGCTAAATTTCACACAAAAGACTAAGAGAGTGCATGAGATATATTACGAGGAGTTCTGGAAGGATATATTAAAGCAGCTTGAGGCATGTGTGAAGCAGGCTGAGGCCATAAACGATAAGTATGAGGGCACGACAGACCGGCGCACGGCAAGGATACTGTCGGAGCTTAATCCGCTGCTTGTGGGTGTTACAAAGCAATGGGAGCCGGAACAGACAGCAGAATACATACTGCGCGATATGTGCAGGATATTCAGGGATTGACATAGAAAATGCAGATTGATAAAGGAGCAGAATATGGATGTTATAATTTGGGCAATTATCTTAGGAGCTGTTTTTTACATTAACAAAAAATCAAAGAGCGCAGGCAGTAAAAACACGCAGCCAAACAAACCGAGACCGCAGCAGAAGCAGATACAGCAGATATGGAACAGCATGCAGAATACAGTTCAGTCGGGTATGAATGCATTGAACCAGACATATCAGCAGAAATCACAGCCACAGATGCAGCAGAGAGTACAGCAGCCTCAGAGACCACGGATGCAGCAGAGAGTACAGCCACAGCAGAGACCGCAGCAGAGCAATCCGGATATAGTGCAGAGGGCCGTGAAAAATAACGCACGCTTTGCGGATGATACGACACAAAAAGAGCTTGAGACTATGCACGGACATAGCGAGGCACAGCAGAGGATGACGCAGGAGCACTCAAGAAACTGCCAGACACTGCATACCAAAGCGGCAGACGGTGCAAAGATTATAGAGGCTGAGACACAGAGCATGTTTGGCAGTGTTGAGGATCTGATTGCCATGGGATACAGCGGCAATCTGGAGTTTGAGAGAGATTTCCTTGGAGAAGGCTTAGACATGATTAACAACTTTTAAATAATAGGAAAAGAGGCAGAAATGATGGACAGAACACCAAAGCCCGGAGAGCTTTACAGGCACTTTAAGAATAAGCTGTATCAGATAGTTACAGTGGCAACACATTCAGAGACAGGGGAAAAGCTTGTGATTTATCAGGCTTTATATGATGATTTTGGGATATACGCCAGACCACTCGACATGTTTGTAAGCGAGGTGGACCATGAGAAATATCCTGATGTGAAGCAGAAATACAGATTTGAGAAGATCACATTTAAGGATAAGCCGGAGGATATGTCGGGAAAGAGTATCTCTTCCAACACTAATGAGATTGCA
>ERZ1673700.3000-NODE-3000-length-12179-cov-7.134032_pt1 | contig 12179 bp, 8 predicted proteins | sample MGYA00580230_ERZ1673700 | MGnify/ENA primary metagenome ERZ1673700 (study PRJEB41218, sample SAMN15661782) | gut metagenome | host: Homo sapiens | place: Canada: London | collected 2015-08-20/2019-03-30 | study: EMG produced TPA metagenomics assembly of...
GTGCAGGATAAGCTGACCGTGCTGGTGGGCGACCTGTCCGACAAGGCCAGCGGCAAATACGACATCATCACCGCCAACATCGTGGCCAACGCCATCCTCAGCCTGGCCCCCGCCGTGCCCGGCCTGATGGCCGACGGTGCCACCTTTATTGCCAGCGGCATCATCGACAGCCGCAAGGACGAGGTGATCGCCGGGCTGGAAAAGGCCGGCCTTGCCGTCGTGGAAGTAAAGGAGAAGCGCGGCTGGGAGTGCATCGTCTGCAAGAAGGCGTAAAATCATAAGCTGGCTCGCCCTCTCCGTCATTGCTAACGCAATGCCACCTCTCCCAAAGGGAGAGGCAAGAGCCTGACCGCAACGTTCTTGGCTCTCCCTCTGGGAGAGCTGTCACCGTAGGTGACTGAGAGGGCGAGGACGTTTAAGGAGAACCACTATGCCGCACCGTTATTTTACCACTGAGATCGCCGACGGCACGGCTGTGCTGCGCGGCACCGATGCCCATCATCTGGCCCGCGTGATGCGTGCCCGCATGGGCGATACTGTCATTCTATGCGACGGCAGCGCCGTGGAATACACCGCCACCATCACCGGCTTCGGGGATGACTGCGTGGAGTTTGCGGTAGAGCCGGGCTACCCCAGCGCCGCCGAGCCCAGCGTGGAGGTCACCCTGCTGGCCGGTTACCCCAAACAGGACAAGCTGGAACAGATCATCAAGCACGGCGTGGAGCTGGGGGCCGCCCATGTGGTGCCCTTCTTCAGCCGGTACTGCGTGGCCGCCCCCAAAAAAGAGGAGCAGAAGAACGAGCGCTACAACCGCATTGCGCTGGAAGCCGCCAAGCAGTGCGGCCGGGGCGTGCTGCCGGACGTAGCCCTGCCGCTGCCCAACTTCGGGGCCGTGTGCCGCACCTTTGACCAGTACGACCTTGTGCTGTTCTGCTACGAGTGCGGCGGCGCGCCGGTGCGCCAGCTGCTGGCCGAGGCAGCACCCGCCGACGGCAAAAAGCGGAAGATCGCCATCGTGACCGGTGCAGAGGGCGGCTTTGCCGCCGAGGAGGCCGAAATGGCCGCCAAAGCCGGAGCCAAAACGGTTGGCCTTGGCCCCCGCATCCTGCGGTGCGAGACCGCCCCGCTGGCCGTGCTCGCCGCCGTGATGACCCTGACCGGCAATCTGGAATAACCGGGGCCCCGGGCGGTGCCCCTTCCATCCAAGAAAAATTCCGACCCACGGGTTCGGGAAAGTCTGCAGGCTTTCCCGGGCCCATTTTTTATTTTTTGCCCCGTATAAAGATCTCCCGGATTTTTGTGCAGTTTTGTCCTGTCATTCTGTCGCAAATTTTCGGCTTATTTTGTGCTCGTTCCACAAAATTACATACCCCCACCCCCGAAAATTCAGCATTTTGTCTTGACATTCTCCACGGCACAGCACTATACTTGTGCCGTAAAGAGACGCCGGGCATGAAAATGCGCAGCTATGTGATTTTCTGCCCCGAAGTTCCGGTTTTTGCCGGTTTTTGGTATCGTTCCCGGTAACGTTCACGTCTCTGTAAGTTTTTTTGTTTGGAGGGTTTTGCAATGAGGAAAAACGTGAAACAACAGCTTGCCTTGCGGGTGCTGTCTACGGCTGCGTTGATGGCCATGTTCTCGTCCATCGCCACAGCGGCGTTTGCGGACACCTACGATTTGAACAAGGGCAGTGTGACGGTAAAGACCAAAGATGACGGCATCACCTATGTGACGCAGGAGAACACAGAGATAAACGATCACCAAGACGATACCGGCGTTACTATCACCAGCAACGGCGAGAAGACTTCAAATACCATCACGGTGGAGACGGCAAAAGATCAGACTACCGATGTGACCTTGAAGGATGTGAACATTGAAGTTAACACTTCTGAAGCCAAGACCGGTGCGATCGAAATAAAGGGCGACGGCGACACCAATCTTGAGCTGAACGGCGATAATACCGTTCTGACTACGAACTCGACGGCCGAGGAACACGCCGCCATCGAAAAAGCGGACGCATACGGCACCGGCACTTTGACCATCAAGGACGATGTGAACGATAACGGTACGGAAAAATCCGGTACCGAGGCGGACACTACCGGCAAGCTGCTGGCAGGCGGCTACCATATGGCCGCCGCCATCGGTGGCGGTAGCGATACATATAACAAGGAAAATTCTTTAGCCAACACGTCCAATATTACCATCACCGGCGGTGATATCACTGCCATTGGTGGAAATGATACCGCTGCTGGCATTGGCGGCGGCCGCGACGGTACCGGCAAGAACATCCGCATTGAAGGCAATGCCCATGTTACTGCCGTTGCTAGATCGGGTGCCGGAATCGGCGGTGGTACCGGCGGTGGAAACAGCATCACCATTACGGACAATGCCGTTGTCGATGCTCGTTCTTATTTTGACGCTGCAATTGGAGGCGGCGATGACGCAGGCAGTTTCAACAGCCCTAATACTATTACGATCTCCGGAAATGCTACCGTAACGGCAGCAAGCGATCAGAGTAGTGCCATTGGTGACGGCCGGTATGGCAATGCTTCTGATCTCACGATCAATATTGAAAAGAATGCCAACGTTACCGCCATCAGTTCCGATGATTGTCCCGCAATCGGAACTCCTCGATCCATCCATGCTACCACAACAACCATCAACATCACCGGCGGCACCGTAAATGCGATCAATTCCGTTGGTTCTGATTACCGCCCAGATGATGGAACCGGCGACCACAGCCCTGCAATTGGCGCTATTGTAGGTGCTGACCGTGGCGCTACTTGTAACGTCAACATCAACAGCAGCACTGGCGATACCGTTGTCAACGCATATATTTATGGAAAAGGCTCCGGTACTGCGATCGGTTCCATGACTCCCATTTATAACGATATCACACACGAATCCGAATATCAGGAGGTCCCTGCCGACAGCGTCAGCTACAAAGCAGACGGTTCCTCCCACTTTGGCGAAAGCAACTCTGCCATCGTCAATTGCTATAATAATGCAACTGTCGAAAAACATGAGCTTAAGCTGCCGACAATAAAAGATTATAACGCTGTGGCTTATTTCGACTATAGCCACACCATCACCGGCGGCACCCTCACCAAGGTCGTCCACAACCGCAAGTACATGGAAGAGCACCCCGAAGAAATTGTTGACATCACCAAGCTGAAGGACGAGGACCTGCACGACTGGCAGCTGGTGGGCAAGGTCGTACAGCCCACGCTGGAAAAAGAAGGCTATGCAGACTACATCTGCAGCATTGACAAGTGCGGCCAGACCAAGCATGTGGTGCTGCCCAAACTGACCCCGGAACCCAGTGAACCGGATACGCCCAACAAGCCGGACACCCCCAACAAGCCGGACACGCCCAGCACCCCGGACGTCCCGTCCACCCCGGAGGTAACCCCGGCAGACCCCGCCGTGACCCCGGATGCCCCTGCACAGGACGGCACTGCACCGGCTGACACGCCCGCCGCAGACACCACCGCAGCCGCACAGAACGTGGCGCAGAATGCAGAGCCGGAAGCCGCTGCCGCTGCTCCCGCTGCTGCTCCTGCCGCCCTGCCCCAGACCGGTGCAAACTGGCTGGCAGTGGCAGGCAGCGCCCTCAGCGGCATGTTCCTGCTGGCCGCAGGCTTTGTGCTGGACCGCAAGAACCGCCGCATGAACTGAGGAACCATTTTTATAAAAGCCATCTCCCCCTGCTGTGCATACCGCAAGATGCACGGCAGGTTCCCCAAACAAAGGGGGCTGCTGCACAGCGTGCAGCAGCCCCTTTCTTTTATCGCTTTATTCCAGCTCGGTGTCGTCCGGGTGGGCGTCGGCTTCCAGCAGAGCTTTTTTGGTGCGCAGCAGGTTCTGCGGGCTCACCGAGAAGCTGCGCAGGCCCATTTGCAGGTACTGCACCGTGTTCACCGGGTTGCCCACGGCCAGGCCGCAGATGGTCACCGGCACGTTGCCGGCCTTTGCCGCCTCCATGACCATGGCGATGAGCTTTTTCATGGCCGGGCTGGCGGGGCGGTAATACCGCTCGGCGCTGGCCAGCTCCCGGTCGGCGGCATGGGTGTACTGGGTCAGGTCGTTGGTGCCGATGACCAGAAAATCGCACCCGTGGGCCACGAATTCCTCCGCGGTCAGGCAGGCCGACGGCACGCTGAGCATGACGCCGAAGGGGGTCTTTTCGTTGAAGGGCACGCCCCGCTCCCGCAGGCTCTGGCGGCAGTGCTCCACGATGTGCATGGCGGCGTCCCAGTCCTCCACGTCGGTCACCATGGGGAACATCACCCGCAGCGGGCCCCGGTGGGCGGCCCGCAGCAGGGCACAGATCTGGGTCTCGAACTGGCGGGGCTGGCGCAGGCTGTTGCGGATGCCCCGCAGCCCCAGCTTGGAGGACTGCACCCCCTGATAGGCGTCCGCCATGGTGCGGTCGGCGCCAAAATCGAAGGTGCGCACGGTCACAGGGCAGCCCTGTGCCGCTGCAAGGCAGGAAGAATAGAAGTAGAACTGCTCCTGCTCGTCCAGAATGCGGCCGGGCAGCATCATGTAGCTGCTGCGCAGCAGGCCCACGCCCCGGGCACCGGACTGCATGGCGGTGTCGATATCCTCCGGGCCAAAGCAGTTGGCCAGCAGCTCAAAGGCTGCGCCGTCCCGGGTGTAGCCGGGCTGGCGGCCCAGCACCCGCATTTCTTCGTTTTCACGCTGCAGCTCGCAGATGCGGGCTTCTGCCTGCTGGCGGGCCGCAGCATCCGGGTCCAGGATGCACTCGCCCTTGGTGGCGTCCAGGATCACGGTGCGGCCGTCGCAGTCGTCCAGGAACTCCGGCCCCACCTGCACGATGCCGGGGATGTTCATGGCCCGGGCAATGATGGCGGCATGGCTCTGGCCGCTGCCCTCGGTGGTGACGACGCCCAGGATCATGCCGGAGGGCACACTGAACAGGTCGGTGGGCATCAGGCGGTCGGCGGCCAGGATCACCGGGTGGTCCAGTGCCAGCCACATGCGGGGCCGGTTGCCCAGAATGTTGATCACCCGGCTGGTGGCGTCCAGAATGTCCACGCTGCGCAGCTGCATGTAGGGGTTGTCCTTCATGTTGGCCAGTTGGTCGGCGTAACGCTGGCCCACCTTGTCCATGGCGGCGGCGGCGCTGATGCCTGCCTTGATGCAGAACCGCACCTCGTTCATCATGCCTTCGTCGTCCAGCATCATGCTCTGGAACTGCAGGATGGCCTGCTCGGTGGAAGCGGCCCGCTCTGCCATGGAGTCCAGCTCGCTCTGGGCGGTGCGCACCGCATCTTCCAGCTGGCGCAGCTCCCGTTCCGGGTCAAAGGGCCCGGTGCTGAACGTTTCCACATGGCGTTCCAACCGGCTCACCTGCCCCAGCACAAGGCCCGGGGACGCAGAAACACCTTTACAGATCTTCATGTTCGGTCACCTCCGGCAGTTCCGGCGCGGTCAGGGCCTGCCAGACCAGCGCCTGCAAGAATGTATTGGGCAGCAGGGCTGCCAGCGCCGCCCGGCCCGCGTCCGCGCTGCCTGCAAACAGCGGGGCGAACCCGGCCATGCGCGCCGGGTCGCAATGCTCCAGGAACGCCTGCCCCAGCGTCCGGGTGGTGTAGTACACCGTGGGGTCTACCCCCACGTCCTCGGCCACGGTTTCCAGCGGGGCAAGCTCGGCGTCCTTCATCCGGGCCAGCAGCAGGGCCGCGTCTGCGGTAAGGGTCACGGGGTATTTCTCCCGCACGGCCTTCTGCACCGCGTCGAACCGTGCCCGGAACGCGGCAGCATCGGCGCTGCTGTCCGGGCTGTTGTCCACGGCATAGGCGCAGCCCCGCACCCGGCCAAAGGCCCGCAGGGTGTCGTAATAACCCAGCTCCACATTGCGGCGGGCGGTATCGGGGTCAAAGTGCAGGATGTCGCCCAGTTCCCAGTAGCTGCGCACCATGGTGGTGGGCAGACCGGTGAGGTTGGGGCGGGTGATGCCCACCCCCTCCAGGTCCACACACACCAGCTCGTCAGCCCCCATCTTTTTGGCAAGGCCGGTGGGCATGTTGTCGCTGTAGCCGCCGTCCAGGAACTTGACCCCGTCGATCTCCCGCGCCCGCAGCGCAGGGAAGCAGGCCGCCGAGGCCATGAGGTAATCCTTCACGCGGCCCTGCGGGATCTCGTCCAGCGTCAGCTCCCGGGGCTTCAGGCCCCGCTGCTCCACCGTGACAAGGCCAAAGCGGATGTTGGCGCGGCGCAGCGCGTCCTCGTCCAGCACCCGTTCCACGATCTCTTCCAGCGGCGAGACGTCCATACCGCCGGCCTTCACCACGCTGCGCAGAAAACTGTGCAGGGCCGACAGGTCGGCGTTTTCTTCGGGCAGCTCCATCACGTCCTTGCTGCGGATGGTCAGCCACATATCCCGCGCCACCTCGTACAGGTCCAGCACGAACATGGCACCGTTCAGGCTGCCCACACTGGTGCCGGTGATGATCTGCGGGTGCCAGTCCAGCTCCATCAGAGCCTTCCACACGCCCACCTGATAGCTGCCGCGTGCTCCGCCGCCGGCCAGCACCAGCGCTTTGCACGGAGTGGTTTGGTTTTCCATACTGCCTGCCTCCCTGTCTGTCTTTGCTGAAATTATACCATATTTTCCGGAAAATTTCTCCCCGTTTTTTGGTTCCTCACGGCTTTTATACGGCTAAGATCCGTGGTATACTGGGCAGGAATCATCTTGAAGGAGGAACTTTGCCCCATGCGCTGCAAGCAATGGATCTTTGATATGGACGGCACCCTGACCGACAGCATGACCGTGGTGTGGCGGGGTGCCCCGCTGGCGCTGCTGCAGCGCTATGGCCGCACGCCCAAAGCAGACCTGAACGACGTGCTGCTGACCATGGGCATGGCCGACGGTGCCCGCTACCTCATCCGAGAATACGACCTGCCCCTGACCGAGGCGGAATATTACGACGTGATGCGGGACGTGATCGCCCAGCTGTACGAAACGGTGGACCTGAAGCCCGGTGTGCGCACCCTGCTGGCAAAGCTGCAGGCCGAGGGGGCCCGGCTGTGCCTGTGCTCCAACACCTGGTCCGACCAGTGCCGCACCGTGCTCACCCGGCTGGGCATCGCGGACTATTTTTCCTTCATCGTGGAGGCGCAGGGCGTGCTGCACAAGAGCCGCCCGGAGGTGTTCTTCGAGTGCATGCACCGGCTGGGCGGGGCCGACCCCGCCGCCTGCGCCGTGTGCGAGGACGCCATTTACGCCGCTTCCACTGCCCACAAGGCCGGGTTCACCGTGCTGGGCGTGCAGGACGCCGCCAGTGCCGACGATGCCCCTGCCATGGCGCAGGTGTGCGACCAGTTCCTGCCGGACTGGACCGCACTGGACTGGACAAAGATCTGAGAAATTTTTCCGCAAAAACACGCCGGTGTTCCCGCTGTGGGAGCACCGGCGTGCTGTTATTTCAGGCTGTATTTCTGCTGCTGCACCCATTGCTGGAAGGCGTCCCGCACGGCACCCTCCCGCCCGCGGGGGATGGAGATGCGGGCCCCGCTGCGCATGCGCAGCTCCCCGGCAGAAAGCAGGTCCGCCTCGGCCAGATTGACCACATAGGAGCGGTGGGGCTGCAAAAAGCGCCCATCCGCCAGCAGAGGCTGTGCCACCGCAGAAAACGGCACCCGCAGCGACAGGGTGGGCACGTCCTCCCCGCTGGTGAGGTGGAAGTGCACGATGTGGTGGGTGCACTCCAGATATTCGATGCCCGCATAGGGCAGCGCCCGCAGGCCCTCGGCGGTGTTCACCGTGACAGACGGGCCGTATTCCGGCTCGGTGGCGCGGGCCAGCAGGGCCGAAAGCTCCCGCTGGCGCACCGGCAGCAGCAGATATTGCAGCGCATCCACCTTGTAGGCGCTGTAAGCGTGGGCCGTGGTGCGGGCCACAAAGGCCAGCGGGGCCCGGCGGCCCCGGCGGCGCAGCTCCCCGGCAGCCGCCAGCCCCACCGGCGCAGCCGAGCCGGAAAGCTCCAGCAGGTACAGGTCGTACCGCACGCCCTCCCCGTCCTTCCGCAGCAGGGCGTCGGTGTCCGGCAGGTGTTCCACGATGCAGGCGTCCGCTCGCCGGGCAAAAAATTCCATGCACTGGCGTTCCAGCCCGCTGCGCAGGCCCGCGTCCGGGCTGCACACCGCAATGTGAAAGATCACAGGATCCCTCCTCTTCAAACCCGCCCTTGCATTTTGCGCGGTGCGGGGGTATAGTAATCAAAAAACAACAAAGGAGACGCCGCCATGTCAAAGCCCCTTGTCAGCATCATTCTGCCCGTGTACAACGCCCAGAACCACATCGCCCGCTGTCTGGAGAGCATCTGCGCCCAGAGCTGGCAGAACATCGAGGTCATCGTGCTGAACGATGGCTCCAAGGATCAGAGCCTGCCCGTGTGCGAAGCGTTCCGCGCAAAGGACGAGCGCATCGTGCTGGTGGACAAGGCCAACTCCGGCGTGTCCGACACCCGCAACCTGGGCCTGAAGCTGGCCAGCGGCAAGTATGTGCAGTTCGTGGACAGCGACGACTATATCGACCCGGACTTCACCGAGCATCTGGTCACCGCTGCCGAACAGAACAACGCCGACCTGGTCATCGCACCTTACAAGATGGTGATCCCCGCCGGGGCCAGCAAGCCGGAACAGGTGCTGGACAAGCTCCAGGACGAGCTGGGGGTCATGACCGTGGCCCGGCCCCCGGAGGTACGGGAGTACGGCTTTCTGCCTGCCGGGGTCTACACCCAGGACGAGTTTGCCCGGCATCTGATGGACAAGCCTGCCTCTTATTTTTACGGGGTGCTGTGGAACAAGCTGTACCGCCGGGATCTGCTGGTGGACCACCAGATCCAGTTTACCAGCGAGGTGCGGTGGGCCGAGGACCTGGTGTTCAATATGCAGTACCTGGAGTACGCCAACGTGCTGGTGTCCATCCCGGAGGCAGGGTACTACTATGTCCAGAACCCCCAGAGTATCTGCCACACCCAGATCAACGCCGCCTCTCTGGTGCAGAACAAGATCCAGGTGTTCCACTACTACACCGAGCTGTACACCCGGCTTGGCATCTACGAGGAGGTGCGGCCCCAGCTGTACAAGTTCCTGGTGGATATTGCGGAGAGCACCTACCCTTCCGGCCCCTTCAAGGAGGTCATCGACGAGGCCAAGGCCTACTGGAAGGATGCCCGCGAGGACGTGCAGACCCGCACCGCCGAAGCGCGCGAGCGCTGGAACGGCATGCGGGAGGAGCTGCGGGAAACGGCGCAGGAACGCAGTGCCGAGTGGAAGGCCCGGCACGACAGCGACCCCAAAGAATAAGCAAAAACAACAAACGGGAAGCCGCAGGAGCTTGCACGCTCCGGCGCGGCTTCCCGCTTTTTTATGCGATGTTCAGCGGCCGGGTGCTCAGCAGCCGATGGCGGCGCACTTCTTGGCCAGCCACTCGCGCTCCTCGTCGTTCAGGCGGGGTGCCAGCTTCTCGAACACCTGACGGTGATAGTTGTTCAGCCAGTCCAGCTCGTCCTTGGTCAGCACACCGGGCACGATGGGAGAAGTGGCGATGGGCACGAACATGATCGGCTCAAAGCCCAGGAAGGTGCCGTACTGGTTGTCGGCCTTGTGCACGCACACCAGCTCATTCTCGATGCGGATGCCCACCAGATCGGTCTCGTACACGCCGGGCTCGTCGGTCACGATCATACCCGGGCGCATCAGGGTAGTGTTGCGGCCGTTCAGGGCGTGGGGGCCTTCGTGGACGTTGCCCACAAAGCTGACGCTGTGGCCGGTGCCGCAGCGGTAGTTGATCAGGTGCTGCCACAGCGGTTCACGGGCGATGGTGTCGATCATATGGCAGTCGCAGTAGTCCAGCCAGACCGCCTTGGCGATGTCGATGTGGCACTGCAGGGTCCAGGTGTAGAACTTGCGCTCGTCCTCGGTCAGCTCACCCAGCGGGTAGGTGCGGGTGATGTCGGTGGTGCCGTCCATGTAGGTGGCACCGCTGTCCACCAGCAGAAAGCCCTTCTTTTCCAGCACAGCGTGATCTTCCGGGGTGGCGTGGTAGTGCATCATGGCTGCGTTGCCGCCGTAGGCCGCAATGGTGCCAAAACTTTCCACGATGAACTTATCCGTGGTGCTGCGGTACTTGTGCAGGATCTCGTCCACGGTCAGCTCGGTCAGCTCTTCGCCGGCTTCCAGACGCTTTTCCAGCTCGATCTGGAACCGCACCATGGCCACAGCGTCGCGCAGGTGGGCTTCCTTGTCGTGGGTCAGCTCCACTTCGTTCTTCACGCCCTTCATGGGCAGCAGCGGGTCGGCCAGGTCCTTCACGGTGAGGGCGGCGTTGTTCTCCAGCACCTGATACACGGCATAGTTCACGGTGGCGCTCTCTGCCAGCACGGTCTGGGGCTCGGTCTCAGCGGCCATGAAGTCCAGCACACTGTCGTACTCGGCCAGGGTCACACCGTTGGCTTCCAGTTCCGCCTTTGCCTCCGGGGTCACGCGGGCGGTGTGGATGAACAGCACGGCGCGGTCCGGGGTGACATAGCAGTAGGCCATGGCGTAGGGGGTGCACTCGATGTCCATGGCGCGCAGGTTCAGCAGCCAGGCAAGGTTGTCCAGCTTGCCCACCAGCTGGGCGGTGCAGCCCAACTCGGCCAGCTTTGCACGCAGCTGACCCAGCTTTTCGGCGGGGGAGAAGCCTGCATATTCCTTGGGCAGGATCCAGGCCGGGGTAGCGGGCAGAGCCGGGCGGCCCTCGGTCCACAGCTCATCCTCCAGGAACAGGGTCTTGATGGCGGCGTTCTTGGTTTCCAGCGCCTTCTTCACGCTGTTCACCAGCGCGCAGCTGGCGGTCAGACCGCACAGGCCCAGCTTGCCGCCCTCAGGCACCACCTTGGCGCAGTATTCCTCCACGGTGGGCACGCCCGGCTCACCCATCTTCATCAGCTGGATCTCGGTGCCTGCGATCTCCTTCTCGGCCTGCACAAAGTAACGGCCGTCGGCCCAGACAGCACTCTCGGTCATGGTGACCACGAAGTTGGAGTTCTCGCCGTGGAAGCCGGAGAAGTAGGTCAGGGAGGTGTAGTGATCGGGCAGGTACTCGCTGGAGTGGGGGTCACCCACCGGGATCAGGTACACGTCCACACCGTTTGCCTGCATGGCGGCACGCAGAGCGGCCAGCCGTTCGGGAACTGTATTCATGCTCATAGAAAAGCCTTCTTTCTCATATTTGCCGGAAGAACGTCCGGCGGCGGTGGTTTGCTACTGCATATTGTAGCATTCCGGCGCAAAGAATGCAATGCGGGAGTGTCGGCTGTTCCGGACGCAAACACGCAGCGGCCCGCAAAGACCGCTGCGCGTTTTTTCTTCACACGGTTGCCGTGCTGTCAACAGCCGCCGCAGTGTCGCCTGCATCCTGCGGGGGCGGACCGCCTGCCGGTCGTTGACCGTCCGTTGGCGGGGTCTTGCCGTCCGGGGGCATCCGTCCCTCTGCCGGAGCCTGCCCCTTGCCGAATCGCTGCCCGCCGGGGCCGCCGGTTCCCCTTATTTGTCGTCCAAAACGCGAAAACGCAACCAAATTGCAAAAAATGTTACAATTTTTTCTTGAAAAAGGCCGTTTTCCCATTGACAGGCTTGCTATAATAGAGATGTAAGATTTTACGGGCCAGCGCTCTGCGGCTCTGTCTGCTAACAAAGAAAGAGGCATTCAAACTATGACCAAAATTGATATTTTTTCCGGCTTCCTGGGCGCCGGCAAGACCACTCTGATCAAAAAACTCATCAAGGAGGCCTTTGCCGGCCAGCAGGTCGTTCTGATCGAGAACGAGTTCGGTGAGATCGGCATCGACGGCGGCTTCCTGAAGGAGTCCGGCATCCAGATCAATGAGCTGAACGCCGGCTGCATCTGCTGCTCTCTGGTGGGTGATTTCCGCACCGCCCTGCAGCAGGTGGTGGAGCAGTACCACCCCGACCGCATCGTCATCGAGCCCTCCGGCGTGGGCAAGCTCTCCGATGTGACCCGCGCTGTGGAAGGCGTGGCTGAGCATCTGGATGTGCAGCTGAACAGCTTTGTCACCGTGGCCGATGTGAACAAGGTCAAGATGTATATGAAGAACTTCGGTGAGTTCTACGACGACCAGATCAGCCATGCAAGCTGCATC
>ERZ1673700.3002-NODE-3002-length-12169-cov-7.023196_pt1 | contig 12169 bp, 9 predicted proteins | sample MGYA00580230_ERZ1673700 | MGnify/ENA primary metagenome ERZ1673700 (study PRJEB41218, sample SAMN15661782) | gut metagenome | host: Homo sapiens | place: Canada: London | collected 2015-08-20/2019-03-30 | study: EMG produced TPA metagenomics assembly of...
GGCTGCGGCGTAGAAACAGCACCGGTAGATGCCGCAATCGTCGGAATCGTAGATGACGGTGCAGGATTGGAGTAACGCCATGGATATCAAAGAATTACAGAAAATTATGCAGGAGAATGGTGTTGTCGGAGCAGGTGGAGCAGGTTTCCCTACATACATGAAGCTGACAGACAAAGCAGAAATCATTCTCATGAACTGTGCAGAGTGCGAACCATTACTGAAACTTCACAGACAGTTGTTGGAGAAGCACGCATACGAGATCATGAAAACATTCGATATGGTTGCGGAGACGGTAGGAGCTTCCCAGGCCATTATCGGAATCAAAAAATCTTATGTACAGACGATCAATGCTTTAAATCAGCATATCGAAGAATTCCCAAGGGTTAAGATCCATCTTCTTGACGAAGTTTATCCTATGGGTGATGAGGTTGTTCTTATTTATGAGGCAACCGGACGTGTGGTACGGCCCGGAGGACTGCCGATCGAGCAGGGAGTAGCCGTATTTAATGTAGAGACTCTCTACAATGTATACCGCGCGGTAGAAGAACATAAACCGGTCACATATAAATATGTTTCCGTTGTTGCTGAGGTTGAGAACCCTGTTACAGTGAAGGTTCCGTTGGGATGTACACTGGAAGAGGTTGTTGCTCAGGCAGGCGGTACAACTGTAAAGGATCCTGTATATTTCGTTGGCGGCCCGATGATGGGACGTATCGGAAATGGTTCAGACCCGGTTACAAAAACAACGAATGCAATCCTGGTTCTTCCAAAGGACCATGTTATTGTCATGAAGAAGCAGCGGACTTCTTCTATAGATCTGAAGAGAGCAGCATCGATTTGCTGCCACTGCCATACATGTACAGATCTTTGCCCGAGACATAATCTGGGACACCCGATCGATCCGGCAATGTTCATGATGGCAGCATCTAATCAGGATTTCAGAAATGTAAATCCTTATATCAATTCTGCATTCTGCAGCTCCTGTGGTGTCTGCGAGATGTATGCGTGTCCGCAGAGCCTGGCTCCGAGAACACTGCTTGCAGATATGAAGGGCGGACTTCGTAAGGCAGGGATCAGACCACCTCAGGGTGTTCAGCCGAAGCCGGTTCAGGAGTCCAGAGAATACCGCAAGGTTCCTGAGGAGCGTCTGATGGCACGTCTGGGACTTACCAAATATGACAAGGATGCACCGCTTCAGGAAGAACTTGTAAACGTATCGAAGGTAAAGGTTCTCTTAAGCCAGCATATCGGTGCACCGGCACAGGCAATCGTAAATGTAGGCGATATGGTAACAGAAGGCCAGATGATCGCACAGCCTGCACAGGGATTAAGTGTCGGAATCCATGCAACCATCAGCGGTAAGGTTACAGAAGTGACAGACCGCCATGTTGTAATTGCAAGAAATTAGAAAGGACGTGCACAAAATGAGTAGAGCAATCGGAATGATTGAGTTTAAAACCACACCAGCTGGTATCACTGCAGCAGATGCCATGGTTAAGACATCTGAAGTAGAGATCGTGGAGGCGCAGACAGTATGTCCGGGAAAATATATTGCAATTATCACCGGAGATTTAAGCGCAGTAAAAGCTGCTGTAGACACAGCTGTAACAACATACGAGGACAAATGTATTGACAGTTTTGTACTGGGCAATCCACATGAGTCCATTTTCCCGGCAATCTACGGAACCACACAGGTCGAGGAGATCAGTGCCCTAGGAATTCTTGAGACCTATGATGCAGCATCTATCATCGAGGCGGCAGATCAGGCAGCTAAGACAGCTATCGTTGATCTGATCGAGCTTCGTATCGCCAAGGGTATGTGCGGTAAATCATACATGCTTCTTACCGGCGAGGTTTCTGCAGTGGAGGCTTCTATCGAAAGAGCAAAAGAGCTGGTAGCTGAAAAAGGAATGTACATGGATTCCTCAGTGATCGCTCATCCGGACAAGAGAATGATCGATACGATCCTTTAATATTGTCTTTATATCTGAGGGATATCCTTTTGAAGGGTATCCCTGCAATGACATCTGAAAAGGAGGCATCTTATGCTAGCATTAGAGAGAAGAAATCTGATTCTCGAGAAATTACAGGAAGAGAAAAGGGTTGTTGTAAGTGAACTAAGCCAGCTTTACAGTGTCTCAGAAGAAACCATCCGCCGTGATCTGGACAAGCTGGAAAAAGAGGGACTTGCCACAAAGAGTTATGGCGGTGCGGTGATCAACGAAGATGTCGGTATTGATTTACCATTTAATATTCGTAAAAACCAGAATGTACAGGGAAAGCAGAAAATGGCGGAGATTGCTGCTTCCATGGTGAATGATGGAGATCACATTTTTCTGGATGCCAGCACAACGGCAGTTTTTGTGGCCAAGGCTCTGAAAGAAAAAGAACGTCTCACCGTTGTTACCAATTCTATGGAGATCCTTCTGGAGCTCTCGGATGTATCCGGCTGGAATATTATTTCCACCGGTGGAGTGATGAAGGAAGGGTATCTTGCATTTCTTGGTGCCAGAACCGAAGAAGTGATCCGTTCTTATTATGTGGACAAGGTGATCTTTTCCTGTAAGGCATTAAACGAGGATATGGGGATCATGGAATCCAAAGAAGCCTTTGGAACAACCAAAAAAGCCATGATCAATTCCGGAAAAATGCGTATTCTGGTGGTAGACAGCACAAAATTTGATCAGACTGCTTTTTCCGTGGCAGGACAGCTGCGGGATATCGAGACGGTCATCACAGACAAAAAACCGTCTGAAAAGTGGTTGGATCATTTCAACAGGCATAAGATCGAATGCATCTACCCGAAATAGACGGAACATATATTGTGAAACGATTATGTTCATGAGCATGCAGTGTATGCGGAATGCGGAGATCCGCTTTACTTTATCCGAACACAGACAGACAAAAGAGAACTGTGTTTCGGTTTGACGAGAGGGAGCAGTTTCTATGAATACATTTGAAATGAAAACAGCCATCCATTTTGGAGCTGATGCCCTGGGAAGACTGAGAGATATTCCATACAAAAGAGTCCTTGTTATCACAGACCCGTTTGTTGTAAAAAGCGGAATGATCGATATGATCACAAAACCGCTTCAGGCAGGTGGAAAAGAATTTGATATTTTCTGTGATGTTGTTCCGGATGCACCGGTTGGAAAAATTGCCGAAGGAGTCAAAAAATTCCTTCAGTATCAGCCGGAAGCTATTGTTGCAGTAGGTGGTGGTTCTGCCATCGACTCCTCTAAGGCGATCCGTGAGTTTGCCCTGAAGATCAACAATTACGGAAAGGTTGGACTGGTTGCCATTCCTACAACAAGTGGTACCGGTTCCGAGGTTACTTCTTTTGCAGTTGTAAATGATACAGAAGCACATGTGAAGTATCCGCTGATCTCAGACAGCCTGACAGCCGATGAGGCAATTCTGGATGCGGAGCTTGTACGTAGTGTTCCGCCTGCGATTACAGCAGATACAGGTATGGATGTTCTGACTCATGCAATTGAGTCTTATGTCAGCATCAACCATAATGAGTTTACATCTGCACTTGCAGAGAAAGCAATCGAGATCTGTGGCGTATATCTTTATCGTGCATATGTTGACGGTAATGATATGCATGCAAGACAGAAGATGCATGTAGCGTCCTGTCTGGCAGGACTTTCCTTCAATGCAGCAGGTCTTGGAATTACTCACAGTATGGCTCATCAGCTGGGTGCTATTTTCCATATTCCTCACGGAAGAGCTAATGCGATGCTGTTGCCGCATATTGTTGAATATAATGCAAATATCAACAAACGCAGCAGAAGCCAGAAAGAATATCTTCCGGCAGTAAAGAGATATTCCAATATTGCACATCTTCTTGGACTGAGCAATTATAACGAAGTTATGAGCGTAAGATCTCTTGTAAACTGGATTCAGTTTATGCAGAAAGAGATGAATATCCCGCTTACCATCGAAGAGATGAAGACGATCACACCGGATGCTTATTTTGCGGCGGTTGATAAGATGGCGGATATGGCACTTGCGGATGCCTGCACAGCGGCAAATCCGCGTGTACCGAAGAAAGAGGATATTATTAAGATTTATACTAAACTTTGGTCTTTTTGATAAAAGATGAAAACCGCAAAGGGGCCGCAAAGCCGCGGCCCCTCTGCACACCCCTCGGGCTTTTTTTAGAGTGCTTGACTGTGGCGGGCGGAAGGGTATTGACTTGTGCCTGTATGCTGCGGTTGTTCCGGGTTGAACGTTGTGCCGATGGGGCGCCGTGGGCGCCTTGAATGTGTGACGTTGTTGGCAGGGGCTGGCGCGTTTGTGAACGCCGCGCTTGGTTTGCCGGGATGGTTGTGGTGTGTGTTACGTTTGCGTGGAATACGTGGGCGCGTTTGTGAACGCCGCGCCTGGTTTGCTGGGATGGTTGTGGTGTGTGTTACGTTTGCGTGGAATACGTGGACGCGTTTGTGAACGCCGCGCCTGGTTTGCCGGGATGGTTGTGGTGTGTGTTTACGTATGTGTGGTATGCGTAGCATTTCGAGGATTGTAAAATTGGTCTGATATGGGTGGGATTATTTATCAGGAGTTGCTGGGAGGTTGAGCTGGGATGGAGGTTTATACCGGGTATGGTGATAAGGGGATGACGGATCTTTCCCATACGAAGAATGTTTCAAAGTCGGATGATCGGATTTGTCTGATGGGGTCAGTTGAGGAGCTGATGAGTCATATTGGGCTTGTGCGGGTTCTGGTTGATGATGTGGATGTTGTCCGGATGCTGGAGAAGATCTCGGAGACTTTGAAGAAGATCATAGATGGGGTTTCTGATCCTTATAATCGGGAGTTTAAGGTCAGTGAAGACCGGACGGAGCTTCTGGAGGAGGAGATTGGCCGGATGAAAGAGATTTTTTCCGGAGAGAGGCTTCCGATTCTTCCGGGGGATTCCCGAGTTGCGGCTGAGATTGATGTGACAAGAGCTGTGGCGCGGAGGGCTGAGAGAGAGCTTGCGCTGGTCAGTGTGAAGTTTGGATCGGATACCGGAGCCAAGAAATATATGAATCGATTGGCGGATTATTTTTATGTGTTGGCAAGGTATGTGGATGCAGCGAAGATTGAAGAGAAGAAGACAGATATTTCTGAAAGTGTTCAGGAATCTGTGAAAGCAGAAACTGCTGGGATTGTAGCTAATGTTGGGGCAGAGGCTGTAGGAACTGTTGGAAGTAGTGCGGATGTTGCATCGGGTACATCGGCGGTGGATGTAAGAGCACAGGATTCGCAGATGGTGCAGAAAAGGGATGTACAGGCTTTTGATGTGCAGAATGGGACTGTGACGACAGCAGTGGGAGGAAATACGGCAATGGCACAGAATGACAGTATAGCAGCAAACACGGCGATGATCCAGGAAGTGCTGAAGCGTATGGGTATCCAGGGTCGTATCACATTGGATTCTGCCAAGAGGCTTATCGAGAAGATCGAGCAGGAAGCTTTGAGAAGAAACAAGCCTTCCGTAATTGCGGTATGCAGCCCGGATGGAAATCCGGTTGCGGTTCATGTGATGGATGGATCTTTTCTTGTAAGCTTTGAGGTGGCTTTGAAGAAGGCCTATACATCGGTTGCAGTGAAGATGTCCACCATGGAGCTTTCCAGACTGACACAACCGGGCCAGACATTTTATGGCCTTGGAAAAATGAGTGACAATATTGTGATATTCGGAGGCGGTGTACCCCTGAAAGTTGGAGACACCATCATCGGCGGTCTCGGTATCAGCGGCGGTACCGGCGAAGAGGATAACAGCCTTGCAGAGTATGGACTGCAGGTACTGAATGAGGTACTGTAGGATAAAAACAAAACGTATAGACAGCTCAGAGAGAATAAATAAAAGGGACGTGTTGCAGTGATGATTTTTAAATCAATACTGCGGCACGTCCCTTTTGAATTATTTATTTCCAGCTAATCTTCAGACATTTAACGGAAATATCACTTTTTTCCGGTGCCTGGACCATGTTCTGGATGAAATAGGTTTTTGTCATGGTTTTTCCGGGCTTTAGGTTCAGTGTTAGATCCTTGGTCCAGTACATCTGATCATAGATACCGGAACCGGTGGTGATCTTTACTTTTGCGGTGGTGATGGTTTTCGCAGAAGTATTGGTGAACTTTAAGGTATAATAGGTCTTCATGTCATTGGGGCCATACTTGATACCGGCAACACTGATCTTCAGATTTTTGACGGTAGGTTTGGCGGCCGGTGCGGATACGGTAATAGTGATCTTACGATTGACACCGTTTAAGTTTGCGGTAACTGTGGCTGACCCTTTTTTCTTTGGGACAAGATAGTTTCCGGAAATGGCAAGTACAGAAGGCTTGCTGGATTTTGCATTTTTGATGGTCAGACTGGTACCGCCCTTCAGATTGATGAGGGAACGCATGCTGACCTTGGAGCCAACCTTGAGTGTAGTCTTGGAAGCGCGGAAGGTTGCTACGGTTTTTGAAGGCGAGGTTACTTTTCCGGTCAGCTTACAGGCTGCGGCCTTTGGATAGGATAAAGTGATCTTTGCGGATCCGGCTTTCATGCCCTTCAGGGTAACTGTGAAACGGCTGCGTTTTTTGGAATCCTGAGTGATGCTCTGTACCTTGAGAACAGAGCTGTTGGAAGAAGTAACCTTGAATTTTGATTTGCTGATGGTTTTTACGTAGGGATCAGAAATCTCAATTCCGATGGAAGTGGTTTTTCCGGTCCGGATGCTCTGGTTCAGATAATTGTTGTTGGTGATAAAAATTTCCGGAACAGCCTGTTTGATGGTAACCTCATAGTCACAGTCTACCGGTACCGGACATTTTTTATTGCCGAAATCGAACTCCAAGTAGCCATCCTCTATGTTGTCATCGTAGGTGAAAAAGGTTTCCTTGTATGCCAGCGGTGTATAATTTGAAGTGCTCAGCTTAACCACATTGATCCCATCGATAGAAAATGTGGTGCTTTTTGGGATGACTCCCTTGGGTGAATAAAAGCTTACACGGACTGTCACGGCATAGATCCGTTTTTGGCAGTTTGCATTTTTGATGTTGATCGGGAAATTAATGTCTGAAGACTCATCTTCGATCACACCGTCGGTATCACGGATAGTGGAAGTGGTTCCTTTGGTCACGACCCGGACTCTGGCGTGGGCATCCTGGGGAAGCAGGAGCACAATAACGGAAAAAAGAAACAGGAAAAAAATTGCTTCGATGGTTTTTATTTTTCTTTTACACATAACAAACCTCCTTTTTTTATGAGCATACCGGCTGTTACTGAACAGAGGCCCGGGTACTCCATGAATTCATGGTCCTCTGCTGCGGAACAGTATAAACAGACTCTTTCTCTTATATCATTATAACAGGAAACCAGGGAGGAAGTGCTTTGTGATTTTTTTGTATCAATTGGCAATTTATCTGTAAATATGTTAAAATAAAATATTCGGAAAACAGCAGCGATTCGACAATGAAAAAGAGAAGCGTTACAGTTCCGGTGGGAACGTAACAGAAAGGATCATGTCGATTTATGACGAAACAGGAACTTTTAAAGACCCACTTCGGGTATGATACATTCAGAGAAGGGCAGGAAGCGGTGATCGACGCGCTTCTTGCAGGAAAAGATGTTCTGGCAGTGATGCCAACCGGCGCAGGAAAATCAATCTGCTATCAGGTACCGGCACTGATGATGAAGGGGATCACACTGGTAATATCACCGTTGATCTCCCTTATGAAGGATCAGGTGAGAAGCCTGAACCAGGTCGGCATCTCAGCAGCATACCTCAACAGCTCTCTGACGCAGGGGCAGTATTTCACAGCCTTGCGCTATGCAAAGGCAGGACGATATCCGATCATCTATGTAGCACCGGAGAGGCTTACCACAGAGGCGTTTTTGGATTTTGCGCTGAGCGCGGATATTTCCATGATCGCAGTGGATGAGTCACACTGTGTATCACAGTGGGGACAGGATTTTCGGCCAAGCTATCTGAAGATCGCAGAGTTTGTGGCACAGCTTCCAAAAAGACCGGTGATCGGTGCATTTACAGCTACAGCCACGAAGGAGGTCAGGGAGGATATTGCAAGACTTCTGGGGCTTCAGGATCCCTTTTGCACAACCACAGGATTTGACCGGGAAAACCTTTATTTTGCAGTGAAAACACCGAAAGATAAATATAAGGAAGTACACGATTACATACTGGAGCATCCGGACGACAGTGGGATCATCTACTGTCTCACCAGGAAGCTGGTGGAGGAGGTCTGCGGAAAGCTGATCCGTGACGGCATCACGGCCACCAGATATCATGCAGGACTTTCCGATGAGGAACGCCGGAACAATCAGGATGATTTTATTTATGACCGCTGTCGTGTGATGGTAGCCACCAATGCATTTGGAATGGGAATCGACAAGTCCGATGTGCGTTATGTCATTCATTATAATATGCCGAAGAACATGGAAGGCTATTATCAGGAAGCAGGCCGTGCGGGCCGTGACGGCGATCCTGCGGAATGTATCCTGCTTTACAGCGGGAAGGATGTGGTTACCAATCAGTATCTTATCGAGAGAGGACAGGATAACCAGGAAATGGAAGCGGCAGTCTGGCGCCTTGTCCGGGAGCGTGATCAGGAGAGGCTGAAGCAGATGACCTTTTACTGCTTTACCCATGATTGTCTGCGTGAGTACATCCTGAAATATTTTGGGGAATACGGAAAAAGCTACTGCGGAAACTGCCTGAACTGCCAGAACGAGTTTGAAGAGCAGGATGTGAGCCAGGAGGCCAGGGCAATGATCCGGTGCGTGGAAAGCAGTGGTCAGAGATACGGGGTGAACGTGATCCTGGATACTCTGCGCGGTGCATCTACGGCGAAGATCCGGCAGTATGAGATGGATGGAAATCCGGAATATGGAGTCTGTGCAAAGATTCCGGCACACCGGCTGCGGCAGATCTTTAATTATCTGGTACTGAAGGAATATCTTTATCTGACGGATGACGGATATACGATTGTGAAGCTGACCGCCGCTTCCAGGTCACTTTTGGAGGAGGCGCATATCCTCACAATGAAAATGTCAAAAGAGCTGGAGACGAAGAAAAAAGAGAAACGGAGCAGACTTCCGAAATCTGCAGTCGGGGAGCTGGGAGAACAGGATGAGCCCCTTTTTCAGAAGCTCCGTGCTCTTCGCCTGGAAATCGCCAGAGAGGAAAAAATCCCCCCTTATATGGTCTTTTCCGACAAAACCCTTATCCATATGTGCATTCTGAAGCCCGGAAACGAGGAGGAAATGCTGAATGTGACAGGAGTCGGCAGGCACAAGTACGAAAAATACGGAAAAAGGTTTATAGATGCGGTGAAAAATCTGTAGGAAAGAGACTTTTGCCGTCGGAAAATGAAGAGCGAAATGTTCTGAAATTTCTTGCATTTTAAAGAGGCATTTGTTAGAATAAGACAAGCAGGAAACATCCGGCGGCTATAGTGCGGCCGGATCGTTTTTAACTGTATCATATTTCTGCTGCACGTTCCGGTGCAGCGTACAGGCATTTCGCAAGCAGAGTTCTATGCAGCAGTGGAATCCCTTCGAGTAGATGGACCGACTGTGTGAGATATCCGTTGGTCAGAAGCAAGCAGTGAGGTGGATGATCGTATCCGCTTTCAATTAAGACATAATCTGGTGCTGGTCACTGCGTGAACAGAGATCAGGCTCCTTCACGATCTGCGTCGGCTTTTTCATGCAGAAAATCTGCCCTGCCGGCTTTTTTTCTCATACAGAAGAGTAGCATGTATTCATAAAGACATGAACATAGCCCGTCTGCAAAACGGGAATCCGTTCCGGCATGACTGTTCTCCGCCAGGCCGAAAAAGCTGTATTTACATAAAACAGCCCAATTCCTCAAAAAGCAGGATATCCGCAATATGTGCGAGATCCTGCTTTTTGTCATGTAATACTTTGGTATGTGCCATTAAGACGTGGAAAAATATTTCAGCGCCTTTTATATTTGCCGGGGGTGATCCCCTTGTACTTTTTGAAGGTACGGATAAAGTAGCTCAGATCATTAAAGCCATTCCGATAGGCGATCTCCGTGATGGAATCATCGGTGGTAGCCAGCTGGCAGCAGGCCTGCTCGATCCTCTGGCGGTTGAGGTAATCCATTGGTGTCTGATGCGTCATCTCGGAAAAGAACCGGCAGAAATATTTGGGAGACATGGAAACCGAAGCGGAAAGCTCCTGCAGGGTAATGGGGCTGGCATAGTTCTTTTCAATAAATTCCACGACCTGCTTCAGCTGGACAATGCGCTTGTAATCTCGTCTGGTTTTCCGCAGGCTTTCCAGGTAGTAATGATTACCAAAAACCAATCCGAAAAAGTGGTAAAATTGTCCAAACACAACCAGCTCATATCCTGGCTTCTTCTGCCAGAAAGAATCAAAAAGAGAGTTCACCGCTCTCTGGATATCAGGCTGCTTTTCGGTGAAATGGTGATAGATCAGCAGCTCCTGGTGGCTGATCTTCTGCATATATTCTGTGCAGACGGAATTAAATTTCAGAAACATGTTCATATCAAAAACAATGCACTGATAGATACAATCCTGAGGAATTCCGGAATGCAGAACTCCACTATTGACAAAAATCACATCTCCGGCTTTTGCTGTAAAACTTTTTTCGTCTAAAGTGACGGTGAGAGTGCCCTGTAATACACGCATGATTTCACATTCTACATGCCAGTGGTAGGACATGACATAGCGTGGATGGCTGCTGTCAATGTGGTGGAATTCAAAAGGAAATTCATAGGTACCTCGAAGTCTGTCCTCATTTCTTCCAAGATCGTGCAAAATACAACCCTTCTTTCTTAAATTTTATAGTTTTTTTAGGAACTCATATGAAAAAGTGAATATTGTACTGTTTTTTGCTATTATAACACAAGTAATTTAAAAGATGCAATCGTATAATAAAAGCATAGTTCGGACAGGAGTTGTTGGAACGTAAAAAAACAGTAAGTTATAATAGTGAATATAAATTTAGGAGGTAATTGTTACTATGGCAAAGAGCAGATTAGTAGGCAGCTATCCGGTTATCGGTATCAGACCAACCATCGACGGACGTAGAGGAGCCCTCGATGTAAGAGGATCTCTGGAAGATCAGACTATGAACATGGCCAAATCCGCAGCAAAGCTTTTCGAGGAGAACCTGAAATATTCAAATGGTGAGCCTGTAAAAGTTGTTATTGCTGATACCACCATCGGACGTGTTGGTGAGAGCGCTGCATGTGCGGATAAATTCCGTAAAGAGGGTGTAGATATCACTCTTACAGTTACACCATGCTGGTGCTACGGAGCTGAGACCATGGATATGGATCCACAGACCATCAAGGCTGTATGGGGATTCAACGGAACAGAGAGACCTGGTGCTGTATATCTGGCATCCGTTCTTGCTACACATGCACAGAAGGGTCTTCCGGCATTCGGTATCTACGGACATGACGTTCAGGAAGCTGACGACACATCCATTCCGGAAGACGTTAAAGAGAAACTGTTAAGATTCGGCCGTGCAGCAGTTGCAGCTGCATCCATGAGAGGTAAATCCTACCTGCAGATCGGTTCTGTAACAATGGGTATCGGCGGATCTATCATCGATTCTGATTTCATCGAGTCCTATCTCGGAATGAGAGTTGAGTCTGTTGATGAGGTAGAGATCATCCGTCGTATGACAGAGGGTATCTACGATCACGAAGAGTTTGAGAAAGCTCTCAAATGGGCAAAAGAGACCTGCAAGATCGGCTGGGACAAGAACCCGGAAGAGCTTCAGTTCTCACCAGAGAAGAAAGAGGAGCAGTTCGAGTTTGTTGTTAAGATGGCAGTTATCATCAAAGAGCTGATGAACGGCTGTGATAATCTTGCTCCGGAATTCTCCGAGGAAGCAATCGGACACAATGCTCTTGCAGCTGGATTCCAGGGCCAGAGACAGTGGACAGACTTCTATCCGAACGGTGACTTCGCAGAGGCTATGCTGAACACATCCTTCGACTGGAATGGCGCTCGTGAGCCGTACATCCTTGCTACAGAGAACGACGTTCTCAACGGACTTGGAATGCTGTTCATGAAACTTCTTACAGGACGTGCTCAGATCTTCGCTGATGTTCGTACATACTGGAGCCCGGAGGCAGTTAAGAAAGCTACAGGATATGACCTTGA
>ERZ1673700.3021-NODE-3021-length-12081-cov-23.898137_pt1 | contig 12081 bp, 10 predicted proteins | sample MGYA00580230_ERZ1673700 | MGnify/ENA primary metagenome ERZ1673700 (study PRJEB41218, sample SAMN15661782) | gut metagenome | host: Homo sapiens | place: Canada: London | collected 2015-08-20/2019-03-30 | study: EMG produced TPA metagenomics assembly of...
CCTTGACCTGATATGCACCGATGGCCTGCGTGATGCCGCCGGCCTCGCCTGCGGTAACGTTGGTCTTACGGATCGCATCCAGAATACTGGTCTTGCCGTGGTCAACGTGACCCATGACACAGACCACCGGGGGACGCTCCACCAGATCCTCCTGTGCATCCTCTTCCTGCGTGAACAGGCGCTCCTCGATGGTAACGTGCACCTCGTGCTCGACCTTTGCGTGGAACTCCTCTGCCAGCAGAGCTGCGGTGTCGAAATCGATCACGTCGTTGATGGCGTGCATCTCGCCCATCTGCATGAACTTGGCAATGACCTTACCGGCCTGCTGCTTCAGGCGGGCAGCCAGCTCACCGACGGTGATCTCGTCGGGGATGGAGACCTTCAGCTGCGCGTTGCGGGCCTTTTCCAGCTGGATGCGCTGCAGACGCTCGAACTCGGTCTCGCGCTTGCCCTTCTGGAACTGCTGGCGCTGGCGCTGGCCGCGCTGGGTGAACTTCTGCTTGTTGCCCTGCGGGGTGGGCTTGCGGCGGTTCTCGGTGTTCTTGGTGGAAGCCAGATCATCGTAGCGGGCATCGAAGCGGTCCACGTTCATATCCACAGTGCGGGTATCCACGGTGACCTGATTGTCCTCGCGGCGGACAGAAACAGCCTGTGCGGGGGCAGCAGTAGCCTTTGCGCCGGTCTCGCGTGCCAGTTCGCTGAACGAAACGGTCTTTTCCTCGCGCTTCTTATGCTGCTCGGGCTTCTTGTCGCCGTGCTTGCCGTTATTGTTATTATTATTGTTTGCCTTGGGCTGCTCGGCCTTTGCGGCGGGCTGCTGGGGCTTTTTGTCAGCCTTGGGAGCCTCGGGCTTCTTTTCAGCCTTCTTCTCAGCCTTCTTCTCGGCCTTGGGCTCCTCCTTGGGAGCCTTGGCGCTGTTCAAAAACTCGTCCAGATTTGCCACGCTGTTATCCTTGCTGAACTTTTCCAGCAGGTAGTTCAGCTCGTTCTCTTCCAGATTGGAGCTGTTCTTCTTGCCGGTGCTGCCCATGGCGTTCAGCTCATCCAGGACCTTCTTGGCAGAAAGGTTCAGGTCCTTTGCAAAGTCACTCACTTTATATTTTACGATCATTCGCTCATATCCTCCTCATTTTTGATTGCTCCGCAGTCCGACAGGCGGTCGAAGCAGAGCTTTGCGAGGTTGCGGTCGGTCACCGCGTAAACAGCCACGGGCTTGTGGCTGATATCGGCCAGCTTATCCTGCGTCAGCGGCATGGTGAACACGTCCACCAAGTCCCCCACGGCGTAGTTCAAACGCTGCAGGGTCTTGGGGCTGATGTCCGATGCGGTCATCACCAGCCATGCCTTGCTTTTTACGCAGGCTTCCTCCACGGCATCAAAGCCCATGGTCAGCGCACCGGCCTTGCGGCACAGGCTCACGGCCTGATACAGCGCCTCCTCCGGGGGCAGCTTGGGTTTTGCGGGGGCGTTATTCTTTTTTGCCATCGGCTGCTGCCTCCTTTGCGGCTGCGGCCAGCTGTACAGCCAGCGCGTCGTATACCTCGGCGGGAACCGGCTGCTCAAAGCAGCGTTCCAGCGCCTTTTTCTTTTTTGCCTTGGTCAGGCAGTCCGGGTCCGGGCAGAGATATGCGCCGCGTCCCGGCTTTTTGCCTACCAGATCAATGCTGATCTCCCCGCTGGGTGCGCGCACCACGCGCACCAGCTCCTTTTTGGGGCGGCTGGTCATGCAGCCGATGCACTGGCGGGCAGGGATCTTTTTTTGTGCCATCCGGTTTCCCTCCTTCAGGTGCGGTCACAGCCGCTCTTACTCAGCGTCCTCGGTCTTGGGCTCGGCAGCCTTGGGCTCCTCGTCCTCGCCGTAGTAGCCGCTCTCGGGACGGATGTCGATGTTGTAGCCGGTCAGGCGGGCGCACAGGCGGGCGTTCTGGCCCTTGTTGCCAATGGCCAGGCTCAGCTGCTGGTCGGGAACGGTGACGCGGCAGGAGCGGGTCTCGCCGGGCAGCAGCTCGACCTTGAGCACCTTGGCAGGGCTGAGGGCAGCGGAGATGAACTCGGAGACATCCTCGCTCCACTTGACGATATCGATCTTCTCGCCGCCCAGCTTCTCGACCACAGCGGCCACACGGTCGCCGTGGGGGCCGATGCAGGCAGAAACGGGGTTGACGTTGGGGTCCTTGGACCAGACAGCCATCTTGGTGCGGGCACCGGCCTCGCGGCTGATGGCCTTTACCTCCACAGTGCCGTCAAAGATCTCGGGCACTTCCAGCTCAAACAGGCGCTTGACAAGGCCGGGATGGGTGCGGCTGATCATCACGCGGGGGCCGCGCTCGGTGCTGACCACGTCCACGATGTAGACCTGCAGGGTCTCACCCTCGGTGTACACCTCGCCGGGCACCTGCTCGTTGCGGGGCAGAACAGCCTCGCCGCCCTTGCCCAGATCCAGCGCTACGATGCCCTTCTCGGTATCCACGCGGGTAACGGTGGCCTGCACGATGTCATGTGCGCGGGACTGGATCTCGCTGAGCTGCTGGTTGCGCTCAGCCTCGCGGATGCCCTGACGGATGACGTGTTTTGCGGTCTGGGCGGCAATACGGCCAAAATCGCGGGTCTTGAGCGGGGTGATGATGCGGTCGCCCACCTCGTAGCTGCTGCGGATCTTGCGTGCCTCGGTCACACCGATCTCGGCGTGCTCGTCGTACCAGTCCTCGTCTGCCACGATATCCTGGATCAGTGCCACGTCAAAGCGGCCGGTGTCGGGGTCGATATCCACCCGGATGTGATCCTCCTCGACCTCATAGTTCTTCTTGACGGCAATGATGATAGCCGCCTTGATCTTTTCGATCAGGTATTCTGCGGTGATGCCGCGCTCATGCTCCAGCATGGAGAGCGCTTCAAAAAAGTCCTTATTCGCTGCTGTCATTTTTCGGGTTCCTCCTATATATTTTGTTCTCTTTTCTCCATCAGAGACGGTTCTTCTCAGTTGAACAAATCCTCGTCGTCGCACAGCTGCACGCCGGAGGCTGCATTCACCTCAAAGGTCACGGGGCCGTTCTCGGTTTCCAGCGTCACGGTGCTGCCCTCGCGGCCGGTCAGGATGCCGGACAGCTCCCGCACGCCGTCAGCGTTGGGGCGGATGAGCTTTGCCCGCACTTTCTGGCCCTTGAGCGCCTCGTAGTGCTCCGGGCGGGTCAGCTTGCGGCCAAGGCCGGGGCTGCCCACTTCCAGATAATAGCTCTGGTCGATGGGGTCTGCCTCATCCAGAATGGGATCCAGTGCGTGGGACACCTCTGCACAGGTGTCGGTATCCATGGTGCCGTCCCGGTCGATGAGGATGCGAAGATACCAGTCCGGCCCTTCCTTCTCAAAAACCACATCCCACAGGCGCAGACCCATGCCTTCCACCGTGGGACGGACAAGCGCTTCCACTCTCTGCGCGGTGTTGCCGCCAGACTGCTTCGCCATAAAAAACCTCCAAACAAACAAGAAACGCGGACCTTGCGGCCCACGTTTCAGGTTAAACTATATCGTACTACTAGAATATAGCATACTCTTGCGATTTATGCAAGCATTTTCGCAATTTTTTTGCCGTTGCGCACCCTTTGGGGCTTTTTACAGCACCCAGACGCCGTTTTCAAACAGCGGCACGGTGCGGCCATCGCGGCATTTGCCGGTGATGCGGCTGTCCTCTGCACCGATCATCACGTCCTCGTGCAGGGAGGAGTGGTTCATGCCGCGGGCTGCCAGCTCCTCCTTGGAAAGGCCGGTGCCGCCCACGGTGGTGCCGGGGTAGCTGTCGCCAAAGGCGATGTGGCAGGCAGCGTTCTCGTCAAACAGGGTGTTGTAGAACAGCTTGCCGCTGCGGTTGATGGGGCTAGAGGCGGGCACCAGTGCCACCTCACCGATGTGGCGTGCGCCCTCGTCGGTGTCCAGCAGCTGGCCCAGCAGGTCTGCGCCCTCGTCGGCGCCGTGCTCCACCACCTTGCCATCCTTGAAGGTGACATGGAAATTCTTGATGAGCTGACCGTTAAAGACGTAGGGCTTTGTGCCGTAAACGATGCCGTCCACCTTATCCTTATGGGGCGCGGTGAACACCTCCTCGGTGGGGATGTTGGGCAGGAAGGGCACGCCCTTCTCGTTTTTGCTGCCGGCGCTCTCCCACACCGCCTGTTCCGCCAGACCCACGGTCAGGTCGGTGCCGTTGGCGCTTTCAAAATGCACGCTTTCCAGATCCAGGGCGTTCATCTTTGCGCCCAGCTCGTTCAGGCGGTCCAGATGCTTCTGCCACTCCCCTACCGGGTCGCCGCCGGTCACGCGGCAGGTATCAAAGATCAGCTTCCACTGTGCCTCAATGGCGGCGGCAGTGTCCAGCTCCGGGAACATCTTCTTTGCCCACGGCTCTGCGGGCAGGGCGGCGATGGACCACTGCACCCTGTCGTTCATGGTGTACTCCCGCCACGGCTGCATAAAGCTGCGGTTCGCGCTGTTCACCCGGCTGATCTTGGCACCGTCCAGCCCGGCGAACAACTCCGGGTCGTCCGCGATGAGGTGCAGCACGCACACACCGCCCTCGCTCTCGGCATAGTCCAGATAGCGGCGCAGCTGCCAGCCCTTGTGGTCGGTCAGGGCGTCCTCGCTGCCCAGCTCCATGCGGATGCGGGTAACGGCGTCATCCTGCCAGTTCACCTGCACGTCCCGCGCACCGGCCTCGTAGGCGCTGCGCACGCACAGCCGTGCCAGCGGGGCACCTTCCAGCGGGCAGTTGATGATCAGGGTCTGCCCCGGCTGCGGGTTCACACCCACCCGGACGATAAAATCTGCATACTTTTGCAGCAGTTCGTTAAAGTTTTCCACGTTAGAACCTCCTGTGGTGCATAGCCACCGTTGTTTTTTCTCAGTATACCGCGTTCCGGCGTTTCTGTCCACTATGGGCAGAGCTGCCGCTCACCCTTCTGATTTAAAAAAGGCGCGGGTCAGCTGCACCACCGTGCCGGAAAGCAGCAGCAATGCAATGAGGTTGGGGATGCTCATCAGACCGTTGAAGGTGTCGGCGATGCTCCACAGCAGACCAAGGTCCATGGTAGCACCCAGAATGGCTACCAGAGCATACACCACAAAGAAGGGGCGCGCCACTTTGTTGCTCTTGCACAGGAACACCAGAAAGCGGGAGCCGTACAGACCCCAGCCGATGATGGTGGAAAAGGCAAAGCAGCACAGCGCCACGGCAGTAAAGATAGACGCCCAGCCGCCGTAGGTGGTGGTAAAGCCGGAGATGGTCAGCTCAGCACCCGCAGCTGCGCCGTAGCTGACCGGGGTGCCGCTGCACAGGATGACCAGCGCGGTCAGGGTGCAGATGACGATGGTATCGGCAAACACCTCAAAAATACCGAACATGCCCTGCTTGACCGGCTTTTTGGTGTCGGCGCAGGCATGGGCGATAGAACCGGTGCCAAGACCGGCCTCGTTGGAAAAGATGCCGCGGGAAACGCCCTTTTGCATACTGACAAACAGACTGCCGATGGTGCCGCCGGTAAAGGCAGCGGGGTTGAACGCACCCGCCACGATGGATTCCAGCACATAGGGCAGGCGGGAGAAGTTGAGCACCACCACGCCCACCGACAGCACAATGTAGAACAGTGCCATAAAGGGCACCAGCTTCTCGCTCACGCTGCCAATGCGCTTGATACCACCCAGCAACACCAGCGCCACCAGCACCGCCACAAGGATGCCCACGATGAGGTTGAGGGTTGGCAGAAAGCTGCCGCCCACCAGCCCGTATTCCAGCAGGGCGGTATCCACCGCTGCCACGATGGTATTCACCTGCGTTGCGTTGCCGGTACCGAACACGGTCAGCACGCCGAACAGCGCGTACAGCACGGCCAGAAACTGCCAGCGGCGGCCAAGGCCGTTTTTAATATAGTACATCGGGCCGCCCACCCACTCGCCGGTATCGCTGCGCTCCCGGAAATGCACGGCCAGCGTCACCTCGGCAAACTTGGTGCACATCCCCAGCAGCGCAGAGCACCACATCCAGAACACGGCACCCGGGCCGCCGATGGCAATAGCACCCGCCACACCGGCAATGTTGCCGGTGCCCACTGTGCCCGCCAGCGCGGTGCACACCGCCTGAAAGGGGGTCATGGCACCGTCCGAGGCGTCCCGCTTGCGGAACATCCGGCCCACGGTGGTGCGGATGGCGTAGGGGAATTTGCGGATCTGCAAAAAGCCCGTGCGGACACTGAGCAGCAGCCCCACGCCAATGATGCACACCATGGCGGGGATGCCCCAGATAAAGCTGTTCACCGCCTGATTGACGGCGGCAATGGTCTCGATCATATACTTCCACATCCTCTGTAATATCTTGCGCACTGACAGTTTTTGTCAAAACACGAAAATTATTTTACCGTACTTTTCCCGTAGTGTCAATGAAAAATAGGGACGTTATGAAACGCCCCTATCAGAAATTCTTATTTTTTATGTGCGACCGCCCGGCGGTAGACGATACCGGAGACCACTGCCGCCAGCACCTCGGTAAGCCAGAAGGCGTGCCATGCGCCGTCTGCGCCCAGCCAGTTACACAGCAGTGCAGCCAGCGGCATGATGAAAACAACGTACCGGCACAGCGCGATGACCAGCGATTCTGCACCTTTGCCCAGACCCTCCAGCGCACCGGAGGCGGTGGTGGAGACTGCCGAGATGACAAAGCCGATGCTGATGATGCGCAGCGCGGTCTGCCCGGCGGCGATGGTTTCGGGGTTCTGGGTGAACAGTCCTATCAGCTGCCCGGAAGCAACCTGACAGATCACCGTGCCCGCCGCCATGATGGCAGCGCTCATGAGCAGGGTCAGCTGGAACAGCTTTTTCACCCGGGCGTGCTCCCGCGCACCGTAGTTATAGCCGATAAGGGGACGCATGCCCTGCACGAAGCCGTTGGCAGGCAGGTACAAAAAGGTCTGCAATTTATAATAGATGCCCAGCACCACCACATAGCTCTGAGAAAAGGCCGCCAGCAATCCGTTAAGGAAGGTGACCAGCAGTGAGGGCAGCGCCAGATTCAGGATGGCCGGAATGCCGATGGCGTACAGTCTGCCATCCAGCACTGCATCCGGGCGCAGACAGCTGCGGCGCAGCCGCACCGGCAGCTCGGTACGCAGGTAGACTACAAGGTAGACCACCACGCTGAGCACCTGACCGATGCCGGTAGCCAGTGCCGCGCCTGCAATGCCCATGGCAGGCACCGGCCCAAGCCCGAAGATGAGCACCGGGTCCAGCAAAATATTGCACACGCAGCCGGTGATCAGCGCGACCATGGACACCTTCATGCGGCCCACCGCCTGAAAGATCTTTTCAAAGGCCAGCGAGACCATGTTCACGACCAAAAACAGGAACACAATGGTAGAGTAGGTGATGCCGGCGGCGATCAGCGTCTCGTCCTGCGTAAAGCGGCGCAGAAAGCCGGGCATGATGGCGATGCTGACCACCATCATCACCACGCCGTGCACAAGGCTGAGCACAAAGCCGTGGGTTGCGGCCGTCTCAGCCTTTTCGCGGTCGCCCGCGCCCAGATACAGCGCGATCATGGCGTTGATACCAATGCCAAAGCCGATGGCAATGGCGTTGGAAAAGTTCTGGATAGGGAACACCAGACTTAAAGCGGTCATGGCGTCCTCGCTGATGCGCGCCACAAACAGGCTGTCCACGATATTGTAGAGGCTGTTCACCAGCATGGAGACCACGTTGGGCAGCGCCATCGAGAGCAGCAGCGGCAGCACCGGCTTCTCCTTCATAAAAGTTTCGTTCATTGAAAAAATTCACCTGCTATCTGTAAAAGTTCAAAGCGTGGAAGGCGCAGCACCGGCCTGCAGCCGGTTTCCGGCGCACAAAAAAGCCACACAATGGCCCTTGTGAGGTCATTGTGTGGCGAAAAGTAGCAATGTTGCTGTAAAAATCCACACGGTTTTTATGATCGCGGCAGCTGTCCGCGATATGCAGCCTGCGCATTTGCGGGCTGCAACTCCAGCAGAATACCACATCCTCAGCGGCGTGTCAAGGGGTTTTGGTACAAAAGTATGACTTTTGTAATCACTTGACCATTTTTACAGCAGGCGCTACAATAAGGCAAACCGGCTCTGAGGGAGGGCATTATACATGAAATGGATGATCGCATCAGACCTGCACGGCTCCTATTATTATGCGCAGCAGCTGCAGCAGGCCTTTGAACGGGAGCAGGCCGACCGCCTGCTGTTTCTGGGAGACCTGCTCTACCACGGCCCCCGCAACGACCTGCCCCGGGATTACGCCCCCAAAAAGGTGATTCCGCTGCTGAACAGCCTTACGCCCAAGCTGCTGTGCGTGCGGGGCAACTGCGATGCCGAGGTAGACCAGATGGTGCTCAATTTCCCGGTGCTGGCAGATTACGCCGTGCTGCCGGTGGGGCAGCGGCTGGTCTACGTCACCCACGGCCATGTGTTCAACCTAAACCATCTGCCGCCCCTTGCCCCGAGGGACATTCTGCTCCACGGCCACACCCATGTGCCCGCATGGACAGACTTCGGGCAGGGGAACCTTTACCTGAACCCCGGCTCTGTGAGCATCCCCAAGGAAAACACTGCCCACAGCTACATGACCCTGGAGGGAAGCACCGCCTGCTGGAAGACCATGGAGGGCGTGTGCTACCACCAGCTGCAGTTGTGATAATGTTGTGATATTCCAGTTTTTCCCGGCAAAAGCTGGAAAATGCCCTTGACGAAATGCCTGAAATGCTGTAAACTAAGTACAACCTTTAAAAATAGAGGGAGCTGTAAGCTTTGTACTGAACGCAGGCGGTGCAAAGTATCGCAGTAAACCCCATAAGGCATCATAAAAAGACACCGGAGGCTTTGCATCAGCTTCCGGTGTTTTTTTATGCGCCGCCGGGCTATCTTTTGCTGCACGGTTATGCTACAATAGAAAGAAAACGCGAATTGCAGGAGGAATTATGGATTTTTACGGAACCATCGGCCCTGCCTGTGCCGATGTAAAGCTTTTGCAGCAGATGGTGGAAGCCGGTATGACCGGCATCCGCATGAACCTTTCTCATGGCCCACTGGCAGTGCACAAGGACTGGCTGGCGCTGCTGCGCAAAGCCGGGGTCAAAAAGCTGCTCATTGATTTGCAGGGGCCGGAATTGCGCATTGGTCGTCTGCCGCAGCCGCTGTCCCTTACCGCCGGGCAGACCGTGCGTCTGGGCGCGCAGGGTATCCACTGCCCTGCCGCGCTGGTGCACAGCGTGCAGCCCGGGCAGACGCTGCTGCTGGATGACGGCAAGCTGCTGGCACGGGTGGACACCGCAGAGCCGGAAGCACTCGTGTGCACCGTAGTGCGGGGCGGAGTGCTGCAAAGCCGCAAAAGTCTGGCAGCACCGGGGGCGGATATCCAGATGCCCACCCTGACCACCGAGGACAAGGAGAACCTTGCCATCGCCGCCGGTTGCGGCGTTACCGGGGTCATGCTGCCCTTTGTGCGCGGCGCTGCGGATATCCGCAGCCTGCGGCAGGCGCTGGCAGAGGCCAGTGCACCGCAACTGAAAATTCTTGCCAAAATTGAAAACCTTGCGGGCGTACAGGCGCTGCCAGAGTTTTTGCCGCTGGTGGACGAGGTGGTCATTGCCCGGGGCGACCTTGGCAACGCGATGCCCCTGTGGGAGCTGCCCCGCTGCCAGAAACAGCTTTCTGCCGCCTGCCGGGCAGCCGGGGTGCCCTTTATGGTGGTGACCCAGATGCTGGACAGCATGCACACCCGGGCTGTACCCACCCGCGCCGAGGTGAGCGACATCTACAACGCCGTACTGGACGGCGCATCCAGCCTGATGCTCACCGGCGAGACCGCCGTCGGGCAGTACCCGGTGCAGGCCATGGAGTATCTGGTGCGCACCGCCCGCACGGCGATGTGACAGGGGCTGATACAGAATGCCCTCCGCTGCGCTCTGGGCATCATCAGCGGAAAGACTATTTATATTTGCCAATCGGGAAAATCTGCGGATTTTCCCGATTGGCCTTTTCACGGAAGGGTCTTAGCGGAAGATATTTTTCCGCAAAAAACGGCAAAGGGATAGCATCTTTTGTCTGCTTCCTGTATAATACAGGTAAAATCAACTGAAGTCAGAAAGGTTTATCGTTTATGGGCATCGTAGTCATCGGAGCTGTTTTTGTGGATATCAAGGGCTATCCCCTTTCCACCTATATCCCCGGCGGGCGCAACGCCGGACGCATCGAGCAGGTACACGGCGGTGTGAGCCGCAACGTGGTGGAGGATATCGCCAACGTAGAGCTGCGTCCCACCTTTGTGGGTCTGGTGGATGACACCGGCATGGGACAGGACGTCATCGACAAGCTGGCAAGGCACAAGGTCAACACCCGCTTTATCCAGAAAAAGCCGGACGGCATGGGCACATGGCTGGCCATTTTTGACAACGACGGCGATGTGCACGCCGCCATCTCCAAGCGGCCAGACACCACCCCGCTGACCGGCCTTCTGCAAGAACAGGGCGACGAGATCTTTGCAGACTGTGATTCCATTGCACTGGAGCTGGACCTTGAAAAAGAAACGGTGAAGCAGACCCTGCGCTATGCCAAAAAGTACGGCAAAAAGGTGTTTGCCGTGGTCTCCAACATGAGCATTGCCATGGAGCGGCGGGATTTTTTGCAGCAGATCGATTGTTTCGTCTGCAACCAGCAGGAGGCCGGGCTGCTGTTCTCGGACGACTACGACCACCTCTCCCCGGACGAGATGTGCCGGGTGCTCACGGGCAACGTGCGCAGCGCCAACATTCCCAGCATGGTGGTGACCATGGGCGGGCAGGGCGCGGTATATGCCTGTGCAGACGGCAGCTGCGGCATCGTGCCCGCCAAAAAGGTGGATGTCATGGACACCACCGGCGCGGGGGACGCCTTCTTTGCCGGCACGGTCATCGGCCTGACCTACGGCAAAACGCTGGCAGAATCCTGCGAGATCGGCAGCCGTCTTGCTGCTTCGGTCATCTGCATCACCGAGAACGTCTGTCCCCGCTTCCGCCCGCAGGAGTTCGGGCTGGACGTACCGGTGGTGGACTGACGATTTAAACGGTTGAATTTTTGCGCAAAACCGCATTTTCCCCCTTGACAGAAGCGGCAGTTTCTGGTATCAATAAAAATGATAAAGGGGAGTAAAGGGCAGCCCGCCGGTCAAGGCTTTTTTCCGGCAGGCCGCTGCATGGCAGCGTCATCACGGCAGCAATGCCCGATGTCATGTGTTCGCTTGAGACTTTTGTCACAGATCTTACGCTGTGGCAAGGGTCTCTTTTTTTCTTGCCGCAGCATCAAAACAAAAGGAGGCAGAAAAACAATATGAATTTCTGGAACACATTCGCCGCGCTCTTTTCAAACTTCGGGGCGCTGACATGGCAGATGGTGGTCATGTGGGGCATCGGTGCCCTGCTCATCTACCTTGCCATCGTCAAAAAGATGGAGCCCAGTCTGCTGCTGCCCATGGGGTTCGGTGCCATTCTGGTCAACCTTCCCGCATCCGGTGCCATCACGCAGGGAGACACCGTTGGCCCCATCTCTGCCCTGTTCGAGGCAGGTATGTCCAACGAGCTGTTCCCGCTGCTGCTGTTCATCGGCATCGGTGCTATGATCGATTTTGGCCCGCTGCTGGAAAAGCCGTGGCTCATGCTGTTTGGCGCAGCAGCACAGTTTGGCATCTTTTTCACCCTGTTTCTGGCCGGGTTCTTCTTTGATCTGAAGGACGCCGCGTCCATTGCGGTCATCGGCGCAGCGGACGGCCCCACCGCCATTTTTGTGGCAAACACCCTGAAATCCCAGTATCTGGGCGCTATTATGGTGGCAGCTTACAGCTACATGGCGCTGGTGCCCATCGTTCAGCCGCCGGTCATCCGTCTGCTGACCACCCAGAAGGAGCGCCGCATCCGTATGCCCTACGAAAAAGGCAACGTCACCCAGCTGACCAAGATCCTGTTCCCTGTTGTGGTCACGGTGGTCGCCGGTCTGGTAGCCCCGGCCAGCGTGGCGCTGGTGGGCTTTTTGATGTTCGGCAACCTGCTGCGGG
>ERZ1673700.3035-NODE-3035-length-12030-cov-13.659457_pt1 | contig 12030 bp, 10 predicted proteins | sample MGYA00580230_ERZ1673700 | MGnify/ENA primary metagenome ERZ1673700 (study PRJEB41218, sample SAMN15661782) | gut metagenome | host: Homo sapiens | place: Canada: London | collected 2015-08-20/2019-03-30 | study: EMG produced TPA metagenomics assembly of...
GAGCATTCGGCTGTTAACCGAAGGGTCGTTGGTTCGAGTCCAACAGGGGGAGCCAGAGAGCTGTAGCTTTTGCTATGGCTCTTTTTTGTATATATGATTTAGTATTGCAGTTTGTAAATGTAATGTATGGAAACAGTGCTTTCGTATGCTTACGTTAATGTAAGTGTGCGGAAGCACTGTTTGTCTAAAAAAATCACAGCACACGTTATGAGTGCTGCGATAAATAATCTGCTCGATAAATTGGAATTTAACGTTTATTCGAAGATTAAAGTTTCCCGATGAGAAAAAACCAATTTGATATTTTTCTTTGAATTCATCAACAACATTAAAGTACCTTGTTCTTTTGTTCCCATTTGTGTTGTCATAGCCAAAGAACGATATGGTTTAAAGCCGCATTTTTCCTGAACTCTTTTAGAGCGTTCATTAAAGTTATAATAACCGCAAAGCAGAAAATCATAATCCAATTCATTGAACAAATAATCTATTACTGCATTTACAGCTTCGGGTACAAGCCCGTTTCCCCAATAGTCTTTACTCAAAACATAACCTAATTCTCTGCCGTAGTAATCCTTGAATTCTGTTAAAGCATCTTCTAACCCATACTTTTCTATGCCAACAGTACCGATTACTTTATTGTTTTCCTTCAAGCAAATTGCAAATACTTTATCATTGCTGATAAATGAATTCATAATACTCTGAGATTCGGCAATACTTTCATGGTGTTTCCAGCCTGCCATCTCACCAACGCCTTCGACGGACGCATATTCATAAAAATCTTCCAAATCGGTTTGTCTGAATGGTCTAAGAATGAGCCTTTCTGTTTCTATCACTTTTCCGTTTATTCTGAAATCAGCGTTCATATTTTCACCTACTACATTAAATTCCGATTTGTCGAGCAGATCACCCGACCAAATTCCAAAACCATTATACCACAGCTGATCAATGGTTCGTCCCTTGTTTGTATTATTTCTTAGCCAGATCTTTAATAACTTCTCCTGCAACGATAAGCCCCACCACTGACGGAACAAATGCCGTTGAGCCTGGAATATCACGGCGCACTGTGCATTTTCTTGCCGTACCAGGAGGACAAATGCAGTCCTGACGGCATGAAATAGCCATATCTTCTATCGGTCTGATAGGCTGTTCCTCTGAGTAAACAACTTTAAGCGACTTTATGCCTGCCTTTTTAAGCTCTCGTCGCATGACTTTCGCAAGAGGGCAGACCTTTGTCTGATAAATGTCCGCCACACGGAATGCTGTAGGGTCAAGCTTGTTGCCTGCACCCATTGAGGATATAACAGGTACTCCTGCGACGTCTGCTCGCTTTATTATCTCCAGCTTGCCTGTAACAGTGTCAATGGCATCGATAATGTAATCATACTGAGTAAAATCAAACTGATCCGCTGTGTCAGGCATATAAAAACACTTGTATGTGTTTACCTTTATGTCAGGGCAGATGTCGTGAACACGCTCCTCCGCCACGTCTACCTTGTATTTTCCTACTGTTTTTCTTGTGGCAATTATCTGACGATTGATGTTGGTCAGACACACTTTGTCATCATCTATAAGGTCAAGCTCGCCTACACCGCTTCGTGCAAGGGCTTCAACTGCATATCCGCCTACACCGCCTATGCCGAAAATCGCAACCCTGCTGTTTCTGAGCTTTTCCATTGCTTCTTTGCCGAATAAAAGCTCGGTTCTTGAAAACTGATTTAGCATATAAACACTCCTGAATACTGTTTTATTCTTTTATGATAACATATCCAAGCCCTTTTTTCAAGTGCATTTTTGCCTGCTTTTATTAATTTTCTGATAAATCCTATATGTATTATATAATATCTTTGTTACGGTTTTCGACCGCATTTTCGTTGCGTTTTTATCAAAAATGTGCTATAATATTATATGTGATAATACGCAAAAAGTAATAAAAAGGATTGGTAAAAACATGGACATTAACAAGACCCTTGCGGAAGAATTTAAGCTCAGACAGGAGCAGATAGACAACACTGTTGCACTCCTTGATGACGATAAAACTATACCGTTTATTGCACGATACAGAAAAGAGCTTACAGGCTCGTTGGACGATCAGGTGCTTAGAGAGATCGCTGACAGGCTCACTTACCTGAGAAATCTCGAAAAACGTAAAGGCGAGATAATCTCTTCTATCACTGAGCAGGAGAAAATGACAGACGAGATAATGTCTGCTATCGAAAATGCAAAGACCCTTGTGGAGGTGGAGGATATCTACAGACCTTTCAAGCCGAAGCGTAAAACAAGGGCTTCGGTGGCAAGAGAAAAGGGGCTTGAACCACTGGCTGAACTTATCCTGACCCAAGATAAGAAATGCGACCCGCAGGTCGAGGGGTCAAAATTTATCAACGAGGAAAAGGGCGTAAAGTCGGCTGATGAGGCGTTGCAGGGTGCAATGGACATAATCGCAGAGGATATCTCTGACGACGCTGACCTGAGAAAATACATAAGAACGCTGTTTTCGCAGATAGGCGTGATAAGCTCAAAAGCGTCTGATGAGAATGCCGAGTCAGTGTATGAGAACTATTATGACTACGCTGAGGCTGTGGGAAAGATAGCAGGTCACAGAGTTTTGGCTTTGGATAGAGGCGAAAAAGAGGGCGTTCTGAAAGTATCAGTGAATGTCCCCGAGGGCGCAGGGGAGAGAGCCTGCGTGTCAAGATATGTGAAAAACAAGTCAGAGTGCGGACAGCTTGTTACGGCTGCTTGTGAGGACGGCTATAAAAGACTTATTTATCCGTCCATAGAGCGTGAGATAAGGGCGGAGCTTTCGGCAAACGCTCAGGAGGGGGCAATAAAGGTGTTCTCCTCAAATCTCAGACAGCTTCTTATGCAGCCGCCTGTTAAAGACACTGTTACCCTTGGTCTTGACCCAGGATATGCTCACGGTTGTAAGACCGCTGTAGTGGACGCTACGGGCAAGGTGCTTGACACTGCAATAATCTACATTACTCCGCCAAAGAAGGATACAGAGCGTGCTAAGCGTATTCTGACGGGCTTTATAAAGAAATATGGTGTTACGACTATCTCCATAGGCAATGGCACTGCTTCAAGAGAAACGGAGCAGTTCACAGCGGAGCTTATCAAAGAAATTCCGCAGAAAGTTTCTTACATGGTGGTGTCTGAGGCTGGCGCTTCCGTTTACTCCGCTTCCAAGCTTGCGGCTGAGGAGTTTCCTGAGTATGATGTTTCACTGCGTTCAGCAGTATCAATAGCACGCCGTTTGCAGGACCCTCTTGCAGAGCTTGTAAAGATAGACCCAAAGGCAATAGGTGTTGGACAGTATCAGCATGATATGCCAAAGGCGAGAATGGACGAGGCTTTAAAGGGCGTTGTTGAGGACTGCGTAAACTCAGTAGGCGTTGACCTTAATACGGCTTCATACTCATTGTTGTCATACATATCAGGCATAAATATGACAGTTGCAAAGAATATTGTTTCCTACCGTGAGGAAAACGGTGCTTTCACCGAAAGAAAGCAGCTTATGAAAGTTCCGAAGCTTGGCGCAAAGGCTTTTGAGCAGTGCGCAGGCTTTTTGAGAGTGCGTGGCGGAAAAAATCCGCTGGATAACACGGCTGTTCACCCTGAGTCATACAAGGCCGCGCAGGCGCTTATTGACAGGTGCGGGCTGAGCCTTGCGGACATGGGTGACGTAAAGCAGATAGCTGAGAAAGTCAATGCAATGGGCATGAAGAAGCTTGCCACAGATATCGGCATTGGTGCTCCGACGTTAAAGGACATAGTAGGGGAGCTTGAAAAGCCTGGTCGTGACCCTCGTGACGAGCTTCCGCCACCGCTTATGAGAAGTGGCGACATCATGGAGCTTAAAGACCTAAAGCCGGGCATGGAGCTTATGGGCACAGTGAGAAACGTTATAGACTTCGGAGCGTTCGTTGATATCGGTGTTCACGAGGATGGTCTTGTACATATTTCTCAGATGTGCGACAGATATATAAAGCACCCTCTTGAGGTCGTAAAGGTCGGGGAGGTAGTTAAGGTTTGGGTACTTAACGTTGATCTGAAGAAAAAGCGTATTTCGCTTACTATGAAAAAGCCTAAGGTGTAGGGATCCAAAACGAAATAAGTTGGAAAAGTCCTAAATAAGTGGGACGTTGGTCTTACACTTTTGTGGCAGATTGAAGGGCTGTTAGAACAGCCCTTTTTTGTTTGCCGCCAGGTGTGGTCTTGACGCAGGAAGCTGTGAAACGCCTTATGGCTTGACCTTATGGTATAATTATGGTAATATAAAATCGTACATAGACTATGTTATAAAAGGACGTGAAAAAATGCGGATCGCAGTTTGTGATGATAATGCTGTTTTTCTTCAGTTTTTTTAATCTATGCTGGCAAATGAACTTGAATCAAGGTCGGTCAAGGCTGAAATAGAAACGTTTACCAAAGCTGAGAGCTTTTTTTACTGCCATGGTAAAAAGCCTTTTTCGGCTATATTTCTTGACCTTGATATGCCTGAAATGACCGGTTTTGAAGTCGCGCGGCAGCTGGGTCAGAATGGTAATTGCTTCGTGATCTTTGTGACAAGTCATCAGGAGCTGGTTTATGACAGCTTTAATTTCAGACCGCTGAATTTTATCTGCAAAGATCCTGACGCTGATGTTATGAAGGATAGGCTCCATATGGTAGCAGGACAGTTGACGGACGCACTGAAGCAGGAAAAGACAGTGGTTTTGGAGAATAGGGAGCAGGGAAGGATCTCTGTAAAGCTTCGGGATGTAACTTATATAGAGAGCAATAGCCACAGCATCATATATCATTTTGCAAATAATAAGGATACTATTGCAGTCAGAGATAGCATTGGCGAGATAGAAGAAGCTTATCGTAAATTTGATTTTATACGGGTGCATAAAAAATATATCGTCAATCTGAAATATGTTTTTAACATAAGCCGTTCAAATGAAACAGTGATCTTCAAAAGCGGTTCAGAGCTTCCCATGAGCCGAGGATATAAGAATGCAGTTGACGACGCTTTGACTGAATATCTGAGGAGAAAGTGATGACTATTACATTGTGGACGATATTTGAGATCTTGATAAACTTTTATCAGGGCGGTCTGGAAACATGGTTTATATATAAATTTCTTACGCCAAGATCTCATGAAAGGGCTAAGATATGGGCTGTTATATTTGCTGTTTGTGAAGGCTGTCTGGTCACTGCTTTTAATTATTTCACTGTATTTGAGGGCTTTGGAAGTGCTTTGTACTGGGCAAGTCTGCTTGTTTTTGCGTTTTGCTTTTTTAGTGACAATGCAGTAAAGAAATTTCTTTCCATATCCCTCTCGCAGGTTGCAATCTTGTTGATAACGTCATTGGAACTAAATGCTGTATCGTCATTTTTTAAAATATCCCTCAGGAAGCTTGTGGTCGAACAAAGCTTGCTTAGATCTGTGACGCTTATAATGATCCAGATCTCTATATTCATTGTATTTAGATTAATACTGATGGCCTTTAAACATACAGATGATTATACGGCTTCAGATTGGGTTACGATAATTGCAGTGCTTATTATTTCGTTTTTCCTCGTTATGGTAATACATGAACTGTCCCTTTCGGCAGACGATGGCCATAGGCTGTATATAAATCTGTCATATATGCTTGTCTTTGTTCTTAATATACTTATATTCTGGATAATAAATTCTTTGATAAAAAAGAATCGGAAGCTCAAGGAAATGGAGATAGTCAAACTAAGAGAGCAGTATCTTGAGCAGTTTATCGGAAATGCCGAGTCGCAATATGACGCCATGAGAAAACTAAGGCATGATATAAAAGACAAATATGAAACGGTCAATGAACTGTTGAAAGTCCAAAAAATAGATGAAACGAGAAAATTTATCTCAGAAAGCTTTGACCTTATCGAGAAGTCGGAGTCCTATGTTAAAACGAAAAATAATATTGTAAATGCTATCGTTAACGCAAAGCTTACGATGGCTTCTTCCTTGGGGATAAAAATATCATGTATAACAGTTTCAGATTTTGAGGGAATAAAGGGAACTGACCTTTGCGATCTGTTGAGCAACACGTTGGAGAATGCTATAACGGCATGCAAGGAAATAGCCGACGACGCAAATAAATTTCTGTATCTGAAGATCGACCGAGAAACGGATACATATACGTTTTTGATAAAAAATTCAATAGATCATTCTGTTATGGACAGTAATCCAAGGCTTACGACCACAAAGGCTGATAAAAAACAGCATGGTCTGGGAACCTCAATAATCAGAGAGATAGCAAGAAAATATAACGGCAGATGCGATTTCTATGAGTCGGAGGGAATGTTTTGCTGTCAGGTAACATTGATGGCAGATACAACGGTCCTGAACTAATTGTTCCGGACCGTTGCTGCATTTCGTGACAAAAACCTGCAACTCATTCCAAAAAGCTTGACATATTGCTGTTATTCTAGTAAAATTCAAATTAGGGTAAGACAAAAGCGAGGCGGTAGTTTATGGATCTTGTTGTATCGGGTATACTTAATTTTTTGACCGAGCAGGAAGCTATCGGCAAAGCAGATGAGGTACAGGATTTTTATCGGTATGGCATAGAAATAACTATCTCATCAATGTTAAACATTGTGCTTGTATTGCTTATGGGAGCATTGACAGGACATTTACTGGAAAGCGTAATATATTTGGCAGTGTTTATTGCTGTCAGGGTTATTACCGGAGGGTATCATGCAGATACATATTTCAGATGCAATCTGTTGATGTGTTCGACATTTATTGCTACAGCTTTTCTTAATGACAAGGTATGCGGATATATAAATATATGGGTGATCGCTGCCTTTGTGGTGTTTGAAGAGATAATAGCTTTTGTATTCTGCCCTGTGGAGAACAAAAATAAGCCTATAGAAAAAGAAAAAAAGCCAAAGTTCAAAGCGATGGGAATGATAGTTTTTCTGTTGCTTGATCTGTTTGGCGGGGCGATTATCAATAGATATCAGATGGTTGGATCTATGATCCTGTTAACAAATCTATTAATTGCAGTTTTAATAATATCAGCGAAGATCAAAGAAAAGAGGTGTGATAAGAATGAGATCATTTAAGAAATTGCTTGCCAGCCTTATTGCCAGAGCAACTAAGAGAATGGGTATAGCTGCCTGCGGATGTGCATCAATGTATGGTGGCTATCAAGCTAAAGAGCCAAAAAACATTTACAAGAATTAAGCGTAAAGCTACAAGAATTACGATAAGCATTACAAAGACTTTATCATTTCCCCTTTAAATCTTGTGATACTTGTAAATGAGGTAACATTAGCAGGAAAATAACTTCCTGCTGGTGTTACCATTTTTTTATTTGTAGTGAGTTTAAGCTTTTGACAGTGAGTAAATTTGCTTTTAGGCACAAAAAAATTATGCCCTACAAAAGGATGCGCTGTACTATTCGGTTTTCAAAGAACGGGCGGAGGCTATAGAGAAAGCCCCCTCACTTTTCATGCCGAAAAGTTGAGGGGGCTACAACCAAGTTTTTTTAATTTTCTAAAAGATTTTTGAGCTTTGCCCTGATTTTGTCGAAGGCATAAAGAAAGAGCGCCGGAGATTGCCGTCCCCGTTCGGCTGGGGATACACGGTCAGAATGTGGGTGTCGCTTGCCGCCTTTCGGAAAGGGACTTGCTGCCAAGCCCGCTTTCAAGAAAATAGGCGGTGGCGGAATGATCCGTCACCGCCTATTGTGTTTAGGCTATTTCGATTTCGGAAGCGTCGGCTTATTTAACCTCGGATTCCTTTCTCTTTTTTCCGCTTACGCCCAGCAGAGTCAGAACGCCGCACAGAGCAGCCAGCCAACCGATGTGGTTGCTGCTGTCACCGGTCTGAGGACACTTGGTGGAGTCGTCATTTCCTGGCTTATTGGTGTTATTATCACTGCTGCCTGTATTGTCGGTGTTGCCGCCGTCGGGGAGCTTGTCGATGACCGTATTCTCGCTGCGCTTGGCGCCGCAAACGGTGCATTTCTCGTGCTTGATGCCGGTGGCCTCCTTGGTAGCGGCCTTGTCGATCACCCACTGGAAGCTGTGTGCTGTCGTGTCGGCCTTGTCGCCGCACTTGCACTCATGCCAGTGGTTGGTGTCGTCATACTTCCACTCTGTACCGTAGCTGTGGGTATGATTGCTGCCTGTTGCAGGGATCGGTGCGGTTTCAAGAACCTTCTTGCAGACGGTGCATTCCTTATGCTTAGCGCCGTCGGCGGTTTCGGTAGCTGCCGTGTCAACGATCCACTCGCTGGCACTGTGAGCTGCAATATTGGCCTTATCGCCGCACTCGCACTCATGCCAGTGATCGGTGTCGTCATACTTCCACTCGGTGCCGTAGCTGTGGGTATGGCTTGGAGGCGCATCCTTATAGGTGGCCTCGAGCTTCACATCATTGCCGGGCATGGTGAAGGTGGTAGTTGCCTTGGTGGCGTCTGCCAGAGTGACATTGCCCTCCAGCACGACCCACTTGTCAAAGACCTTGCCTGCCTCCGGTGCGTCCGCCGTAACGGTCACAACGGTGTTCTGCGCGATCTTGTCCGTGATGAGTGTCCCTGCGGCAACGGAGGCTGTGCCCTTGATGACCGTGACTGTGAACTCGGTCGCGGCGGAGCTTCTGACGAACCTTGTCTCGCCGCAGTCGGCACGCTGGCAGGTGTAGAGAATTCCTTCGCTCTTGCCCTGTTTTGCAGGTTTGCCGCCGTCCCAGTCGTGGCTGAGCTTATTAACGACATGACCGTAGCGGATAATCTGTCCGCAGCCGGCTGTGCACTGCTGGTCGCCGCTATAGCCTGAGGTGGTGCATCCTGGCTTAACCTCATTGATCAGCTTGTAGTTATCGGCAATTTCGTGGAGGGACGGGGTTGAGACGCCCTTATGCGCGATCCTGTCGCACGATGTGCAGTACTGGCTGCCGGAATAGCCCCTCTCTGTACAGGTCGCCGTTCTTACATCCCGCAGTTCAAGGGGACCGCTATGCCTGAAGTCGCCGGTCTCGCCCTTTACGGTGCCGCCGCAAGCCGTGCAGCGGTAGTCGCCCTCATAGGCGCGGTGTCGGCAGTCGCCCGATTTGGCGTTATAGCGTTTGCCGCCATGGCTCGCGTCTGTGGTTGCCGAGTTGGCCGTGCCGTAGTAGTACAGCGGCTGCAGTGGACCGGTATGACCGGCGTTTGCAGGTGGGTAGATATCCGAACCGGCACTGATGACATGGCCGCAGTCTGCGCAGGCGGTGTCGCCGGTGTAGCCCTTACGGTCGCAGATCTGCTCCTTCGCATTGAGCACCGTGGTGCCGCCGCTGTGGTCACAGCCTGCATAGACAGGCTCAAAGAAGAAACTGCCGCCGCCAGGGGCACCCATGGTGCTGAACTCTGGGATCGTGCAGCCCCACTCAAGGGCGGAGCCGTTGGTCACCAGCTTGAACAGGGTCTTCGCCTCATTGGTATTCCAATTTCTAGTAACAGGTATGATGTCATACTCATTGTATTCGCGGCGATACTCCACCTTCCAGCCGATGGCTTTCTGACCGGTTCTCTCCTCGGGATAAAGCCTGATCTTGTCGCCTGGCTTGACGATCATACGGGTTGCCCGACCGTTTTTCACCGTCACAAGAGCGGTGTCCTTTGTCCACTGATCGGCTCCTCCGTCATCATCCTTGTCGATTTTTGTCTTTGTGTACTCGCAAATGCTGCATTCAGCCTCCATGCCGCCTCTGCCACCCTCGGTATCGGGGTTTTTGACCACATTCCAGCGGCCCCAGCTATGGGGAACCATGATGAATTCCTCGCAGCCGGGAACCTTGCACTTTTCGGGGTGGGCATAGTCGGATTCGATGATGAGTTCCTCCACCGTCTTGGTCGAGCCGCCGATGTTGAAGGTATACTCATAGATACTGCCGAAGCCGGTGCAGTCCCAGTTCCAGCCGTAATCATGGACATGGCTCTTCACAGGAACGGTATAGTCGCAGACGGAACATCTGAGCACATCGACTCTGCCGCCGCCTACCGCGTCAAGGCTTCTGTCAAACACAAAGGTATGCGGGAATATGCGCTCCTTGGAGCCGGTAGTCATATAATGCGCTTCGTATTCGCCTGCTTCAAACAGGCACGGGAGCTTGTGACCGTCGCACTTCGGGTCGCCGCCCACGACACCGTTATGGGTATTCCCATGCTTATCGACCCAAGTGACCTTGTATTCCGGCGTTTTCTCGCTGTCTTCTGTGAAGCACTTATAAGTACACCCACTCTTAAATCAGGCAATAGACCATATTCGATGAATATAAAATAACGCAACATGAGGCTATGTCTCCGAAACTATTAATGGAGGCATAGCTATTTTTTCTCTTGAAATAATCTCTCCGATGTGGTATAATGATAACTGATACATAAAGCATGACCAATTGTGAGGTGATTGCTATGAATATTGCTATCGTTGATGATGAACCTGTATTCTTAAAACAACTTCATAACAGATTAAGAGAAATGAAACTCCCCGACTGCGAAATACACGAATTTACAAGCGGGAGAGACTTATTGAGTTTCTATGTCAAGGGAATGTATGAAGTCATCATACTCGATGTTGAAATGCCCGATCTGACCGGATTGCAGACCGCTGAAAGAATCAGACAGATAGATGGTTCAGTTATTATTTCTTTCCTGACGAATTATGCCGAATTTGCCGTTAAGGGCTACGATGTGGGAGCGTTTCGCTATATATTGAAAAATCAGCCAGACTATGTATATACCAAACAGCTAAATTCTATCATTGCTGAGTGCCAGCAGCGATTTAGAACTTTCACTTTCAATAATAAAAATCTGTCATTCAAGTTCAGGCTGACAGATATTCTTTACTTTGAGGGACATAGAAGAAAGGTATCACTATTCACAGTTAATGGTGAATTGGAGTACGGCGGCGATTTTTCAACTGTGTGTGGCGAGTTGTTAAAGTACAATTTCGCTATTATAAACCGTGGAATACTTGTAAATCTTGACCATATACAGAATATTACCAAGTACGATATTATTCTAAGCAACGGCAGAAAAATCCCCATAGGCAAAACATATAAAGATGAGATAGTTGCTCGCTATCTTAACTATGCAACAGGGAGATGATCGAGTTGCCCGTATTGATTGAAAATATCATTGAGATTGTCAATGTAGCAATTGAAATGATGTTGGTATTCTTATACTTTTCCTTGTTGAGTAAGGCAAAAGTTAATAAAGCAGTTCTTTATCTGTCGTATCTTCTTTCTACTGTAATACTGTCAGCGACAGTTTTGTTGACAGATAATATTTTAGTGTATCTGATTACAACCATTATTCTTATTAGCTCCATGTCCTTTATTTGTTATGATGATTCAATCCGTCATAAAATATTTTGGAACATATTGTTTTTACTGATTATATCTATATCTGAACCTATTGTGATTGGATTACTTTGCATTGCTAATATGGGAACACCAGATGAATTCTTAGAGTCTGGTTTAGGACGTTATCTCGGAATGGTAGGCACAAATATAATTTATTTATGGCTTATAGGATTGATGCACCGCATAATAAACAAAAAAATTCGTGAACTGCCGATAAAATATTGGATATTGATAATAGTTATTCCAATCATAAGTATTTTTCTTTTACAAACAATGCTTGATGGATTTGTTGGCAGCAACACTTATAGTTATGTTTCTTTGGGCGTTTCTCTTGCAGGAATTATCTTTATAAACCTTGCTATGTTTAATTTCTTTGAAAGTTTTGAAGATAAGATAAAGTTAAAATACCTTGAAACAATAAAGCAACAGGAACAGGAAAACTATAAGCTGCTTACCCTGTCATACAAGCAAGTACGAGAGTTTAAACACGATATTGAAAATCAATTTTTAGTTCTGAATGATATGTTGGAAAACAATGATACTGATTCTGCTAAGGAATATCTTGTCAAGCTAAGCTCATTTGTAAGGCTTGCTAACAGACTCTGCTATACTGGTAATAATGCCGTCGATTCTATTGTGAACATCAAGGGTTCTCT
>ERZ1673700.3037-NODE-3037-length-12007-cov-9.842537_pt1 | contig 12007 bp, 10 predicted proteins | sample MGYA00580230_ERZ1673700 | MGnify/ENA primary metagenome ERZ1673700 (study PRJEB41218, sample SAMN15661782) | gut metagenome | host: Homo sapiens | place: Canada: London | collected 2015-08-20/2019-03-30 | study: EMG produced TPA metagenomics assembly of...
GCACGATCAGCACCGGACGCACGCCCCCCTGCTCGCTGCCCACCACGGGGCTGAGGTCCGCATAGTAAATGTCGCCGCGTCTGACAGTCGTATCCACACAGTTCACACTCCGAGGCAAGAAGTACCGGAGGGAGATATGTCCCCAGGTCACTTCCATTGTCCCACGCAGCCGCCGGATTTATACGCCGCAGCGCCGTAAATTCCGTTTTGTCCCGCCCGGTCTATCCTATGCGCGCCGCGGCGGCAGTGTGAAGCCTCAGAACCGCAGCAGCAGTTCCTTTTCCACTTCCCGTCCGTCCTTATAATACACCCGTGGTACCCGCCGGCTGACGGCGCAGGTCAACTCATAGGGGATGGTCCCGGCAGCAGCCGCCAGCACGTCCACCCGCTGTCGCTTGCCGAACACCTCCACCTCGTCGCCCACCTGCACACCGGGCAGGTCCGTCAGGTCGATCATGCTCATGTCCATGCAGATCCGCCCCCGCTGGGGCGCCACGCCCTCCCCTGTCACAAGGCTGCACCGGTCCGACAGGCACCGATGGAAGCCGTCCGCGTAGCCGTAGGGCACCACGCCCATCCGCGTGACGCGCTCTGTGGTGAACCGCCGCCCGTAGCTGACGTCCGTGCCCGGCTCATAGGTCTTGATGGTGCTCACCGTGGTCTTGAGCGCCATCACCGGGTGCAGCCCCAGCTTCTCCGCCAGGTCGCCGCAGCCGTACAGCAAAATGCCGGGACGCACCATGTCCATATATGTCTCTGGGTACGACGCCACGCCGCCGGAGTTGGCACAGTGGCGTATGGCGAACCGCTGGCCGCGCTTTGCTTCCACCGCGTCGATGACCCTGCGGAACAGCGCCAGTTGTTTTTCCGTATAGTCGCGGCTGTCCGCATCCGGCTCGTCCGACACGGCAAAATGGGTGAAGATGCCCTCCGCCCGCAGACCCGGCAGGGCGCAGGCCGCGCAGATATCCGCCGTGCCGGTGTCGAAATGCCTGCCGGAGACCAGATATCCCAACCGCGACATACCGGTGTCCACCTTGATGTGCACCGTCAGCTCGCCGCCGCAGCGCACCGCCTCCTCGCTGTACTCCAGCGCCTTGGCCTGGCAGGACACCGCCTGGGTAATGTGCAGATCGATGAGCCGTCCCACCTGCTCACGGGGCGTGTGGCCCAGGATCAGGATAGGCATGGTGATGCCGTTGCACCGCAGCTCCGCCGCCTCGTCTATGCTGGACACCGCCAGATAATCCGCGCCTAGCGCCTGTAGGATACGGCTCACCTGCACGGCCCCGTGGCCGTAGGCATCCGCCTTTACCACGCCCAGAAACTTCACCTCCGGGCCCACCCGGTCACGCAGCGTCCGATAGTTGTGCGCCAGCGCGTCCAGGTCGATCTCCGCCCATGTTCTCCTCAGTGTCGATTCCATTGTTACGCCTCCGTATCTCCCGTGGTGCAGGCAAAGGATATCATTCGCACCGTCAGCACCACATTTCCGTTCTGTGAAAACTCCGCATACCGCGGGATCAGGCTGCTCTCGTCCAGCCACACGCTGCATAGCACCGCCGCGCCGCTTTGCCCGGTGGTCTCCAGCGTCAGGCGCAGGCATGGCGTGTCCTCCAACGGCTCCGTGCCCTGCTCCTTCAGATAGCCCTCCGCCAGTGTTCGCAGCAGCTCTGGCAGACAGTTGGCCGGGCAGATATCCGTGGCATCCCCTGCCGGCAGCAGCTGGTCACGGCTCTTCAGCGACAGCTGTCCGTCCGCCAGCACGGCGGTCAGGCCCTTCAGCGCCTCCGGCGCCGTTACCGTGGTGACAGACTGCCCCGCCCGGTCATACCGGCACGTCAGGGTGAAGGTGCGGTCGTCGCTGGCCGTACGGCTGACCACCTCCGCCTCCATGTCCGCCGATACCACCGTCCGGTACTGGTCCTGCACCGTCAGACTCTTCTCACCGCCGCAGCCGCACAGCAGCACCGCACACAGCAACAGCGGCAGCACACATTTTCGCATGGTCCGTCCCTCCTTTTTTCAGAAGGGCTTTCCGGTCATTCCACCTCTTTCAGCGCATAGGGCAGCTTCTCTATCATATCCGCCGGGGTCATGCCCCGCCGTCCCTTTTCCTCCGCCGCCATATCCCCGGCACGGCCGTGGATCCACACCGCCGCGCAGCAGGCGTCAAATGGTTCCATGCCCTGGGCCAGCAGTCCGGTCAAAAGGCCCGTCAGCACATCGCCGCTGCCGCCCTTGGCCATACCGTCGTTCCCGGTGGTGTTCACCGCCAGACGGCCGTCCGGCGCGGCTGCCACAGTCCGATGGCCCTTGCGGATCAGGTACACGCCGTGATCGGCGGCAAAGGCGGCGGCCGCCGCCTCACGGGGCGCGGTCATGTCGCCGCCGATGCGGGCCAGTTCCCCGTCGTGGGGCGTCAGCACCGTCACACAGCCCCGGCGGCAGGACAATGTATCTATATGCCCCGCCAGCGCGTTTATGCTGTCGGCGTCCAGCACCAGCGGCTTTTCCAGCGTCAGCAGCGCGCGCACCAGCACGTCGCTGCCCTCGCTCCGCCCCAGGCCGCAGCCCACGGCCACGGCATCGCAGGTGGCCGCCCGGCGGCGTATCTCCGTCTCCGCGGCCGCAGAGAGCCTTCCGTCCTGCTCCGCCAGCGGATGAGGCATAGCGCACAGGCATCTGGCCGCCGCGATGGGCCACACCGTCTCCGGCACGCCCAGGAACACCAGCCCGCAGCCGCTGTGTACCGCCCCGCCGGCACACAGCACCGGCGCGCCGGTGTACCCCACGCTGCCGCCCAGTAGATAGACCTTGCCGAAGGTCCCTTTGTGTCCGCCCTGGTCCCGGGCGGGCATAAGGCCCCGCACAAACGCCCTGTCGATGACCTGCATAGCGCACCTCCCCGTGCCTTTTTGTACAGTATAGCACATATGTCAATTACAAAACCTGCTTTTTTCGTATCGCGCCGCGAAAAAAGTGCTTGCAAGTTTCCTTTTGTTGTGGTATAAGTTATCCATCAAGCAAAAAAGCTGTGAACGGGAAGATCTGCGCCCACGCATCCGGCAGAGAGAGTCGGCCACCGGCTGCAAGCCGACTTGGGATGTACCGCAGTGTTCGCCCGGGAGCTGCCGCGAGGAAATGCGCGGCCGGGCCCCGCCGTTACCGGGTAATGAGTGCGCGGACAAGGTCCGCGAAGCTGGGTGGTACCACGGAAGTTCGCCTTTCGTCCCAAGACATGGGATGAAGGGTGTTTTTTTATTGCGCTTTACCCCATTAAACAACTCTGAAGAGGAGGAAGCAAATACATGAAAGAAAAACTGGAACAGCTGCTGGCCGAGGGCAAGCAGCGCATCGCCTCCGTCGCCACCGAGACGGAGCTGCAGGACATCAAGGCCGCGCTGCTGGGCAAGCAGGGCAGTCTGACCGAGCTGATGAAGGAGCTGCCCAAGCTGGACGTATCCCTGCGGCCCGAGATGGGCAAGGCCGTCAACCAGGTGAAAGGACAGCTGTCCGCCCTGCTGGACGAGCGCCGTGACGAGCTGAAGATGAAGGCCTCCGAGGTGGACCCGGACTTTGACATCTCCGTCCCCGGCACCATGCCCCTCAGCGGTGGTCTGCACCCCATCACCCAGATGTGCTATGACCTGAACGACGCCTTCCGTTCCATGGGCTTTGAGATCTTTGAGGAGGATGACATCACCAGCGAGCTCTACGGCTTCGACAACCTGAACTTCCCCCCCAACCATCCCGCCCGCGAGAGCATGGACACCTATTGGCTGGCGGGCCATGACAAGGGCGAATGCTGGGACAAGCTGTGCCTGCGACCCCACCTGACCGGCGGCTCCGTCCGCTATCTCCAGACCCACAAGGCCCCCTACCGCTTCGTGTATCCCGGCAAGGTCTACCGCAACGAGACCACCGACGCCCGGCACGAGCGTGCCTTCTTCCAGTATGAGGCGCTGATCGTGGACAAGGACTTCACCTTTGCCTCCGGCAAGGTGATGATCAAGAGCATCCTCAGCAAGGTCTTCGGCCGCGACGTTCCGGTCCGTATGCGCGCCGGCTTCTTCCCGTTCGTCGAGCCCGGCTTTGAGATCGACATGGGCTGCCTGGTCTGCGGCGGCAAGGGCTGCAGTGTGTGCAAGCACGTGGGCTGGATCGAGGTCATGCCCGGCGGCACGCCTCACCCCAACGTGCTGAAGGCCGCCGGCCTGGACCCCAATGAATACACCGGTTTCTACGTCAACATCGGTCTGGACCGCCTGGTAATGATGCGCTACGGCGTGGATGACGTCCGTCTGTTCCACAGCGCCGATCTGCGCTTCCTGGAACAGTTCCGCTGATAAGGGAGGGTACACGACATGAAAGTATCTTTGAATTGGATCCGCGATTACGTCCAGCTGCCGGCTGACGCCGACCTGAAAAAGCTGGCCTACGACCTGACCATGTCCACCGTGGAGGTGGAGGACGCCACCGATCTGGGCGCGTCGTTCCACGACATGGTGGTGGGCGTTATCAACACCATCGAGCAGCACCCCAACGCCGACAAGCTGAAGGTGTGCAAGACCGATATCGGCGGCCGTGTGGAGGACATTGTCTGCGGCGGCAGCAATCTCCGCGAGGGCATGAAAGTAGCTGTGGCCCTGCCCGGCGCCATGTGCAAGTGGCACGGCGAGGGCGACCTGGTGGAGATCAAGAAAAGCAAGCTCCGCGGCGTGGACAGCTATGGCATGATCTGCGGCGCGGTGGAGATCGGCCTGGCCGACCTGTTCCCCACCAAGGAGGAAGCCCACATTCTGGACCTCAGTGACTTTGACGCCCCCGCCGGCACCCCTTTGGCCGACGCTCTGGACCTGAACGATATCATTCTGGAGATCGACAACAAGTCCATGACCAACCGCCCCGACCTGTGGGGACACTACGGCATCGCCCGGGAGATCGCGGCGCTGTACGACCTGCCCATGACGCAGTTCCCCCACTTCGGCCGGAACGTGGAGAACACCTCCGGGTTCCACGTCACCGTGGAGGACGCTGAGCGCTGCCCCCGCTACCTCTCTGCCCAGATCGAGGGTCTGAACGTCAAGCCCGCCCCCTATCAGATGCAGAACCGCATCTGGAAGGTGGGCATGCGTCCCATCAACGCGCTGGTGGACATCACCAACTACGTTATGCTGGCCACCGGCCAACCCACCCACGCATTTGACTCCGACCACATCGCCGGCCACGTGATCGTCCGCCGCGCCGGCGAGGGCGAAAAGCTCCTGCTGCTGAACGGCAAGGAGCTGGCCCTGTCCTCCGACGATTTGGTCATCGCAGACGACGCCGGCGTGGTGGGTCTGGCGGGCGTTATGGGCGGCGCCAAGGACTCCATCCTGCCGGATACCTCTAAGGTCATCCTGGAGGTCGCCAACTTCGACGCCAAGGGCATCCGCCGCACCGCCCTGCGGTATGACAACCGCACCGAGGCCTCCGCCCGTTATGAAAAGGCCATTGACCCGGAGCGCTGCGACCAGGCCTTCGACCTGTCCATGCAGCTGTTCTCCCAGCTGTACCCGGAGATGAAGGTCACCGGCCTGGTGGACGAGTATCCCCGGCACCTGAAGCAGGCGGAGATCGACGTGCCGCTCAGCTGGCTGGAGCGCCGGCTGGGTAAGCGCCTGTCCCCGGATGAGATCAAGCACAAAATGGAGCTGCTGGGCTATGGCATCACCTTCAACGGCGACAATATGCATGTGGTGGTCCCCACCTGGCGTTCCACCGGCGATGTGTCCATCCAGGCGGACATCATGGAGGAGGTCGCCCGGATGTACGGCTACGAGAACTTCGAGGCCGAGCCCATCACCACCACCTTCGACGGTGCCATCAACCAGCTGGACAAGGATCTGGAACGGCGCATCAAGGAGTATCTGGCCATCCGCTGCGGCATGCAGGAGATCTTCACCTATCCGTGGATGGAGGAATCCTACGTCAACGCGGTGCTGCAGAGCACAGAGGGCATTCTGTCCCTGTCCACGCCGCCGTCTCCCGCCGAGCGGTTCGTGCGCTCCTCCCTGCTGCCCAACCTGTGCAAGGCCGTGGTGAAGAACGAGCGCTACTTCAACGAGTTCTCCATTTTCGAGACGGCGCAGGTGTTCCGCGACGAGAACTACACCTCCCCCTACGATCCCCGCGAGAAGCTGCCCTCCCAGCGCAAGAACGTGGCGGGCGCCTTCGCCACCACCGGCAAGGACATCACCGCCCTGTTCCGCAAGGCCAAGGGCGTGATGGAGATGATGGCGCGCTACGTCCACATGGAGGCTCTGACCTTCCGCCAGACGGAGAAGCCCGTGTGGGCCGACAACGTGGTCTGGCTGAACATCTATCGCGGTGACGAGAAGGTAGGCGACCTGGCCCTGCTGGCCAAGAAGGTCTCCATGGCCTGCGGCATCAAGAACATGAACGTAATGCTGTTCCAGCTGGATCAGGACTCTTTGGTCCCCCTGAAGTCCCGCACCAACACCTTCACCCACCTGGCCGAGTATCCCATGACCGACTACGACATCTCCCTGCTGGTGGATGGTTCCGTCCAGTGGAAGGACGTGGCCCAGACCGTCCGCGGCATCAAGAGTGAGCTGCTCCACGGCGCGGCCTTCGTAGATGAGTACCGCGGCAAGCAGGTCCCGGCAGGCAAGAAGTCCCTGACGCTGCGCCTGGCCATCGGCTCCAAGGATAAGACCCTGACCTCCGCCGAGATCGAGGAGGTCGCCTCCAGCGTGCTCAACAAGATCGCCAAGCGCTTCGGTGCGGAGCTGCGCCGCTGATCCCGCGCAGATTTCCCCCTGTACCGCGCACTTTTTCCCCTTTACAGTTCCGGGAAAAGAGCGTATACTAAAAGCGATGTTGAGAAAATGAGAAAGGCGGTGCCCACATGGACGAATTTACCCGTAAGTTCAACGCGGCAGAGGATAAGGAGCAGCAGGTACACCACATCCTCACCTCCGTCTATGAATCACTCAAGGAGAAGGGCTATGATCCCATCAATCAGATCGTGGGCTACATTCTCTCCGAGGATCCTACCTACATCACCAACCACAACTCCGCCCGGTCCCTGATCTGCAAGATCGACCGGGACGAGCTGCTGCAGGTCCTGGTGAAGAGCTATCTGGAGCTGTAAGCGTACCGCTGTAAGGGGCTGCCGTGCAGAAGCGCGGCAGCCCCTTTTTCCTTTGCGGCACAAAGTCCCATATTTTTCCTGCCGCGCCTGCGTTGACAGCCCCGTCCAAATGTGTTACAATTTGGTTACAAAAATTTTCGGAGGTATCATCATGGCTGAAAACAAAAAGCCCGAAGGGCTTGTCTATAAGAACCACCCCCTGCGCCGCGTAGACAATTTCATCTACTACGGCAGCATGGCAGACAAGTACATCGTCCTCCTGCAGATTCTCGACACCGTCAAGGAGCAGGACATGGACGTGGCCAAGCGTGTATCCGTCCAGCTTCAGCTGACCGACCCGGACCTCAAGTCCCGGGACCGCGTGGTCAAGAAATCCGAGAAGGACAGCCTCTATGCCGCCATGGATGTGGGCTGCATCTGGCTGGAGCGTGCCCTCGCCGGCAAGCTGTAAGCCATGAAGCGTATTTTTTCCGCACTGGCAGTGGCTCTGGCCACGCTGTTGGTCATCGGCGGTGACGCGGTGGTCAACTTCGGCGGTGCCGCCGCCAGCATGACCGACGCCGCCCCCGCCGTGCCCCTGACCGTTGCCTCCGTCTCCGCCCTGCCCATCGACACCACTGAGCCCTCTCCCGAGACAGCACTGTTCTCCGGCCTGCTGGGCGCAGCGGCGCTGACGGCCCATCCCGGCGGCGAGACCGCCGAGGATGCCCTGCTCAACAATGAGGACGCCACCAAGGCTGCTGCCGCACAGGCCGCCGAGGAAGAACCGCCCCAGGAGACGCCCGAGGCCGACGAGGCGCCCGTCTCCACCGCCGTTCAGGCACTGGGCGTGATCTCCGGCACCGGCGTCCGTATGCGCAGCGGCGCAGGCACCGGCTATGACATCCTCAAGACCCTGGACAAGGGCGCCGTTATCGAGCTCACCGCCCAGGAGGGTGACTGGTACCGTATCTCCTTCGACGGCAAGCGCGGCTATGTGGCTGCCCAGTATGTCACCCGCTACGACACCGCCTCCGGCCTTAACGGCGCCGGACGTGTCACCGCGGACGTGCTGAACATCCGTACCGCCGCCAAAAGCGGCAGCACCTCTCTGGGCACCGTATCTCAGGGCACGGTCATTGCCGTCACCGGCATTGAGCCCGGCGGCTGGTTCGCCGTTACCTACAACGGCATCAGCGGCTATGTGGCCTCGCAGTACGTGCTGATCTGCCCCACCTCCGCCCTGACCGGCACGGCGGACAAGCCCGCCGAGAATACAACGACCGAAGGGTCTCCCGCCGAAGCACCTGCCGAGACCCCGGCAACGCCGGCCGTCTCCGCCTCCGGCAGCAGCATCGTCTCCATCGCCCAGCAGTATCTGGGCGTGCCCTACGTCTACGGCGGTTCCTCTGCCAGCGGCTTCGACTGCTCCGGCTTCACCATGTATGTCTTCGCCCAGGCGGGCATCAAGCTGCCCCACGGCGCCACCAGCCAGCTCAGCTACGGCACCGAGGTCTCCCGCAGCGATCTGCAGCCCGGCGATCTGGTATTCTTCCAGGACTACGGCTATACCGCCTCCCATGTGGGCATCTATATCGGCGGCGACCAGTTCATCCACGCCTCGTCCTCCTACTACAACGGGCACTGCGTGGTGATCACCTCCCTGTCCGAGACGTACTACAACAACCACTACCTCACCGCGCGGCGGCACTGATACAGACAAAACACCCACGGCTTCAGCCGTGGGTGTTCTTTTTTACAGCGCCGCCCGTTCCGAAAGCGGGCTGCATATGGTGTTTTGCAATGGACCTGTACACCGCGCCGAAGCCGCATCGCGTCACTCCGCGCTGCCGTCCGCGCTTTCGCCCTCTGCCGCCTTCTGCGCCGCGGCGATATTCACATACAGCTCCTCCGGCTTGTGGGGATGCAGCCTGATGTTGTACAACAGCATAAACGCCGACACCAGCACCATCACCAGGCTCAGCGCCTGGCTGACGCGGATGGGTTCGCCGCCGATGGTCCAGTCGAACAGGTACAGGCTGTCGGTCCGCAGCCCCTCGACCCAGAACCGTCCGATGCCGTACCACAGGAAGTAGAACCAGGTGTTCTCACCGTCGAAGCGGCGCCCCTTCGCCACGATAAAGACGATCAGCAGCAGCCCCACTACGTTCCACAGGCTCTCGTACAGGAACGTAGGATGCACCTCCACCAGCGTCCCCGCGGTGGTGGTCAGCTGCATCCGCCAGGGCAGCGTCGTCTCCGCGCCGAAGGCCTCCCGGTTCATGAAGTTGCCCCAGCGCCCGATGGCCTGCCCGATCAGCAGCCCCATCACGATCAGGTCGGTCAGCGCTCCCAGCTTGAAGCCCCGCTTTTTGCTGAGCACGAAGCACACCAGCACCGCCGCGATCACGCCGCCGTAGATAGCCAGCCCGCCGTCCCATATAGCCACGGACTCCGCCCAGTCAAAGGAACCATCCGCTTTTTTGAACCGGTCCAGATAAAACAGCACATAGTACAGCCGCGCCCCCACGATAGCCAGGGGAATGCCCCACAGCACGCCGTCCATCAAGTTATCCTCGGTGATTCCGTACTTCTCCTTCTGCTTCATGCAGAACCACAGCGCCAGCAGCACGCCCAGCGCGATGATGATTCCGTACCAATAAATGGCCTTTCCTCCGATATGGAAGGCTACGGACGAGCCGGTAAAGGCCCAGTCCCCGAAAAGCCCCGGAAACCGGATGGGGCTGTCCGCCATGATCCTCACGTTCACGTTATCCCTCCTTGGGCGCGATCACCGACAGCGCCATGTGCGCCCGCGTGAAGTTCTCCCGCAGGAACGCGCGCACATCCTCCGCGGTGATGTCATCGTATATCTCCGGGAAGCGGTACGGGTCATACCCCTGGAACCGCCCCTCCGCCATGGACACGGCGATGGACTCAAAGGCGTTCAGCTCCCGCAGCGCCGCGCCGAAGTTGGCGTTGACAATCCGCTTGTAATAGTCGCCGTCCACGCCCTCCGCCGCCAGCCGCTGCGCCTCGTCCAGAATGGCCTCCGCCACGGCCTTCGGGTCCTTGCTGTCGCCGCCGGCATAGGCATAGGCCGCGCCGGGCAGCAGGTCGAACGCCGCGCCGAAGGAGCCGTTGATCAGTCCCTGGCTGTACAGCCGCGCATACAGCGGGCTGGACTCGCCCATGAGCACATCACAAGCCAGCTCGCCGATGGCGGCAAACCGGTGCTGCGCTTCCCCTCCGTGCTGGGGCGGGCACTTGAAGCCTACCAGGAACGTGGGCATGGCCACCTCCATCTGTGCCTCGGCATAGCCGCAGGCAGCGTCGGTACTCTCCTCCGCGCCATAGTCGCGCCGGATGATCGCCCCACTCTCCGCCGGCAGCACCCGCTTTGCCGTGGCCAGCACCGTCTCGGGGTCCACATCGCCTACCACCACCAAGCACATATTTGCCGGGGTGTAGAACGCCTTGTGGCAGTCATACAGCGTCTGCGCCGTGATATGGCTGATGCTCTCCACGCTGCCGGCCACCGGCGTCCGCGCGGGACTGCTGCGGTACAGCGCCTGCATCATCTGCTTGTACACCTGCCACTCGGGGTTGTCCTCGATCATGCCGATCTCCTGGCCGATGATGCCCTGTTCCTTCTCCACGCTCTCATCGGTGAAATAGGGCATAGACACGAAGGACAGCAGTATCTCCAGATTTTCGTAAAACTTCTCCGTAGAGTCAAAATAGTAGCACGTAATGGCGTTGGAGGTGAAAGCGTTGGGCTCCGCGCCGTTTTTCGCCAGCTCCTGCAGGGCGTTGCCGTCCTTCGTGTCGAACATCTTGTGCTCCAGATAGTGGGCGATGCCCGCCGGAGTGTCCAGCCACTGTCCGTTCAGCTCGAAGCGCATATCCATGCCGCCGTAACGGGTGGCAAACAGCGCGTACTTTCGGGAAAAGCCCTGCTTCGGCACGATGCACACCGGCAGTCCGTTGTCCAGCGTCTCCCATATCACTTCCTCGCCGATGCGGGGATACAGCTTCTTGTCCATGTTACGCCTCCTCCTTTCCCCGCAGGAAGTACACCGTATCCGGCTTCACCGTCTGTGCCGCCGCCACGATGCGCTCCTTTGTCACCTGCTCCAGCGCCGCGGCCAGCTCCTCCGGTGTCTCCTCGACCCCAGCCGCGATCTGGCCCAGATAGAAATTCTCCAGCGCACCCTGAGAGTCCGACAGTGACAGCAGCGACGCACGGATGGCCTGCAGAGCACCCTCCTGCTCCCAGTCCTCCCAATCGCCCTGCTGCACCGCCTGCAGCTGGCGGCCGATCTCCGCCTCCGCCCGTTCAAAGTCCGCGGTCTCCACGCCGCTGGACACGGTCAGAATGTTCTTGCTGCGGGCATAGCTGCTGGAGGCGTAGTAGCACAGGCTCAGCCTCTCCCGCACGTTCAAAAACAGCTTGGAGTTGCTGGTGCCGCCGAAAATCAGATTTGCCAGCACCATGGCCGGATAGTCGTCGCTGCTGCAGCGGTAGCCCATGGCCAGCTTGCCCTGGGTCACGTCCATCGTCTCCACGATCCGCCGGGGCGTATCCGGTGCCTGTATGCGCTGCACCTCCGGCAGCGCCGTCTGGGCGCCGCGGGGCAGCGCCGCCAGCGCCGTGAGCACTGCGTCCTCCACACGCTGCGCCTCCGCGCTGCCGCAGTAGATGACCTCCACCCGGCTGGACGCCATCAGCGCCTGCCCGTGGACATACAGTGACTGGTTGGTGATACGCCCGGCCGTCTCCTCGTCTCCCAGGCGCAGCACGCTGTACGGCTCGCCGGCGCACATCTCCTGCATGAGCCGGATATCCGCCCAGTCACGCTTGTCGTT
>ERZ1673700.3039-NODE-3039-length-11995-cov-5.080235_pt1 | contig 11995 bp, 10 predicted proteins | sample MGYA00580230_ERZ1673700 | MGnify/ENA primary metagenome ERZ1673700 (study PRJEB41218, sample SAMN15661782) | gut metagenome | host: Homo sapiens | place: Canada: London | collected 2015-08-20/2019-03-30 | study: EMG produced TPA metagenomics assembly of...
ACTGACAATCTTTTCGGTAAATTACTATAAATCAATAACTATAAAATTGTAATTTGTCGCACACTTATTTTTCTATTGTTATAACCTTTGTTGCTACTTTTTCTACAAAAGTTGTATCGTGTTCAACAAAGATTAGTGTTGGTTTATATTTTAAGATTGAGTCCTCTATTTGTTCTCTTGTTAGTATATCTATATAATTCAATGGCTCATCCCATATATAAATATTAGCTTGTTCTGATATACTTTTTGCTATTAAAACTTTCTTTTTCTGTCCTTCACTCATTTCTTCGATTTTTGTATCAAAATCCAATTTTGAAAATCCCATTTTAAATAACATTGCTTTAAAAATGCTCTCATCTATTTTGTTATCTAGTGCAAAAGTTTTTAAGTTTCCTTTTAAATAATCTGTGTTTTGTGATACATAAGATATTTTTAAATCATTTGCTATTTTAAATTCTCCATTGTATTGAATCTCTTGTCCTATAATCAATTTTAATATACTTGACTTTCCTATTCCGTTTTTTCCAACTATTGCAATTCTATCTTCATTTTCCACTTCAAATGAAACTGGAGAGAATATTATTTTCTCATTGTATTTTATTTGTAAGTTATTTACTAAAATCAATGGACTTTTTCTACTTTCTATTGGAATTATTTTTAAACTATCATTTCTATCTATATTTTTTAATAAATTAGTTTTTTCATTTATTGCCTTTTTAATTCGCCCTTCCATCACTTTTGACTTTTTCATCATTTTAGCAGACTTATGCCCTAGATAACCTCTGTCTATTGTTGATTCTGAATTGTTTGTTTTATATTTTGACTTTTCAACTTCATTAGACCATTTTGCAGTATTTTTTGAAGCAATTTCAAGTTTATTTATATCTTTTTGTAATTTTTCATTTTGTATTATTTCAAAATTATCTTGTCTTTCTTTATTTTCTTTCCAAGATGAAAAATTACCCTGCTGTATTTCAATATTAGTGTTATTTATAGCAATAATATGGTCAACAACTTTATCTAAAAAATTTCTATCGTGAGATACTAATATAAAGCCTTTTTTCTTTTCCAAGTAGTCAACTAAATTATTTCTTGTTTCTATATCCAAATGGTTTGTAGGCTCATCTATAAGCAAGAAATTATTTCCTTTTAAAAATAAGCTAATTAAAAGTATTTTTATTTGTTCTCCACCACTTAACAAATTAAAATTTCTATAAAGAATTTCTGTATTACTATTTAATAAATTCAATTCTTTTATAATTTCCCAGTCCTCAACATTTGGAGCAATTTCATTTACTATCTCTATTGACATTCTATTTTTATTAGTTACTTCAAAAGGGAAATAATCTACATCTACATTTTTTAATATTGTTCCTCTATATTCATATTTTCCCTGCAACAATTTTAAAAATGTAGTTTTCCCTTTTCCATTTCTACCTATTAATCCTAATTTCCAATCTGTGTCTATATTAAATGAAACATTTTCAAATATATTATTAAGACTTCCATCATATCCAAAAGTCAAATTATTTACACTTATTAAAGACATTATTCCTCCCTATAAATTACTATTTATCTTTCACTCTTTTTTCAAATTTTTTGAATAATATATTAAATCTGTACAGATTAATCCTCCATCTTTAATTTCTTCATCATAATTATCAGTAAAGAAATTCTTAATAGTTTTTTCGTATTTATCAAATCCTTGTTTTACATAGAAAGGTATATTATTTTGCGTTGTTCCAACAATCATCTTTTTATATCTTGTCTTATAATTATCTACTAAATACTTAATCATCTTTTTAGCATAGCCGTTTTCTCTGTAGTTTTCTTTTGTTACTATGTTTTTTAATTCTACTGTATCACTATCTTTCTTTATAGTTACAGCAATACAAACTGGTTCATCATTATATGTTAATACAAACAATTCTCCATCAGATAAATATTTGTTAACCATTTCTTTGCTTGGATCTGCTTCAAGTAATAAATCTAAATATTGTTCTTTATTATCTATTTCTTTTTTTATATTAATTGAATGTTTCACTGGTAAAAACTCGAAACCATGTGGTAATTTAGGCATTTCTTGATTGTGGCTTAAATATCTACTTTCCTCTGAAAAAATACATCCACAATATTTTTGCATATATAAACCTAGATCTCTTGCTTTTGCTTGACCTTTTCTAAATCCAACTCTAAAATCTCTATATAAAAAGTCTAATCCATATTTCTTTGCAATTTCTTCCCCTTGCATTTTTAGAATATCATGTTTTTGATAAGGACTAACTAAAAGAGTAGTAGAAATTGCATCAAAACCATGTTCTTTTGCATATTTCGCAGTTTGTTCCAATCTAACTTTATAACAATAATTTTGACATCTATTTTGCAAATCACATACTACATTTTTACAAAATTCATCTAAGCCATAGTCCTCTTCGAAAATAGCTTCTACATTTATACTTTTTGTATATTCTTTTAAGCAATCTCTTCTTGCTTTATACTCCATATATGGATGAATATTTGGGTTAAACCAATATACAGTTGGTTCTATTCCTTCATTTCTTAATGAATCTATGCAATATACGCTACAAGGTGCACAGCATGTATGCATTAATAATTTCATCTTTAACCGTCCTCCCTTCTGTTACATTATCTGGCAACAGGAATTTTAATAAAGTCCTCAAACCTCTATGTTGTTATATAAACATCAAAAAAGCTTACTGTACCTATCTTTTTTAAGTTTGTTTTTACATATTCAATCACTTTTGTCGGTGTTTGCCAGTTTAATGCCATTTTATCATTTTTTATTAGTATTACTGCATTTTTCATGTTTTTAATTTTTTCTATTTGCCCTTCTTCACTTGCTGAACCTAAATTTCCTTTTAAAAACATATCAAAATCTTTATTATATTTATCTAGTGGTATCATATATACTGCGGCTTCTGAATCTAATATATACACATCTCTTTCTTCATCTTTAATATATGCATCTACTTCTATAATCCTAGCTTGCAATGTAGAAGAAATTGGTATATTTGAAAAATGATTTAATATTGATTTATCCATTTGTGTATATAAATAAATATCATTAATTGCTTGCAAGATTAATATTCCTACAAATGATATTGTTATTATGTTCATAAAATGCTCTATAAATATAGATACTTTAATATTCTTTATTTCTTGGATTTTTTTACATATATAATATAAAGTAATTAAAATCGCAGGAAATGCAGCTATTACAAAATGTACTTCGTCTGCTATTGGATATATTACTGTAAACTCAGCTACAGCATATACAAATAATATTAAATTACTTTCTTTAGTTTTTATAACTTTTCGTTTTATATTGATTATATTTATTACAAGTAATACTACTAAAGTAAGTGGAGCTATCATACCCAAAATGGCTGTTAAATCTCCTCCTCTTAGTAATTTAAGATAAGATATACTATTTTTGAATGTTCCTATTCCTAGAACACAATAGTCTATAAAACTTGACATAGAATTTGTTGCTAGTAAATATATAAGCAGAATTATACAAGGAATTAAAACGCCACAAACTCTATATGCTACTGCTTTTAGTGTTTGCTTATCTCTTTTTTCTGCTAATAAATATAGCACTGTTATAACCGATATAATTATTCCAGTACTTTGCTTTAGCAAGATTGTTAAACCTGCAAGCAGACCGATAAGCAAATTATATCTTGTACTATAATTTTTATATTTTAATTCTACATAAATTAACACTAATATTATAAATAAAATCGCATAATTATAATCTATATAAAAATTATCTTTTATAAATAGAAATAATAACGCTGATGATAATATTGACCACTTAATATTTAGCTTTAATTCTTTAAATATTTTAAATGACACCAGCATTATTCCTGCACCTAAAACAGTAGATGCAATTCTCATAACCAAAAGTTCTTGTCCAAATAACTTAAAAATGCCTCCGAAGTATAAATGATAATAACGGTGTTTGTAACATATTAAAATCGTTATATGGAATTAAACCATTAGCAATATTCCTTGCAAAATTAAAATTCCATATTTCATCTAAATTAGCTAAATTCCTTATAAGTACTGTAGATGCAAATAACAACATCATTATTACAAAAAAGGAAATATCTATTAATTTTGCTTTTGTTTTATCTTTCACTTTATCTCCAATCTAAAACATTATTTTTTATATTCTAAATTTAAATGTTCATACGCTGCTGGAAGTGCAATTCTTCCTCTAGGTGTACGTGCTATAAAGCCTATTTGCATTAAAAATGGTTCATAGACGTCTTCAATAGTCTCTATTTCTTCACCTGTTGTAGCAGCTAAGGTTTCTATACCCACTGGCCCACCTGCATATTTTTGTATTATTGTTAATAATATGTTTCTATCTGTCTGGTCAAGCCCCAAATCATCTATTTCTAATTTATTTAATGCAATTTTAGCCATATTCAAATCTACTTTTCCATCTCCTAAAACTGCTGCATAGTCCCTTACTCTTTTTAGTATTCTATTTGCAATTCTTGGCGTACCTCTTGATCTTTTTGCAATTTCCATACTTGCTGTGTCATCTATTTCTACATTCAAAATTCCTGCAGACCTTTTTACAATTTTTTGTAAATCTTCTGGTTCATATAATTCTAGTCTTTCTACAATTCCAAATCTATCTCTTAATGGTGTAGTTAATGAACCGGCTTTAGTTGTCGCACCTATTAATGTGAATTTTGGCAAGTCCAATCTTATTGACCTAGCACTTGGTCCTTTCCCGATAATTATATCTAATGTATAATCTTCTAAAGCTGGATATAAAATTTCCTCTACACTCTTGTTTAGTCTATGAATTTCATCTATAAATAAAACATCAAATTCTGATAAATTTGTAAGTAATGCTGCTAAATCACCTGGCTTTTCTATTGCTGGTCCTGATGTTATTTTTATATTTGAATTCATTTCATTTGATATTATATTTGATAATGTTGTTTTACCAAGTCCTGGAGGACCATATAAGAGTACATGGTCTAATGGTTCTCCTCTTTTTTTTGCAGCCTCAATATACACTTTCATATTTTCTTTTACTTTTGTTTGTCCTATATATTCTGAAAGTGTTTTAGGTCTTAATGAATTTTCTAATCTATTTTCTTCCTCATTTATTAATTCTGGATTAATTAAATTTTCTTCGTCCATACTAATCTCCTATTTAATTTTTTAATCTTTATAGCAATTTATACAATAAGAATAATATCATTTATACGCTAAAAATACAAGTTTTTTAGTTTCCTTTACTTGATAAATATTAGCACATCTAATAATTGAAGAAGCCCCATAGGAAGGTTAATTCCTATAGGGCCACTGCCTTATTTGTAGACAGTATTTGTGATGATATTACTTCACTACCAGAAAATCTCCCGCGTATATCAAATCGGGGTTGGTAATATTCTGATTGTCTGCCATGAGCTGCTCTACTGTAGTGCCAAAGCGTTCTGCAAGCACACTCAAGCAGTCTCCTGGTTCGATGACATACTTGCCAACTGCCACTTCCAACAGAAATTTGTCAGAGTTTACGTCTTCGGTATGCCAATAAATTGGCTGAGCCGAGTCAATTTCTACTGCAAATTTCTCTTCGGCAGAGGACAGCACGTCTTTTACTGCTTTCTGAGGGTCTGTTTTAAAAGCTTCTTCCAGATTTGCTCTGAGACGGTTGTCCATATAGGTTCCAACCTGGACGAAATCCGTCTGGCTGTCGCTCTCAACCCAATTATACTCCCACGACAAATCTTCCTTTTCTTTGTCGGTGGAAAAATGATACTCTGCCTCTGTATGGCAGTTTTCGCTGGCGATAAACCAGATTGGGTTATTCGGGCCTTCACTTAACCGCTCATTGACGGCTTGTTCCATCTCGTAGAAAGTCCCTCCAAATCCCATTGTAGAATAATTTCCATCTTTGGATTCTACGGAGACGGATGAAACCGCTTCTACACTCATTGGTGAGCTGATAAAGCTAATTCCAATAAGACTACAAGTTACCACTGTTGCTAATACTTTTTTCATGCTTTTCTCCTTTTTTTAATCTATCATCACTATATCGGGTTACATAATACATTGTACCATAAAACGCATAATTTGTACATAGTAGTAAAATAAGGGTTGAACAATATATGTTAAAATATCTCACTATTTTAAACATTTACCTAAAGCTAAAAGGGATTTAAGGAACGTCCCCAAATCCCACAGAAAGGAATATCCTCAAATCCCAAATTCTATATTATTAAAAGTTTATTTCCCTTTTCTATTGGCTTACTATATATTTTTATAAATAATTGTTGGAAACCATATTTATACATAGTATATGCAATCCAATATTTTTTTCTAGGCACATTTTTTAATTTTAAAAATGGATTTTTTCTCCATTCAAAGAAGTTTATATCTAGATAATTCATTACATCTCTAATATTATCTTTTAAATCTCCATTTTTAGTTACAGTTAGTTCTATTAAAGCCCTCATTCCTATTCTTGTAAAAGCTATAAATGTTAACATATTTTTCAATTTTTCATATTTACCAGCATCTTTATATAATTTTTTAACTTCTACAAGACCATCTTTTAAATCTTTGATTTGAACTTGATTTTTCAAATTTTTATTAGAATTATCTTCATATTTATAACATAACTGTTCATTTATAAAAGATATCTTATTAGCCTTAGAATAACAACTTAATATAAATATTTCATCTTGGCATTCGTCATAATTTTGAAATTTAATATTTCTTGCAATTTCTTTTTTTATTAATTTATTTCCGCCATCCAGATTTAAATATGCAAAATTTTCATTCTTTCCATTTATCTCTTCTACTTCTTTAAATTTATTATTAAGTCCTTCATGAATTAATTGATTTGTATTTATATCTATTATATTGAAGCCACAAATTGCAATATCTGTATCATTTCTTTCTTGTACATTATATAGTTTTTCTAAAGTTGTTTTTTCTAGACACATATCACCATTCATAACTAAGATATATTTCCCTTGTGCTTCTTCTAATGCTTTGTTTTTAGCTGTTACATCTTGAGCTTTTGTTTTATATATAATATTTATATTATTATATTTTTCTTGAGTTTCTTTTACAAATCTATCTATATCAGAATTTTCTTCTTTATAAATACAAATTATTTCTGTGTTTGATAATGTCTGATTAATTAAACTATTTAAACATTCTTTTACTTTCTTGTGTCTTCTTTTAAAAATTGTAATAACTGATACATTACACATTGCACTTCCCCCAATTATTTATATTATTTCTCATCTATATTATACGTTTTTTCTATTATATATTGTGGTCTTCTCTTTGTTTCGTCATAGATTCTTCCAATATATTCGCCAATCATCCATAAAGATATAAGTATCATTCCACTTAAGAATGTCATTGTTACCATTAAAGATGTCCAGCCTGCTGTTAGGTTGTTCCAATTAAAAATATATGATAAAATTGCATATATTAGAATTATTATTGAAATTGCAATAGATATAATTCCCATTGTTCCAACAATTCTAAGAGGCTTTGTAGAAAAACTGAATATTCCATCTTGAGCTAGCTTTAACATTTTCTTTAATGGATATTTTGTTTTTCCTGCAAATCTTTCTTTTCTTTCATACTCGAAAGGTGTTTGTTTAAATCCAACCCAACTAAATAGTCCTCTTAAAAATTTATTGTGTTCTGGTAAAGAATTTATAACATCTACAACTTTCCTATCTACTAATCTAAAATCTCCAGTATCTTTTGGAATCTCCACATCTGACAAAGCATTTAAAGTTTTATAAAACATTGATGCTGTTAATAATTTAAATTTAGATTCACCTTCTCTAGATTTTCTTTTTCCATATATTACATCATTACCATCTTCCCAAAGTTTTAACATATCTGGTATAAGTTCTGGTGGATCTTGTAAATCAGCATCTATTATTACAATTGCATCCCCTGTTACATATTGAAGTCCTGCAGTTACTGCACATTGATGTCCAAAATTTCTTGCAAATGAAATCACTTTTACATTTTTATCTTTTTCTGCAATTTCCATTAATATTGGTAATGTTTTATCTTTACTTCCATCATTTATAAATATAATTTCATAATCGTAATCATTTAAATTTTCTAATACTTTTTTCAATCTTTTATAGCATTCTTGTGCTACTTCTTCTTCATAATACATTGGCACTACAACTGAAACTTTTTTCATACTACTCTCCTTCTTTTTTGTTTATAGCATTATACCATAGTCTTAATTTGTATTGAACATAAAATATTAATTATTTTTATCACATAATTTCTTTCTGATGTTTTTTATGCTTAATACATAAGCATATATTATTAGTGATATTAATGAAATTATCCATATTAATCTAACTAATCTGATACCTGGATATTTTACATTTATATCTCCATTTGTATTCTCTGATATATTCATTTCAACAAATCCATTTTCGGATTAATAGTAATTTACTTTTTTTCCATTTATTTTTAGAAACTTTTTACAAGCTATACCTATGAAGAATTTTAATTTGATTTTTATAAATATTCTTTTTTACTCTGTTATTTTACTCTCATTGTTTTTTGATTTTTCTCTATATTTTTTCATTTTTGCTACAATAACAAAAACTATAATTGAAATTACTGTAATAATTGCTCCTTCTTTTAGACCTTTTGATACATAAGAAAGTTTGATTTTTTGTTCTCCTTTATCTAAATTAAATGTTACAAATCCATTTGAATTTTCTATATTAGATTTTTTCCCATTTACCTCTAAAGTCCATCCTTCATCATAAGGAATTGTTGTAAAAACATAATGACCTTCATCTGAAACGTTAATATTTGCTTCCAAATTATTATTTTTGAATTCTACATTTTGTATTTGGTTCTTTTCTACTTTTTGATATGCTTTTTCAAAATTTGTTAAATTTAATTCTTTTAACATAAATTCTTTTAATTCAATAGTATCATTTGTATTAAATTCCAATTTCAGTTTTAAGGTATCTGTATCTCCTACATTTTTAATCTTGAAAACTCCATTTTTATTTGCACCCAAATAATCTTTATAGTACTCATCATTTACATATACTTTAAATGCAGAGTCTTCTAAGTTATAAGATGTAGTAATCCAAAAATATAATTCTTCTTTTATATTACTAGTATCAAATGTAAGTTCTATATAAGATTTTTCTTTTTCCCCTGTATAATAATCTCCTTCCTTTGTAACATTTACCATTTCGATATTTTCCACTGGAATATTGCTAAAATATTCATAGTCACAATTTGTTATTTGATTCCATAAATCTGTTTGTATTTCAAAAGGATTTTGTTTCATATCTATTTCTTCTACTTTTTGGTTAGTAATATAACCAATAGTTAAAGGATATTTATTTTGATATAATTCTTCTCCATCTTCTATATCTTTCACTGATTCAAAATATCTTACTGGATCTTTAGATATTTTATAACGAATTCCAAACATGCTATCAGTTATCAATGTGTTCCCATATCCATATGAAGGGAAAAACATATACCAATTATATCCAATTTCTTTCATGAAGTCTACCTGGCTTTGTTCAAATGTTGAGCTTGAATGTCCCACGCCATTATAATTAAACAATAACGAATCATTTAAATAAAAATTTTCCTCTTTTTCCATTCTGTAAAAGTCTGAATCATATTCCTTTGCTTTCGTTATAATTTTATCATAATACTTTAAATTATTCATATATTTGTTTCTTTCTATATGTCCTATTTGATTAAATGAAGCTATAGCGTTTATTAATAATTCCACTACACAAATAACACAAAGCAAAACAGAATAAATCATTTTTCTAAATTTTATTTGTAATGATAGTATTATTCCATAGACTATCATAAGAAAAATTGATAGATAAATTAAGTTTTCCTGTAAAAATGAATTTTCTTGTTTTTTTATCAACCAAATAATTCCAATATCTATTAAAACTATGAATGGAACCCATTTCCAATTAATATTTCTTTTTCCTTCTGTTAATGCTTTCGCTGCTATTACAACAAGTAAAAAGGATAAAATAAACGAATATCTATATGGAAATCCTATTGGTTCTTTTAATCCATGCCACATTAAGTTAATTATCTTTGTTTGAAAACTAATTATCACAACAACAAAAAAAATTAAACTAGAAATTTTCTTTCTAACTGAAATGTTAGGATTAAAGAAATAAAATTGTGCTAATATAAGTGTTATTAAACCTGTATAAATGTTAGGTAAACCAGAGCTGAGAAGTTGTTTCTCATTTACTGCTCCAATTAATAATTTCTCACACAAATTTAATAAATCAAAATTTTTTGAAAATGCAGTGTTCCAATCTATTGTAAATCCTAATCCTTTTCCAGCTTGTAATGTAAAAATAACTGGCAATAAAATAATAGCTGCTATACCAATTCCCAGTAAACTATATAAAGCAAATTTTAAAAATTGTTTTATTCTTTTTTTCCACTCAATTTTTTGTAATAAATTATCATACAAGAAATATAATCCAGTAAATATCGCTGCAGCATAGCCTATGTAAAAGTTAACAATAAAAGATAATGCTAAAGTTATAACATACATTTTAAATTTATTTTGGCTTGTTATTTTTTCTACCCCTAAGACCATAAGTGGCAATAAAATAAGATTGTCTAACCACATAACATTCATTTGGTAAGAAATATTATATCCACAAAAAGCATAACTTAAGGATAAAATTGCTAAGATCCATTTGTTTGATACTTTTTCTCTTAAGAAAAAATACATTGTAATAGCACATGATACTATTTTTAAGCCTGTAACTACAACAATTTCCTCTGTTACCCAATAATTCGAGAATAATAGGAAAATAATATTGTATGGGCTCATAAGATAATAAGCCCATATACCTATCATATTTCCTCCTAATCCTTTGCCAAATGAGAAAAGAATAGAATCTCGTCCAAATAAACAATTTTTCATATATTCCCAAAATGGTATATACTGTCCTGCAATATCTCCTGCAATCATTGATTTTTCTCCGAATGGATATACTTTACATACAATCATTTGTATTAAAAACATAAGAGCTGCTACCAAAACAATATATATTAGACATTTATACTTTTGATATATTTTTTTTATCATCTTTTTTTTATTCCTTTCTCAAATATGCATATTCCAATGAACATTAGAATAGAAACTGTTGATAATAATAATCCTAACTTAAATCCTCTTGGAATAAAGTATAAATGAATTTCATATTCTCCTGGTTCTAATTCAATACCACAAAAAACATTGCTCATTCCCTTTACTTCTACTTTCTCCCCATTAACAGTTGCTCTCCAGCCATCATCATAAGAAATTGGTAGTACAAGATATGATTCATTAGTTACTGTTGCTTTTCCATCTAAAGCATTTTTTTCTATTTTCTCCATAGAAAATTTATTTTCATCTTGATTTAAGTTTTGAATTCGTTCTTTAATTTTTTCATTATCTGTCGCATAAATATAAATATTATGATTTGGATCATATGTTTCTTTATCTACTCCAATTTCAAATTCATAACTTTCTCCTTCATTCAAATGTTTAATTCCTTTAATTCCTGCTTCAGTTGACCATAAATCTGCATATTTTTCAAATTGTGGCTCTCCATCTTTATAAAGTTGTAACTCCCAATCACTATACAAATATAAATTAGTATCCTTTTTAGCTGTTACTTTATATTTCCACTTAATTTCTCCATCATTTTCTTCTTCATCAATTGTACAACTTAATAAATCTTTTGCATCTTGTATAGGTTCCATATATTTTTCTCCACTATTATTTTTTCCCATACTAGATAAAATTTCATTTTGCATTTCAAATGGATTTTCAGCCTCTGTTATATTTTCATTTACAAAATATCCAAATGGAATTGTATTTTCATTTTCATATAAATAAGCTGATATTTTCACTTCGCTTCTGCAACTTACT
>ERZ1673700.3051-NODE-3051-length-11971-cov-5.082662_pt1 | contig 11971 bp, 7 predicted proteins | sample MGYA00580230_ERZ1673700 | MGnify/ENA primary metagenome ERZ1673700 (study PRJEB41218, sample SAMN15661782) | gut metagenome | host: Homo sapiens | place: Canada: London | collected 2015-08-20/2019-03-30 | study: EMG produced TPA metagenomics assembly of...
GAAAGGAATGTATATTGTAGGTGACTACTCAGATGGGTCAATTACAATATACCAGGGGAAAAATGATAAAAAACCATATTAAGAAATTGTTATCATGTATGGTTGTTTTAGCAATGGTTTTGAGTACATTAATGTATTCAAATGTTGATGCCGTTGATGAAGGAGAACAATTGATGATACAAGTTCTTAACAATGATGCAACAGATTTGTCTAAAAAAGTCACTAGCGTTGGAATTTATCAAAGTAGCATAGATGATACTACTGATGAAAATATTGAAACTTTAAGTACTAGCGCAAATTTAGAAAATGATATTGCAAGATTAGATGTAACTGATTTATCTGGAGAAGAGGTAACAATTAAGTTATTATCTAATGATTCAGAAAATAGTGTTGTTAAAGAATTTACATATACTATTACTGATGAAAGTAAACAATATTGTGTCTATGATTTAAAAACTTCACAATCAAGTTATGAAAAATTAACACCAATTGCAAAGTTTGAAAAATCTGACTTAGGTAATGTAGAATACGGTGAATCTGTTAGCAATACTTTAACTACAAATGGAGTAAAGGCTAAGTATAAAAGCTTAGATGATAAAGTAGCATCTGTTGATGACGAAGGGAAAGTTACTTTAGAAGGAATTGGTACAGCAACAATTCAAGCAATTCTTGATAAAGAAGATTCAGTAAATAATGCTTTTTATGATGAGACTAATGCAGATGGAAATGAAATTGTTTTAGCTGAATATACTTTTAATGTTACAAAAAGAAATGCAGGTATGAGTTTTGCTACTAGTATGAATATCGACGAAAAAAATGAAAAAACAGTTGAAAAACCTAAAAAAAGTTTTGATAATGTCGTAGAATTCAAAAACGCATTAGATGCAGTAAAACCTACAGTTACTTATTATAGTAGTAATTCTAATGTCGCAACTGTCGATGAAACTGGTAAAGTTACTTTAAAAGGAATAGGTACAACAACCATTACAGCTAAAATTGAAAAAAATGATTTTTATCAAGATGAATCAATTGATTACAATTTAAATGTTAAAAAACGTAATGAAGCAGATTATTTTAAAAGTATTCATATTGAAGGTGTAGATAAAACTTTAACTGATGAAGATACTTCATTTGACTTAGTTAATATTAAAAATGATAGCTCAGATTTTAAGTGTGATTTTAAATATACTGTAAATGGAAAAGAATGGACTAAACCTGGACTTCCAACTGGAAGCAAAATGGGGAAATATGTTGTTACAGTTGAATTAAGTGATGATGATTATGTCTATGAAACAACAGTAGAATCTATTTTAAGAGAACAACAAAAAATCGTAGTAAATGATAGTGATAAAAGCATTCAATTAAAAGAAGATAAATCACTTCCAGTAAATTATGACAATGATAACTCTGTTATTAAAAATACTATCAATTATAACTCAAGTGATTCTGGTATTGCATCAGTTGACCAGAAAGGAAACGTTTCGTTTGTTAATTTTGGTGAAACAACTGTTACATTATCAGTAGATGAAGTTAATAATGATGAAAAAAATGAATATTATGCTGCTGCTAAGGCAAAATATAATATTACATGTTTAGAATTATTGGCTGATGATGCACAAAATGTTTTTAAAATTTATTCTGGTGATAAAAAAGAAGCATATTTAAAAAACAATACATTCTATGGTAAAGGTTCTGTTACTATTGTATGTAATGACGATTATACAATCGTTACCGATGATACTTTAGGTGGTAGAGAATGGCAAAATTCAATTTCATATGATCAAAATCAAAAGAACATTCAACTTAGAGTTAAAGATAAAAATGGAGTAACATCTAGAATTTACAATATTTCTGAATATTTAAAAAATTTAAATATTAGTGGAAAAGTAGATTTTGTTGTAGATAATACTGCTCCTTATATTGATGGACAAAGTATTAATATTGTTAAAAAAGACGAAAATAAAATTTTAAGATTCTTTACATTTGGATTATTTGGTAATAGTTCTCTTACTATTAAAGTTCCAGCTGTTGATGAAGAATCTGGATATGCAAAAGCAGTATTATACGAAAATAAAGATGGAGAATATAATCAATTAAATGAATGTGATGTTGATAAAGATGGTTTAGCAACATTTGAGTTAAATCCAAATATAAAATATTCAGCATTATATTTAAAATTAATTGATCATGTTGGTAATGAATCTAAAGAAATTTTAATTAATCATGAAAATACAAAATTAGCTAATTGGAATGGTGTATTTAATTTAGAAACCAATAAGCCTGAATTAGAAAATATTCAATTATCTAAAGAAGATTATCAAGATTCAAATTCTAAAAAATGGTATAACAATCAAAATAAAAACGGTCTTCCAACTGTATCATTTGATGCAAGTGATGTAGATTCAGGATTATATGGTGTTAAAGTAACAGTAAATGGTACTGTTTTAAAAGGAAATGTAAACTATGATACATCAATTGATGTAAATGGTGGTGTTAAAGAAGAAGCTAATAGTGATGATTATTTATTTGATTTTAGAGATGTTGAACAACCAGATGTTAATAACTTTGAAGTTAATTTAAATGATTATCAAAATATGATTAGTTATTTAAAAGAAGATGGCAAGATCTATGTTGATCCTGCTAAAGGTGAATATAATGTCTCTATTACTGTTTATGATAAAGTAGGTAATATTGAAACAAAAGATGTAACATTCTATGAAGATATTACTTCTCCAGAAATTACTTCTACGAAGTTTACAAATAAGGCTGGAAGTAGTAAGGAAGATGCGACAAATGTTGTTGCTTTAATGCAAGATAATAAGGTTTATGGCTATTTCTTTAATGAAGATACAACTGTAACTATTACTGCAAATGATTTTTCTAATGAAAAATCTTCTTCTGGATTAAATAAAATTTATTATAAATTAGTTAAAAAAGGTGAAAAATTTGATGAAGCTGATTTAACTAAATATGATAGTAAAGTAGTAAGTAATGGACAAATTCAATTTACTGTTTCTAAAGGATTTAAAGGTCAACTTTATGCTTATGTTGATGATCATGTTGGTTTACAATCAAAGGTAAATCATCCAGATGGTTCTGCTATTGAAAATGGTAATGATAAAGATTCTCAACATAAAAACCATGCAGAAGCAAAAATTGAATATATTACAAATAAAGTAAATAGTGATGTTAAAGGTCAACCATTATTTAATGGAGATGTCACTTTAAAATTAACAATGGCAGATACATTCAGTGGATTACATTCTGTAGCTTATACTGTAAATGGTGTTCGTCATGAAGAAGTTATTAATATTGATAATCCAGCGATGACTGAATGGAAAGTAGAAAGCACTGATAGTAATTTAGTTACAAAAATCAGTAAAGAAATTACATTAAGTTCTCGTGAATACAACATGAATGATATTTCTGTTGAATTAAATGGATATGATAACGCAGGAAATGGAATTAGCGCACAAAAAGAAGTATTTAGTATTGATGTGACTCGTCCTGTTATTGATGTAAAATATGATAACAATGATGATGATCCTGATTTTGAAAACTTCTTTAAAGCTGATAGAACGGCAACAATTACTGTTACTGAAAGAAACTTTGATCCAAATGGATTCGTTGCAGAAAGAACAGTAGATGGAAAGAAAGAAACATTATCTTTAAATTGGACAACAGCTAATGTTGTTAATAATGTTTATACAGATGAAGTAACACATACAGCAACAGTTACTTATAACGCTGATGCTGATTATGAATTCTCTATTGTAAAATGTGAAGATTTAGCAAAAAATAATGCATTACCATTTGCAACTCAAACATTTACAATTGATAAAACAAAACCTACAGTTCAAGTATCTTATAATAATAATACATATAAAAATGAAAATTATTATAATGCTGGACGTGTTGCAACAATTACTATTAACGAACATAACTTTGAAACAAGTAGAATTAATGTTATAGGTACAGCAACTGATAATGGATCAACAATTAGTTTCCCAGCAACAAGTGGATGGTCTACAAATGGAGATGTTCATACAGCAACTATCAACTATGGATACGATGGTGATTTTACCTTCGATATCGAATATACTGACAAAGCTGGAAATAAGATGGATGATTATCAACAAGAACAATTCGTTGTTGATATGACTGCACCTACATTAGATATTACTGGTGTTGCAGATCATTCAGCAAATGCTGGTGATGTACAACCTGTTGTAAATTATAGTGATACAAATTTTGATAGTAATGGTGTTTCTATTTCTTATGTAGGAAGTAATAAGGGTGTATTACAAAGCGATGGTCAAAAAGCATCACAAGCTAATGGTGAAGTATTTACATTCAAAAATCCTGAAAAGAAAAAAGAAAATGATGACATTTATACAATTCATGCAAGTGTTGTAGATAAAGCAGGAAACGAAACAACAAAAGAAATTACATATTCTGTTAATAGATTTGGTTCAACTTATGAATTAGTAAATGATATTAAAGCTAATAACGGTAAGTATACAAATAAAGAATATAATGTTGTTGTTAATGAGATTAACCCAGATACATTACAAAAAATGTCTGTTAAAGTTTCAAAAAATAACACAACAGAAGAAATCACACCTAGTGAATATAGTGTGAATAAAGTTAATGTAAATGGTAGTTGGAATCAATATCAATATGTCATTAATAAAGATTTATTTGAAAAAGATGGAAAATACAGTGTTCATCTTTATTCAGAAGATAGTGCAGGAAATGTTAATGAAAATATTGATGAAGTTAAAAAAGCAAATATTAACTTTGGTATTGATAAAACAAAACCTCAAGTTGTTTCTATTAACTTAGAAAATGGTACAACTTATGCTGAAAATGGAATGAATGGTCAAGTATCAATCAATGATAACTTAGTGTTAGATAAAGTAGAAATTCAATTAAATGGTAAATCAGTAAAATATACAAATAAAGATGATTTATATAACTTTGTTATTTCAGAAAAGAATTCAGCACAAAATGCAGTTATTATTGCAAAAGATGCAGCTGGAAATACAACTAAATTAAATATTGAAGATTTCTTTGTTACTACTAATTTATTTGTAAGATGGTATAACAATAAACCATTATTTATTGGAAGTATTTCTATAGTTATAGTTCTTGTTGGAGGAGCTTGGTATTTCTTAGTTGGTAAGAAAAAAGTGCCTGAAACTTCTCAAAATGAAGCAAATTAATAAAAAATAAATATCTATTTATCTTTAAAACAAACCGATCTCGTTGAAGTAAAGATGATTTTGTTAATAAAAAGAACAATGTTTCAGTTTTTGCTGTTTCATTGTTCTTTTTCTATTTTTGGCTGTTTATTTTATTTTGTTACAGCCTCTTAATTTATTATTTGTATTTTTAATAATGTAAATAGGTCTTTGTTTCGTTTCAAAGTAACATGATGAACAATATTGACCTAAGATAGAAACAAAGATAAGTTGCAAACCACTTAAAAATAAAACTAAACTTGTAAGATAGGAAACAGGATGAACAAAAACAGAGTATAAAGAAACAATACAAGAAATACCTATTAAAATGCCACCAATGACTCCTGCAATCGTAATAGGTGTTGATGAAAATGAGAAAATGCCTTTAAATGCATAGGAAAATAAACTAGCAAAATTCCATTTACTTTTACCAACAGGACGTTCAACATTATGAAATTCAAGCCATTTTGTATTAAATCCTACAAAAGAAAATAATCCTTTCATGTAACGATTATATTCTTTAAGTTCTAAAATAGCATTGACCATTTGTCGAGTCATCATTCTAAAATCACCAGCACCATCATCCATATCCATTTTTGTAAGTTTTTGAATCACTTTATAAAAACTATGAGATAAAAAGTTTCTTAATTTTCCTTCACCAGTACGATCAATACGTTTACCGGCACAACAATCATATTCTTCATATTTTAATGAGTTATACATTTCTTTTAATAAATAAGGAGGATGTTGTAAATCTGCATCCATAATAACAACATAATCTCCACTAGCATTTTCAAGTCCTGCATACATAGCGGCTTCTTTTCCAAAATTACGAGAAAAAGAATAATAGAAACAATGAGGATTTTTATGAGCTAGTAATTTTAAAATATCTTCACTATGATCATGACTACCATCATTGATAAAAAGTATTTCATAATCAATATTTTCAATACTTTCTAAAACATGAGTCACTTCTTTATAAAAGAGTGGTAAAACATCTTCTTCATTAAAACAAGGAACAATAACACTTATTTTATCCATGACAAACACCTTCTTCTTTAAAAATTTTAAATTTACATAAAATATAATTTGATAGAATCGTAATAAAACTGACGCATACTTTAGAGATCATTGGTTGAAGATTTAATAAATCAATTAAAAGATAAAGACATATATTTTCAATCAATAACGTCATAAATCTTAATAAGATAAAAGATATAAATTCTTTTTTTATATTATTTGTACTTTTAAACACATATCTTTTATTTGTATAATAAGCAAACAAAACTGCAAAAATCCAAGAAATACTATTAGCGATTAACCAATGACTATGTATTTTTAACAAAATGAAATAAACAACATAATTTACGAGAGTTGTCATCCCACCTACAAAAACATAACTCACTATTTCTTTTGTATCATCCTTCATTTTTTCGTCTCCTTTCAATAATATAATTTATAAAAATCACCATAAATCCAAAGTAAGATAGAATAAAACCTAAACGATATCCAGTAGGGGTAAATTTTATTTGAATTTTATGTTTTCCTTGATTAATAGGACATCCTAAAAACGCTTCATTTACAATTTCACTCTTTACAACTTTACCATCGATATAAATTGTATAACCACGATCATAAGGAATACGAGTTATAAAATAACCATCATTTTTAACATTAATTGATCCTTTTAAAACATCTTTTCCTTTTTGAATATTTAAAGAATCTACTTCTTTGCTTCTATTTTCAATAACTTCTTTATTTAAAGAATAAGTTTTAATATTTTTAAGATCATAATGTCCTTTAGATAAAGAAATAGATAAAGTTTTAATATTTTCACCAGATAATAAATAAGTAAAATGTGTATGTTGATTATAATAAGGTGAATTACTTCTAGATAATTTATTTTTAATCCCATTGATTGTAATAGAGACACTTTGATGTGGTTTATAATTTTTAATATCGCCTTCAATAACAATGATTTGATTTTTAGTCTTTCTTTGAAGAGAAAGAGTGATTTTTTTATTTTTCTTTTGTTGAATTTGATATGAACTCTTTAAACCCATGTCTTCTTTGATAAATTGACTTTGATCTGTACTATTTCCATTTTTTACAATGGCATGATTATAAAGAATATCCAAGGTATAAGGATATTGCAGTTGATGAAACTGATTTTGGCTATAGAGTTTATTTGTTGCATAAGCAATAGGCATAATATTTTGACTTTGATAAAGTTTTAAATCTTTAATAGCATCAATTTCTTGATAACCATCGATTTTCTTTTTTGAGATAATTGAATCAACGGATAACATCTTTAAATAGAAAAGATTATTTTGATCTATTTGTCCAACACGATTATTTAAAGAAATAGGAATCTTTAAAGTATCAAATAAAAATGAATTATAAAGATGATGATTTGTTGATGTATAACCTGAAAGACGGGTTACTTGATTTTGATAAGTTTGATTCATATTTTGATGAATTTCATTCATATTAACTAAAGTATTTATAAAATTTCTTTGAATCAATGTTTCTACTTCTTGATTTGCGTATTTTTTATATTGTTTATTTGGTAGAAAACTGGTTGTAGGATTATTGTAATAAACAACGAATAGAGGGACTAAAAGATAAATAAAACATCTTTTTTTATTTGTTTTTGAAAAATAAAGAATGATCAAACTAATAATTAAATCAAGAAAAACAAGTTCAGATCTTTGTATAAAAAATAATGGAAAAACAAAGAGAAATAGCATATACTTATTGATCTTAAAATGATTATTTTCTAATACAAGACCTGCTTGTAAAATAACCAAAGGTAAAAAAACAATCAGTATTTTACTTCTAGCATATAAAAACCCATTCATAATCAAACTGACGATAGGGCATAACATAGAAATCATTAAAATAATTGATAGAGTACGTGTCTTTTCTTTAAATAATCCAAAGACAATTAAAACCCAGAACATATAAGTGAGACCACAGCCATAGTTATTATAAAGAAGTCCCTTTAGTGAAAAAGTCGGAATCAATAAACTAAGATAGTTGGTTGCATTCACACTTTTATTTCCACCAGCAATTACAAATAATGTTGGAATTGTATAAATAGCTGTCAATAAAACAATAAGAAGATAAGCAGCAATTAAATGTAAAAAATGTTTTTTATAGTTTTTATAACGATAACAATGAAGCATAAAATAAATAAAACAAACAATAAAACACCCAACACAATAAAAATAACTATGTAATACAATACAACTTCCCCAGATAACAATACTTGTTATCTTTTGACTTATAAAATAACGATCAATACTACGTAACATTAAAAATAAAAAAGGTATATAATTTACAAACATGATTTGTTTATGAAATTGAAAAAATAAGGCTGAAAGTAAAGTGAATAAACTCATCAAAAAACATAGATAACGATTTTTAAGATGATTTCTTAAAAATAAATAACAAGCAATCAGTGTTAAAATCATTAAAAATACTTGATAGAAAATGATGATATTGACCATTTTTACATGAATCAATAAAGCACCTAATAAAACATCAAACCTTAAAGTACCATAATAAGAAAAATGATAAATATTAACACCCGACATTAAATTTGAAAGATAAGTAGGAAAAATTGTTCCTTCACTTCTAATTGCATGTCTTAAAGCATCAGCAAGAGTGACATGCTGGTTAAACCAATCAATTGAATTTCCAAATAAGAGATGTTGACTTTTTACTATGAAGACCATAAATAATGGTATAATAGTTAAAACCAACATATATAAATAATCTTTTTTCTTCATCTTTTTTACCTCGCTATTCATTCTAGCAAGTCATTCTTAATAATTCCCTTAATCAATTCTAAAGAAATCATAAACAAATAAAGTCTACGTAAAAGGAGGCTTTAGAAAGTCTTAAGAATTCTTATGAATTATTATTAAGAAATAAGTGATAAGGTATAATAGGTGATAGAAATGAAGAAAAGTATTATCGTTATTTGTATAATGGTTGTTTTAGGATGTTTTTTAATAGATGATTCTAAATGTTTACATCAAAAAGAAATTAATCAAATAGATTTAAAACAATGTCAGAAATTAATGATCGTTGCACATCCAGATGATGAAACAATTTGGGGTGGAAGTCATTTATTGAAGGGACATTATTTAGTTGTTTGTCTAACAAATGGAAATAATGAAAAAAGAAAAAAAGAATTTATGAGGATTATGAAAGAGACACATAATCAAGGATTAATGTTTGATTATCCAGATAAAACAAATGGTCAAAGAGACAAGTGGTTACATGTTAAACAAAAAATAAAAAAAGACATTACCTATATTTTAAATAAGAAAGCATGGGCGATGGTTGTAACTCATAATCCATTAGGAGAATATGGACATATTCATCATCGGTTAACATCACAAATAGTTAGTATAGAAGCAACAAATCAAAATTTATATTATTTTGGAAAATATTATAAAAAGAAGCATGTTCCTCATGCATTAAAGAAGATAAAGCAAAAAAATTATGATAAGAAAATGCAGTTAATACAAAAATATGCATCACAAAAAAAAGTAATGGAACATCTAGATCATATGATGAACCACGAAAACTGGGTCAAGGCAAAAGATTGGAGAAGTTTATGAAAGAAAAGATAATGATCGTTGATGATCATGAAGACATTAGAGAAGTTGTTCATGTTTTACTTACAAATGAAGGCTATCAAATCATTGAAGCCAAAGATGGAAAAGAAGCGCTAGAGTTATTAGATGATGAGATAGATCTTATTATTTTAGATGTCATGATGCCTGAAATGAATGGCTATCAAGTGTGTTTATTAATGAGAGAAAAAACTAATGCTCCTATTTTATTTTTAACGGCTAAAGGTCAAGAAAGTGATAAAACATTAGGTTTTTCAAGTGGAGGGGATGATTATTTAACCAAACCTTTTTCTTATAATGAACTCAATGCAAGAGTAAAAGCTTTATTAAGGAGATATCATGTTTATCAAGGAAAAGAAAAAGAGATTTCTTCAATAAGAAAAACATCGATTATTGAAAATTTAGAAGTCAATCAAGAACATAAAGAAGTTAAGTTGAATGGAAAAAAACTTTCTTTGACAAATTTAGAATATGAAATTTTAGATTATTTGTTACTAAATAGAAAACAAGTTATTTCTGCAAGTCAACTATTTGAAGCTATTTGGCATGAAAATTATTATTATGGGGCGAATAATACGATTATGGTACATATTCGAAATTTAAGAAAGAAGATAGAAGATGATCCACAAAACCCACGTATTATTAAAACAGTATGGGGAAAGGGGTATTATATTGACTAAAAGAAATTTGAGTTTATCAATGAAAATCGTTTTATTACTTCTTTCTTCGGCTATTTTAGCCATCTTATGTTATGCCTTTTTTAGAAACAATGTAACAGATTTCTATACTTTCATTGAAACCGTTGAAAAACCTTTTAATGAAAAGACGTTTATAAAAGGTTTTAAAGAAGAAGCAAAAAATATTTCTATTTATTCAAAAGATAAAAATGATAAAAAGGAATTGAAAAAGCTTTTAAAGAAGCATGATGATTATATGAATCTTCTTCTTTATGATGAAAATGAATCGTATATTGATAGTAGTTTAGGAAAAATTCTTGATGAGCCGGCAGGATTTACACCTTTGTATATTTTAAAAAGTGATTTTGAACAATACGCATTTAATAATTTTTTTAGAGAAACAATAACATTTAAAGATGGTGAGGGAATTGTTTATGTTAGTTCTATGCATTTATTAAAATATATAAAGTATTATTTTTATTGTGCTTTATCTGTTAGTTTATTAGTTTTCTTTTTACCTACATTTATTTTTATTAGAAAAAAAGTGAAATATATTAATATTTTAAAAGAAGAAGTATTAAATATGTCACAAGGAGATTTAAATCATCCAATGACAATCAAGAGTCATGACGAATTATCTATATTGGCACGTGAAGTTGATATTTTAAGAACAACCTTAGATTCAAATTATCAAAATGAATCAAAAATTAAAGAAGCTCATCAAGAATTAATTACTTCTTTATCACATGATTTAAGAACACCGCTTACTACGCTAAGAGGTTATTTGGATATTTTAAGCTTACATTGTTATAAAGATGAAAAACAAATGGATCATTATTTAAAAGGATGTATTGAAAAAACAGAACAAATTAAAGATTTATCAAATAAAACATTTGAATATGCACTTGTTTTTGAACAAGATTTATTGCCTCAATTAGAAACGATTCAAAGTGAACAATTTATATATTATCTTCAAGAAAATCTTGAATATTTAGAATTAGAAGGATTTAGGATTGAAAAAGAAATTGATATATGCTCAGTTGATTTACAATTAGATTTATCAATGATGAAAAGAATGATCAATAATATTTGTTCAAATATATTGAAATATGCTAAAAAAGATAAACCTATTTATTTAGAAATTAGTATTAAACAAGGTAAAATAAAAATTGTTTTTGAAAATGAAAAGAAAAAAGATTTACAAAAAATTGAAAGTAATAAAATTGGTTTAAAAAGTGTTCAAAAAATTGTAGAAACACATCACGGACAATTGTTTATCCAAGATTTACCAGAAACATTTGTTTTAATTATTACTCTTCCATACAATTAGATGCTTTAGCGAAGGCATCTTTTTTTGGACTATTTGTCCATTGAAAGAAGGAAAAAAGAAGATAAAATGATA
>ERZ1673700.3054-NODE-3054-length-11957-cov-3.994539_pt1 | contig 11957 bp, 8 predicted proteins | sample MGYA00580230_ERZ1673700 | MGnify/ENA primary metagenome ERZ1673700 (study PRJEB41218, sample SAMN15661782) | gut metagenome | host: Homo sapiens | place: Canada: London | collected 2015-08-20/2019-03-30 | study: EMG produced TPA metagenomics assembly of...
GTTAAGAGAGCGCCCATTAAAGCAGGCGACTGCATTGGTCTTGGCGACAAAAGAAGGAACTGTCCCGGGGCAGCGTGCATTGACATACTGGAAATTCTGCCAAGCGCTATTGAGTAATTGAATTTTCTGTGCTATACTGTCACTATATATCGGCAACTTTCGAAGGAGGCTTCAATATGCCATACGATAACTACATTCATGAAACAACTCCATATGAAGAATTGCTAGACTATGTAAATAGCGTTCTGTACAAAACGCCGGGGGAAAAGGAATCTTTTGAAAAAAAAGCTCATGAAATATTGGTTAGTCTCCGGAAGGAAGCTGAAGAAAACCTCAGGACGGACCATACCAAAGAGCAAATTCGCGAGTTTTACGAAAAAAAATTTGCCGATCTCCAGGAGCAACTGCGAAATCAGCCTAAACAACTTTTAACATCCTACTGTAAATCTCGCCGTCTGCCGTGCTCCTCAGATGAAGAATTGCTCTCTTCATTGGATGGAAATTCCTGGGAAAATTTCTCTCGCGAAGAATGGGAAGATGTGCTCAATGGAGATATAAAGCGAGATGACTATTTTGAAGTCCCTCTATCCTTGGGGATGGGAGTGCAAGAAGCGAAAGCCTTCATCACTAAAACATCAAACTTAGGATTTGACTACAATGACGGAGCAAATTTGCTTTTTCTCTTTGCATTTTCGCTCAACGATGCAAAGCATCCCCTTACCGAGAAGGAATTCGAACAGCTTTGCAAATATTATAAAGACCTCGGCGCAAATAATAGCCCCGGTGCAGTTATGAATTATGACGAATTATTTGCGACCCCTGATGCGGAGAGTAACACTATAGTGAATAAAGATAGTGTGGCAAGTCGTTTTAAAGAGATAGCGAATCAGTACGGAAAAGAGGCGGCCATCCGTGCGATGGAATCCTTTCTCAAGCGTAGGTATACACGCTTAAATGGCCTTTCATTACGGGCAACAACTTTATTTCAGAAGCTTGTTGAATGTACAGTGCCGTTAACTACCGATGGCAATCAAGAAACCGATTTTTTGAATGGTCAGCGTCGATTGCCTTATGCCGACATTGATGCGGAAGTGGCATCCAAATCCATTAAGAGGGCCTCCCTTCTGTATACAAAGCCCTACAATTTGACGGATGCGGATAAGGATTTGGCGAGCAAGAAAAATGTACACCTATCCCAGTATTTCCACATCGATGCCAACGGAAAGATTCAGAGAGAAACGACACAAAGCTTCTACTTACTCTTGAGAGGCGAAACGAAGCCGACTAAAGCAGATATTTTAGCAGCTCTTTACCGTGCATGCACCACCAATTGGCTGAATAAATGTGAAGATGATAAAGAGTTTGTTCGACAGCATGTTATCGAGTTTTGTAAACTGGCGACAGCTATTTTGAAGGCAGCTATGCTTCCGCCTTTTGTCGTCGAAAATCCACTGGAGCAGTGCTATCTTCTGGCTGTAGTAGCCTTTCATGAAGGCTATGTGCTTTTCTATACACAACGTGCAGACAATGGAGAACCGCATGAGCATGCATTGAATGATGTTGAAAAGGAGCTAAATGATAGCCGCATTGCCAAAAAGTTTTACTCAGATGAAGTTTGCGGCTATTTTGATGCAAATGACGAAATTCGCAATGTGTGCCTTCAATTTGTAGCTAATTTTAGGGAAAGGGCAACGGAAGCGAAGGGGAAGGACTTTGATTGCATCTTTGGTAATAATGGTGAAGGCATTTATTCGAAGGAGTTTATCACAGAGCTTACCCAGGACGACGCGTTCCAACCTCTCGTAGAGGAGATCACTAGACACAGCCTCAGCGGAGACAGCTGTGAGAAAATTATCCGAAAGCATGTTTCGTGGATGATTCTGAATTGGTTTTTGGAAAGGCTATCGTCCGAAGTGGGCCAAGATGTTCGACATATTTTACATAATGTGAAGCCTTTCATATATACAAAGCGCACAATTAAAATAAGCTTCAAGCATTAATGCAGAAAATCTCGCTTAACTAAATCATGGAGGGATTATATGCCGCAGTACAAAATAGGAGACAAGGTCCAAATCAATGACCAGTGTTACACGATAGCAGGTGAACCATACCTCGGCGGCTGTGCGGATGTTTATCCACTCGAGAACGAGGGCACCCGATCGGATTTTGTACTCAAGGTCTATAACCCCAAAGGCTTTGACGACTTCGGACAAACCCTAATCAACAGTGATGTCATGCATGGCGAAAAAGAAACAACAGCAGCTGTCGGCAATGACACATTCCAAAGTCCTGTTCGTATTGTAGCTGCAGAGAAGAATATGTTCATAGAGACCAAGCTACCTAATGACCTTGTCTCGCTGCAAAAGCTGCAGGGTAAGTTCAAAGACTTTACCGATTACGAGCGCGTAAGGGCTTCGCTTTATATCATGCTCTCGCTGGCCCGTTTTCTTGAGCGGTTGGTGAAGCTAGACTATGCCCATCTCGACCTTTCTCTCACGAATGTTTTCGCTGCAGATATCAACTTTAAGTCCGACCGGCTTGATACGGTAACCGCACTGGTAATCGATTTCGGGATCAGCCGAAAGCTCGGAACTTCTGTTGAGGATCCTGCTTATTCAGGAACCGAGCCACCGGAGTATCACAACGTCGACAAGTATGTCGTATCCGAAAAAACCGATGTCTATGGTGTCGGCCAATTGCTATACTGTCTGATTTTTTTCGCTGAACGCTACGATTTTCCTGCGCTGGCTAAAAACTGCAGCGACCTTGAGTTGCCGCTAAGCGTTGGAGCTGCACTTAAAAGCTTGATCAACCGGCTTACAGCAGAGGATATAGAGACTCGCCCGAGTGTAAGGGATGACGAGCTTTCTTGTGAGCTGCTGAGGATGATCGAGATTGTGGAGGGCAAAGGATTTCATCGAGAAATTGCAATCGAAAAATCCAGATTATTATGCAATGAGGAATGGCAAGCAAACTTCAGCATCAGCAAATTTGAACCTGTATTAATGGGTGAAACTGAAGGGGGTGAACTTCTCTCGGATTATGGCGACTTAAAAAACATACTGCTTCTCGGTGACGGCGGTATCGGTAAAACGACATTTTTACTTTGCCTTTGGCATAAATTGCTCGAAACCGCTCCTGACATACTTCCTTTCTATGTTCCCCTTTACTCCTATAAAGAGAGGAACCTTACTGATCCTTTTTACATAAGGAGATGCATAAAAAACCGCTATTTTGATTGCCAAGAAGACAATTTGCCGGACGATTTTTTTAAGAATGTGGCATCTGTCGTACTTCTTGACGGTATAAATGAGGCCGAATGCCCCGATGGCTTAATGGAAGAGATTCGCCTTCTCAGTAAGTCAGCGACTGTTGTTATTGCCTCTAGGGTTGACTATAACTGGGCTTGTCTTGAGGGCTTTTTACGCATCAAAATAAACCCTCTATCAAAAAGCATCGTTCAAAAGATGTTGGAGTCATGTGGAAAAGGAGGTGACATTGATGGAGAAACAATGGAGCTTCTACGGATTCCACTGTTTCTTCAGATTTATGCTTCGGATGCCGAAGTCGGGAATGTACATACTAAAAGTGAACTTCTTCAAAGCTATGATAACAGGATCTTGGCTCAAATAAAAAAAGGCGATCACTTTAAATCTTACATCGAAAATCTCGAACAATGTATGACCAAAACCCTACCCGAACTTGCATTTCGCTCAACCGGCCGCAGTTTTTGTGCTGAGCGTTATAGCAACACTGGAACAATGCTTGAAAATTTTCAGTCTGCGGGGTTGTTTAAAACAGCAGGGCAAAACGATGATGAAATCACATTTGTTTTCGTGCATGAATACTTTTCGGAGTATTACAAGGCGAAATATATAGTATCGCAACTAAATCGGGTAAAACGCGATGCTGAGCGCAAGCCAGATAAGGCGCTGCAAATTCCAGACTGTTTGACGATGAAAATACCAGACAGCATCTGCAGCATGGTCGGCGAACTCTACGGGGAATCTGCAGGGATCAAAAAGAACTCGGCTATCGAACAGTTTCTGCACTTGCCACGATTTCTTGAAAATAAAACCGGCAGAAATATAGCAATCGCTATTCGCAATCTAATTCAGTTTTTGAAAGTCTCAAGAAGAAACATCTTGGATGGCACGGATTTTTCGAACCTAGATCTTACAATGCAAAGTTTTATTAATACCTCAGTCAAGAATTGTTGCTTTGTGGGTTCTAAAATTCTTTCTAGTATGTTTTTTGCGGAAAACGGTGGTGAAATTGAGAGGCTTGAAATCACTGACTGCGGCTGCATAGTAACCGTGTCAAAAGATGGATATTTGCGCATCTATGATTCAAAATACGGATTGCTCATTTTTAAAGATACGGTTAATTCCCCAGATTCACTGTCTATTTGTGGGAATATAATCGTGTTTCAGCATGGCCCATTTATCAAGTCAATATCTAAGGATATAACAATCACTTTTTGCGGTAGGACCGAGAGCGATCCTATGGATAACAACATTTATTGGTTTGATTCTCTAGAGCGCAAAAGGGGAATTCTAAAAGGTATTGACCTTTCCGAATTTTCTAAAATTGCTACGAGCAGTAATTTTGATAACTTGGTATTATATGAAGATAAACGGCCGGAATGTAGTGCCTCTATTGCTTGTTATGAAATATTGAAAAGCTATGACGGTGCAATCGGGCAGCAATTATATTCGCCAAAACTTAAATGGAAACTGCTGCTAGACAAATTTTTGCCGCAATATGCCGTTCCTTACCATGATTATTATTTGCAAAACTATAGCCAGCTTAACTATATGTTGGATATGTGTATGAGAGGCAAGCAACTCAAACTTGTTTTTCATAAGCGAAATGAAGCAGCGAACGCTTTCCTTATCGTGGATATCGATCTGGATACTGGCGAAAAAAGGGGCAGCAACCTCAGGATCCCGTGCAATGGATACAGCTTGCGAAAAACGGATGATCAGCTTTTCAATATTAGATGCGGTAAAATTTGCCTTGAGAGGAACTTCGACAACCATTCGAGTGAGTTTGAATTTGTAGAATACGACCTCTTCACCGGCAATATTAATTCAGTTCCAATTGATATCGCTTCTGCAATACCACGCCCTGTTTTTTCAACCAATCAAGCTATAATAGGCGAGATATATCATCATACCGGATCATACTTCCAGCTTGACCTGTTATATAAATTCAAGAACAATCCTGCAATAAAGAGGACTATTTTTGAAGATAATTCGACAAATACTACTGTTACTGGGTTGAGCGCAATATCGACGAATGGACAGTTTTATTGTATAAATCGCCAATTGCAGTTTAATGCATATAATAACATTTCTAATCTTTCAACAGATGGCGATATTATCAGTTACTATCTCAGTGCTGAACATGATGAAAATGATATAATCGAAATGTGTCGAATCCCAATTTCTGCTGGTATTATTGGTATTTCAGCCTTAAATAGCAACAAAGTAATCGTCACAACCGCAAACGGGCAGTTGTCTTATTATGACGGGAAAACATTCGAAACACTTTCATCGGAATGTCCATTAAAATGTATTTGGCTGGACAATTTTAGGTTTATATCGTATAATAATGACCAGGCATACGAATACTCGCACTCACCAGCAGAGCCCGGTTGGATAAAAACAAGTTTCTTTTCACCTCACAATTCTGAGGACATCGCAGAAATCCGTGTTGTGGGCGATGACCGCACAGTTTTTGTAAGCACATGTATATTGGGAGACGTGCATAGGCTTTACATTCACTCATGTGATGGTGTATTGAAACAAACACTTGAACTTGATTGCGCAAATGATTTCTTTTTTGGCTTTGATGTGACACATGATGGTAAGTTTATGGTTGCCTTTTGGATGTCATGTCTTCAAATATACGAAAAAAACGAGTGTGGATATGTTTTCAGCTTTGAAGTGCCTGACAGATATGACCATTTTCCAGCAAGCTGTCACATGCTGGGGGAGAAGCACTTACTAATGAGGAAAACACACATGGACGAGAGCGAAAACAAGCCCTATTTATATAACATTGAACACAGAGAACGAGAGCCCTATGTTTGTGTAGTAGATAAGGCTGGAAAAAAGAAGGAACTTATAGATTGTCTTTCGGCTGTGCATGTGTTTTTTAAGAAAAAAGCGGGATTTGTTTATATCAAAGATAAATCCTTTGGAGATATTTACCTTTCTCGTGACCAGGGTGTGCTTGTTTATTCTGTAATCCTAGAAGATGGTCATTTTAGAGAACATTTTGTTGGTACAGCGAGTATAAAAAAGGATACTAGAGTCGTTCTCTATTTGAGCAACGACGAGAAAACTTTATTTCTTGTTGCCGGTGGGAGTACAATACAGGTTATATCCCTTAACGCCAAGAAAAACGAAGCGTGTGCCATGGCCATAGGGCCAAGAATGCTAAAGCTTAGTGACACGATTTGTATGAGCGGGAGCCGGTTCGGCTTAGATTTAGATAGTAACCTAGTAGCTTTCTTAAAGCAAAACGGCGCTGTTTTTGAGGAATGATTGCTAAAAAGGACGCTGTGCCAAGCACAGCGCCCTTTTTAGCCTTGTCTACGCGGAACAACATCCCATCTCCGCTTGCGGGAATCGTTACCCACCTTTTTTTCTTATGTACATCCAGCATAATAAAAAACACCCTTCTTCTCAAGTGGTATATTATCGCTATACTATTAAAGAAAGAAGGTTCGTGTATGTTCAAAAAATTCACCTCGGTCCTCCTGGCGTTTCTCTTGGCTTTCCTCTGCACTTCCAACGCTTTTGCTGCCGCCCTGTATTATCCCGCATGCAGCTATGACGGAGAGTCCATCGTGGATGCCCTTGATTCGATTGGCGTCGAAAGTTCCTATGCTCACCGTGAGGTGATTGCGCAGGCCAATGGCATCAGCGATTATCATGGTACGGCTTCGCAAAATAAACGCCTGCTGAACTTGGCGAAAGCTGGCAAACTTCGTGACGCAGAAGGAGGCGTACAAGGAGAAAGCGTCTCTATTCTTTCGCCGCAGACAGACGGCTATTCAGCGACTTTGCTTAGTGGAGCGCAGGAACCCGCCAGGGACATGGTTCAGGTTGTTAACTCGTGCCAACTTCACGAAGAGCCCTACGCAAAAGCGGATGCTGTTACTGCCGTTGCTCCCGGCGACTGCTTTGAGGTCTTGGCGGAAACTTTAAACGACTACAGTAACCTCTGGTACGAGGTTTCGTGGGCTGGTAAAATTGTCTACATTTTCTCCGGCCATGTTACTAAGCATACTCATGATTTTCATGTCGTTGTTGATGAGAAGCTCAGCGTCTGCCGGTGCGGCGCTGTTTCAACAACAAAGGGCGGTGCCGCACAGTTAGTAAGCTTGGGGGGTGAAGCCACACTCACCGCCTCCTTGCCGGTAGCGGCAGCGGCTTTGGCGTCTTTGGGCTGCGACATTACAGTAGCTGCTGGAGCGGCTTTCCCGTTGGTAGCCGTTGTTACTGTTGGCGGCCTTGTCATATACATGGCGGTGTCCGCATCGGCTACCCAGGTCGATGTGGAATCGGTTCAGTTGGCCACCAAAGACGACTGTATGTCGTTTATGGAGAAACAAAGTACTGGTGACGGAGCCTATTATAAGGCATGTACCATTCCCAACTCCGGAGCGCTACTTATATACCCCCAGTCGATGGACATCTTTGAGGCAAATCGTTTCCTCAAGTGGATAGTGCAGTCTCCGACAAGCATCAAGGCGAGCAATGAAACGAATACACAAATCGCAAGCGTGTGGTGTATGGAGGAGTGCGATGCGCGCTCTTTGTGTGAAAAGTGGAGCAAAAACCGTATAGGTGATTATTCGTATGGCTCGAGCCGTGATTACGACTCTTACTACGAGATCAACTTGGATGCGAGTGGTGGCCCGAAAGAAGGCTACTTCCAGCATTTTCACCTGTGGTATCGCCCGTATCTTTTGAACTGGCTAATGAAGGTTAAGGAAACACACGTGTTCTTTGGTCTGCCTTATGTCAATGTTGCTTAACTGACAGTGTGCGGCAGTATTTGGGATATCCCAAATACTGCCGCTATTTTTTGATTAAGATTTACTGTTGCTAATATACGATAGGATTGTCTTCCCAGGAGAAATACCCGAGGCCATTACGAATCCCAGTGAACCCCTCACCGGAAAGCTAGTAGACGGAATTACCATTTTCAATGAGGAAATTGTGGTGGAAATGAAATCAGGATTGGCGGTAAAAACGGACATGGACGAAACCGGGAGCCGACTTTTTAAGGCCAGTTTTGGGAAATATTTGTTGTATGTCTAAAAATAATTAAATTGGTTCTGATATCATCAACTCGCATCCAGAAAAAGATTTTCAGGCAGGAAAGATATCTCCATCTTAAAAATAAAATGCCTTCACTTAACCTGCTAGGATGTTAATAGAAACAAGACATTGAAAACGTTGCTTAGTTTAAAGGTGTGATCTTTTCAGCAGATTGGCATATCGTCCACAGTGGCACCTCTTGAGATAGCGGAGATGCCGCTGTCCCCATATCCCGATTGGCTGATCTTCCTCCGGCTCATCATCTCCGGAGATCAGATAATAGTCTCCAACCAATTCATATTTCGTAAGCGTCAAAACTAATAACGTCGCATCCTATCAGTCGGAATCACCAATGCCTAAAGTCGAGGGGACTCGAACCCCACCAAAATACTCGTTCCGGTAAATGCTTACGGCAGGCCCACCCAGTGAGCCTGCCGTTCTGCTATTCTTTGTATTTACTGAAATCCATCCAATCTACGGCAGGACGCTTACTCTCGCCATAGCACTTATCCAAGTATAGATTGCGATATGGATTGTAGAGCTTGCGCTTTTCTTGTTTCTGCTTATAAAGGTCAGCCTCAATTGCTCTGCGTACCCGTTCCAGGAAAGTTCCTCCGGTTGCAAGCTTTGCTTCTGCGCAATGGACGACAAGCCCCATAAAGAAATCATCTTCCTCCATCAGGTATTTACCATTTTCGTACGGATACAGGGCGAAAATGATATCACATTCTCTTGGAAGCGCATCTATTTCTTCCTTGTGCTTCGGATAGTTTGCGAGGGCTTGCCAGTAGGGTTTACCTGGAGCTCTCCTCTCCATTTTGCGTTTTCGCCACAAATCTCGCCGTTAAAAATTGCTGGAAATTGAATTCTGTTCTCTCTGAGAATTTTTGCGGCATTGGGAACTGTTTTTCTGCCGCTCTTTGGAAATGTCACGCTGTCCCCACTTCCTGCTATGCAGATCTGGATCGCAGTACAATCCTTGTTGAATCGAATCTGGACGGGCATCTTTGCCAATTTTTCTGCCACTTTACTGCTAAGCAGCACACTCCCTGTTTCCTCTACTTTTACATACATGGCGGCCTGCGGAGCGGAGGGGGTAACCAGAATACTGAATTCTTCGTCTGTCATGTTTTTCAGATCCAACATCGTATTCATCCCTTTCTTTATTTTGGAGCAGAAATTCTGCATTCCGACGGAGCGTTCTCTGGAAGCAATGCGGCAACATTTTCAGGTTTTGTCAAATCCATTCTAGCTGCCATACGGAGGGTGTGAGAAAGATACTCGTAGGGATCCAATCCATATTCCATAGCGGTGCGTATAAGGCTGAACATAACTGCGCTTCCGGCAGCACCCTTTGGGGTATTGGCAAACAGGAAATTTTTCCGGTCGATGACAAAGGGCTTGATACTCCGTTCCGCCCGGTTATTGGATATCTCCAGCCTGCCGTCTTTCAGGTAATTCGTCAGGTAAGGCCATTGCTCTTTCAGATAAGTCAGTGCTTTACCCAGCGCAGATTTCGGTGCGGCGTTCCGGATACTTGCCCACGACCACAAAGCGTCTAAAACAGGTTTTGCCTGCTTCAGCCGCTGCTTATAACGTTCTTCCGGTGCTGTCCCTTCCAGGCTCTGCTCTATTTCAAACAGCACATTGCAGTACGCCAATCCCTGGGATGCGGAGCTTCCTTTGGCTTTTCCCTTTGGAAGAGATTTTACCGCCTCGTCAAATTTCCTACGGGCATGAGCCCAGCAGCCAACCACGGTTATCTCCTCCGGAAGATTATGATACCCGGCATAGCCGTCTGTATGGAGGTATCCATGGAAGCCATTCAGAAATTCCTTTGGATGTTTTCCACCCCGCCCCGGCTGGTATTCGTACAGCACAATGGGCTTTTGCGTATCCCCGCTGGTGCGGTAGAGCCACATATAGCTGTCGCTTTGAGGCGCTTTTCCAGGCTCATGGAGGACTTGGAGCGTCGTTTCATCCGCATGGAGTACCTCTCGGACAAGCAGTTCCCGGTGCAGTCGGTCATATACCGGCTTTAAGTAGTCTTCTGCCGCTTTTAGAATCCAGTTAGACATGGTCTGCCGGCTTAACTGAATACCACGGCGATCCAGCTCTTGTTCCTGACGGTAGATGGGTATTCCCATGACAAATTTTTGTGTCATAATATGGGCAACGGCCTCTGGCGTAGCAAAACTGCCGGGCAGAAAACGATTCTCTCTGGGCGCACGTACCACAGGTGTTGTAATATTCTCCTTGTTACAGTGCTGGCAGGCATAGCTGTAGTAGATATGCTGTTCCACAACCACCCGTGCGGGAATGATTTTCAGCTTGTTAAGAACTTCTTTTCCAATCTCCGTCAGCTCTCCACCGCATTGGGGGCAGACCAGTTCCTGTCCTTCCAGCCGGTGTTCAACTTGTTCTACCGGAACATCCTCTGGGATTTTGTCCAACGTGTATTCATGCTTTTTGTGACGCTTATGGGCAGCTACAGCAGTCACATCTTCCTTGTCCCGTTGTTCTTCCGCAAACACTTCCGCTTCGTTAAACAGAAAGCTCAGCTGCTCGGAGAGTGTGTCCTCGCTCTTTTCAGAAGACGCACCGAAACGCTTGCGCTGCGCAAGGCGCAGTGCCTCCATGAGCACGTTCATACGACCCTCAAGCTCAGAAACACGTCTGCTCTGAGCTTGAAGTTCCTCATATTCCGCCCGGGAAATAGTAACGGTTTCCGGGGTGCTTGTCTGGAAAGAATCTGTCTTTTTCATGGAATGATTATACCATATAAATGTAGAAAAGTACAGAAAAATGATCCGTTTTATACAATTTCCAATCCACTTATCTGCCTATGCGCCTTTGGCTGGTCAATGCTGAGTCCCTCCATCAGCCAGCGGTATTGCTGCATGGTGAGGGCTTTGGCTTCGCTTTCTTTCCGCGGCCACTGGAAGATGCCCGATTCCAAACGCTTGTAGAGGAGAAGAAAGCCGTTTCCCTCCCAATATAGGGCCTTGATCCGATCCCGTCTTCTTCCGCAGAAAAGAAACAGACAGTTCTCCAAAGGATCCAATGAAAATTGCTGCTTGACCAGTGCGGCCAATCCGTCGATCCCAAGCCGAAGATCCGTATAGCCGCAGGCGAGATAGACCTTGTCGGCTCCTGTAAAATCACTCAGCATGACCGCAGTCCCCGGAACACCGCTTCCAACGTCGCTGCATCCGCTCCGTTGTATATTTCAATCTCCGAACCTAAGATGTGGACCTTTGCGGCGATTTGGCCAGAGTCTCCTACGTTGGCTGGCGTTATATCCGCAAACCCGCTGCCCTGCGCCTGTGTGCGTGTTAATTCCTGAAACAGCCGCCGCTGCCAGTAGTAATACGTTTTTTCCGAAATGCCACGTTCCTGACACCACGCCCGAACCGTCATCCCGCTGCCACGGCAGGCCGCAATTTTTCCACTCCATTGCTCCAGTCGTTCCTGCTTGGACAGTGCTTGTAGACTTTGTTCCATTTTGACCATCTCCCTATATGCCAAATGTCTCCCATGCAGACTGAGGGAGACATTTGGAGTTGGTCACCAAAGACAACCCCCGGCTCTGCCGGGGGGAAAAATAGCCTATGGCGA
>ERZ1673700.3057-NODE-3057-length-11949-cov-3.454935_pt1 | contig 11949 bp, 7 predicted proteins | sample MGYA00580230_ERZ1673700 | MGnify/ENA primary metagenome ERZ1673700 (study PRJEB41218, sample SAMN15661782) | gut metagenome | host: Homo sapiens | place: Canada: London | collected 2015-08-20/2019-03-30 | study: EMG produced TPA metagenomics assembly of...
CCTTCATTTCCACTCTGGTCGGCGTCATAGCCGTCAGTATCGCCCAGAAGATAAACCTGATCAATAAGCCCATTCTGATTTTAATGGGTATCATCTGTCTTTTCTTCTCCGGTTTGATTTACCTGTTCCTAAGTGTTTCTCGGGAAGATATGGGCACTTACTCTACCCTGATAGCGAATATTCTTCTGTTCAGTGTCATTATCCTGTTTATTTTAACGGGTGTCAGAAAGAAGATTAACGTATATGATTCTTTCGTGGAAGGAGCCAAGGAAGGGTTTACGACAGCTGTGCGCATTATTCCTTATCTGGTTGCTTTTCTGGTAGGCATTGCGGTATTCCGCACTTCGGGAGCCATGGATTTTCTGGTGGGAGGTATCGGATACGTAGTAGGACTATGCGGAGTCGACACAAGCTTTGTGGGAGCACTGCCCACTGCATTGATGAAATCGCTTAGCGGCAGCGGTGCCAACGGGTTGATGATTGATACAATGAAGGAACTGGGGCCGGATTCGTTTGTAGGACGCATGAGTTGCGTGGTACGCGGGGCGTCGGATACCACATTCTATATCCTTGCCGTTTACTTCGGCAGCGTAGGTATCACCAAGACCCGCAACGCCGTCACCTGTGGCCTGATAGCCGACTTCTCGGGTATCATAGCCGCTATCTTAATCAGTTATTTATGTTTCTTTTAAATCATAACATTCAATTATGGCTGTAACTTATCAAACAGAAGGCATCAAAATGCCTGAAATCAAGAAACGCGAGACTACGGAATGGATCAAAGCCGTAGCTGCTTCCTATGGAAAAAGACTCGGTGAAATCGCTTATATTTTCTGTTCCGATGAAAAAATTCTGGAAGTAAACCGCCAATATCTGCAACACGACTACTACACGGACATCATTACTTTCGACTATTGTGAGGGCGACCGCCTGTCCGGAGACTTGTTCATCAGCTTGGATACGGTACGCACCAATGCAGAACAATTCGGCGCTTCTTATGACAATGAACTCCACCGTGTCATTATTCACGGGATACTTCATCTTTGCGGTATAAACGATAAAGGCCCCGGAGAACGGGAAATTATGGAAGCGGCGGAAAATAAGGCGTTGGCAATGCTACACTAAATACCAGACTTTCTCAATCATCCTCTATAAATGAAAAAACGCCCTATCGTAATCACTACGACAGGGCATTTTCATTAGCCTTCGCTAATTAACATTAAATTATTTAAGAGAGAGATTTATTACTTCTTGTCGGGAGCCACTTCCGAAGTGACTAACTTCTTGATAGACTTGGTATTCAGATACAGGAAAGCCAACCGTGGAGGTCCGTCCTGCGCAACCAATTCCAATGAATCAGGTGTTATGTAACCTATACGTTCACGTGTCTTATACACTTCCACCTTTCCATCTTCTCCTTTGCTAAACCCTTCAACGATTAAATAGCCATCTTTATCAATCTTCCAAGTCTTCAAATCCAAAGAGGGAATATTGACGGCAGAGCATTTCCCACCTTTTTTAAACTCAAATCCTTTCAGTTCACCGGTAGACTGATAGGTATAAGGATTGCACCATTTACCTATAATTTGTTTCTCCACCTTCTTCTGTCCATAGCTGCTGAATGCAAAGCAAGACAGAGCCATAACTGTCATTAATAGTTTCTTCATTTCATTTATTTTTCTAGTAAATCATATTTTTGGTCAATGCCACGTTCCCTCAGATGAATACCCTCTTTCATCCAACGCGGTTCTTTTGTTCCTTTCAGGTAATAGTCGAAGAATTGCATCATCCGGATAGTCCAGTCCTTCTGGGCAGCCTGATTACTAAGGAAATGTCCTTCACCTTTGTAGTTGAGATGCCATGCCGGACGCTGTAAACGGCGCATAGCCAAATACAAGGCACGCCCCTGTTCATAAGCCACAGCCTCATCTTTGTCATTATGCCAGATCAGTAACGGCGTATGTATCTTATCGGCCTCTATGATAGCGGAGTTTGCCAGATATTTGTCCTTGGCTTCCCACAAATTCTTTCCCATACGGCTTTGCCATTCTTCGTACATGAAATAACGCGGTAAACCGCTTCCACCACGAATGCCCAAATAACCGGTCACCATATCAGTGATAGGAGCACCAATATTGGCACAAGTAAATAGATCAGTTTTAGTCACCAGATAACTGGTTTGGAATCCCGACCAGCTATGTCCTTGCAGACCTATCTTTCCCGGATGTGCTATCCCCTGCTCTATCAAATATTTGGTTCCGCTTACTACGGCATCATAACAACTCTGTCCCGGTGTTCCTATAGTGAAATGCACATCCGGCATGAATACGATATATCCGTTGCTGACGAAATACATCACATCACCCATTGCGCTGCTCAACATCGGAGCATGATAAGTATTCAATCCACCTGAATGCGTTTCATAGAATTGTACCAGTACGGGATATTCTTTTTGAGGATCATAATCTTCCGGCAGATAAAGTATTCCCTTATTGGGTTTATTCTCATAGTTTGTCCATTCCACCAACTTTGCAGTTCCCCATTTGTATTCACTTTGCTGAGGATTAGCATTCGTTATACGGATCGGATCGGAGAAATCGGCTTTGCTCCACCACAGATCACGGAATTCTGACATATTCTGACGATTCCAGATGCAATACTTCTGATTATCCGAGAAACGATGAATCGCATAGATATAAGGACCTTGCGCAAGCTTCTTCAAACGACCTTTCATGTCAAGCGAATAAATGCCTTCATCCATCGTATTCTCATCCCACACACTGACTACAACCGTCTCGTCCGGTTTGAAAACTTCCTTATCAATATTGCTGGTCATTTTACGGATAGATCTCTTATTTTTGCGGCCATATCCCTTGGTGAAACATTCCGGCTGACGTTCTCCGGTTAAATCTATCTTCCACCAGTCATAAGCATCGTAAATCAGTACATTATTACCATCAGCAGTCCAACCTGCAATGCCATAGGCAGGCGCAGGATTCGGTTTATCATAAGTTTCCTCGAATACCGGATAACCAATAGCTGTTGAAATATCGGTAACCTTACCCGTTGTTCCGTCAAACTTATTCCATACCTGTGCAACAGGATCATACATCACAGCCCATTTACCGTTCATTGACCACTTCGGTCTTGTCCGATAGCTACGTCCTACCAATTGCTTTTTTCCTGTATGCACATTCACAGAATAGATATCAAACGGCACTTCATTAAGCCATTCTTTCTGCATACGATAGGGAGTTTCGTCCGTATAAAGCACATAATGTATTTCTTCTGCACGGTCCGGTTCCAACAAATCAGCATGACCGGGAGCTACTTCCATCAATTTTCCGGAAGCAATATCATAGATATATTTTGAATATTGAGGACGGAAATAACGACCACGAGTCTGCAACGTAGGAACTTCATATTCATCCCAAGTCCACAGCTCCAGTTCGAAACTCTTATCCGGCTTTACTTCCTCTTCTTTTTTATCTTTATTTACTTTCTCCTGATAAGGTCTGAGTTCCATTGTCAGGAACTTCTGACTGTGCGACAGAGTGGCCCGCGCAAGTTCCATTCCTGTCGGTAGAATCACCTCTTTACGGTCGAAGACCAAATCGCAGGTATTCTTCTTTAAAGAGAAATTATACCATAGCGAATCCTTAATACTGAATTCTCCTGTCATCAGTTTTGTATCCAAACTGAAAGAAACAGGTTCTTTCTTTACAGCACTCTGATAGATAGTCTGATAGGGTCCCGTCAATGGGCCATAACACAATGCGTTTCCTTTTGCCTGCCTGCGTACAAAAATGATAGAACGTCCTTCATTGTATAAGGTATAATAGCCAATACTATCAATCTGAAAAGCAGTACCGGTTTTCAGATGGCGAACTACCAAACGATTAAAAGACGGGACATGATTGACCGTATCTTTCGGAACGTTTGTCACTGAGACTGAATAAGGAGTTCCATTTACCGGCCGGAAAGATTCCTTATATTTCCATTCTTTCTTGATACCTGAAGGAAGTTCCATCAGGATCGTCTTCATATTTCCTGTAGAGTCAGCCTTCTGATAAGAAAGAGCTTGATCCGAATTATAAAACTCAATGTTTTCCACATCATCCAGCAGAATCTCCTTGCGGGTACGTGTATCAAACAGATGTACAGTTTTTGCGTCGGTGTTTTCAGGATTGTACTCCATAGGTGCAATCCGGTAGGTAACCCAACGTCCTGTCGGGGAGATATCCGGCGATTCAACACGCTTCCACGACATGCAGGCTTCAATGTCAACCGGCTTCTTCTGTGTTTGAGCATCGACACTCGGGACAAAACCGGCTAACACTCCCACTATTAATCCGATTCCCATTATTGTCTGCTTCATTTTATCTTCTCCTTTCATCTTTTATCATATCTTTATTCAAATCAATATCACAGTCTGCCGAGTTATCATGTAACAACAGACGTGCAAAATGACGCCACATTTTATGCTCAAAAAAGTTCTCGGACTCACCGAAGAATCCATGAGTACATTTAGGTAACACAAACATATCAAAGTCCTTGTCCGCTTTAATCAATGCATCTACCAGACGTAAAGTATTGGCCGGATTCACAGTCTGGTCTATGGCACCGGTAAACAGCAGCAATCCATGTTTGTAATTCTTCGCCAACTCCTGATTCGGACGCACACGTACACTATAATCATACGTTTTGCTCTCTACTCCCAAACTGTCTTTAGTCGTTGTCACCTTCTCATCTACACCATAATGAATCTCCACGAAACCTTTATTGTAAATACGATTGTCATGGTTGCCGGCCGATGAGACAGCAGCCGAATAAAAGTCCGGATAAGTGCAAATAGCGGCAGCCGACATAAATCCGCCGCCTGAATGACCGTAAATACCTACCTTGGTAGCATCTATAAAGGGATAACGGGCAGCCAGTTGTTCGATAGCATATTTATCATCCGCCAGCGGATAATCGCGCATATTATTGTATCCATAGGTATGATAAGCCTTTCCACGCATTGGAGTACCCCCTCTGTGGCCTACGGTAATTACAATGAATCCCAGTTGAGCCAAACGGGTGTTATAAACATCATTTATTGTGAAACGAGTCGGCACGTACTCGAAGAACGGCCCCGGATAAACATTTGAAATAATAGGGTAAACTTTCGTCGAATCAAAATCGGCGGGCTTCCACATCACACCATAAAGGTCGGTTACTCCGTCGGCAGCTTTTACTTTAAAACGTTCCGGAGCTTTCCAGCCCATTTCATAGACAGGTTGCAAGTCCGGTTTCTCCAATGTCATGATTACCTTCCCATTCCGGTTGCGAACCACGTTTACCGGCTCCTGCGACACGGTAGAATATGAATCTACCAGATAGCGACAGGAGGGAGAGATACTGACTTCGTGTGACGCATTCTCCGGCGTCAACAGACGGAGTGCATTCGGACGATCCAAATGAGCTTCATAAAGAATATAGTAATAAGGGTCAATTTCTTTCTCCCGTCCATAACCATAGAAATACATCTTGCGTCCGACAGTATCAATTTGCGCAACCGGGCCGGCTACCCAAGTACCGTCTGTCAGTTGATTCTTCAGGTTTCCTGTTGCTGTATCATACAGATAATAATGTCCCCAACCGTTACGTTCGGAACGGAACAGGATTTCTTTTCCGTCATTCAGGAAAGAAACATTACGCATCTGATAATCGAGATACGGCTTGTTTTCTTCATGAATCACCACACGCACTTTTCCGGTCTCTACATCCACTTCGCAAATATCCGACTGGTTCCATGTACGGTTATAGCGTTGGAAGTACAAGCGTTTTCCGTCTTTTGACGCATACAATACATCAATATACTGATCCGGCCAACGATTGATATCCACCTTCTTAACTTCCCGCTTGTCTATATCTCCCAACAGTAATTCATATTGAGTCACATTTTTATCACCGGCCAATTCAGCTTTATAAGTGATCAGTTCAGGAGAAGGCTTGGATAAAGAATTAATAACCCACAAGTCACGGACTTTCCGGTTGTCTTCACGGACAGCGTAGAAACGGTGGCTTCCCGGAATCCAGTGAGCCGATTCGGCTCCGAAACGGCCTTCCATCTTGCCTTCGTCTTCACGGTTGAATGTATAATCCGGCATACCGTCCGTCGTCAATTGAACCGGGATTGTATCCTGTCCCTTTTTCGGGTTTCCAACGAAATACAAGTTATCCTTACTGGCATAAAGAAAATACAAGCTATCCGGAGAATATTTCATCCAATACGGGTCGCCGGTTTTATACGTCGGCTTCTCATCGAGTTGCTTCAATTCTTTTGTATGGATATTGTATGTATAAAGTCTGCGGTCAAAATCAATACGAATGGTTTCGTTGTCCTTCATAAATGTGAAAGACAAATGCAGATCTGCCGAAGAATAGGCTTTCTTGGTATATACTGCAATTTTGCTCAATAACTCATCCGTATCAAACAACAATCGTTTCTCCTTTTTCTTCGGATTGACATAATAATATTTCTTTCCTTCACGTGTTGTAAAAGAGTAATAAAAGCAATCCGTATCGTTGATAAACGTCGGTCTGACTTCTGTAGAATACTTATCTATAGGATTTTGCTCCAACAAACGGAACTTTTCCGCTAACTGATAATTCGCTTTTTGTTGCGCACCGGCAAGGTTGCATGATACTAATGCAACCGCCAGGCACAAATATCTAAAGAGAGAGTTTTTCATAAAATCTTATCTATTGTCTTATTTACTACGGTTAATATCTCCCCAATAGTCTGCACGGGTATCACCTAGCAAATGTTTGGCAAAGAAACGGTACATTTTCTTCTCAAAATACTCATCGGCAGAGCCATATCCATGACCGGCTCCGGGAATGACAAGCATATCGAAATCCTTACCGGCCTCAATCAAAGCCTGAGCCATACGGTATGTATGTGCAGGATTCACGTTCTTATCCATATCTCCGGTTACAAGCATCAAGTGTCCTTTCAGATTCTTGGCTATCTCTGCATTCGACTTTACTCTAAACTTGTATTCATATTCTTTGGTCTCGTTACCCAGACTGTCTTTCACCACCTTCTCTACTTCTCTTACACCATTGTAACATTCTCCCCAACCACGGTTATAGATACTATTATCATGGTTTCCGGAACAAGAAACGGCAGCCTTATAAAAGTCCGGATAAGTGCAGATAGCAGCCGCAGCCATAAATCCGCCACCGGAATGTCCGTAGATACCAACTTTCTTACCGTCAATAAACGAGTGGCGCTGAGCCAACTGCTCAATAGCATACTTATCATCTTCCAACGGATAATCACGCATATTGCCGTAACCGTAACGGTGATATGCCTTTCCACGCATCGGAGTATCTCCCCTATGGCCTACAGTGATTACAATAAAGCCAAGCTGCGCCATACGGGTACAATAGCTATCATCCAACGTAAAGTTAGTAGGAACGAACCCGAAGTATGGTCCCGGATAAACAACCGAAATAATCGGATATTTCTTTTCCGGATCAAAATTAGACGGCTTCCACATCACTCCATACAAATCCGTAACATTATCGGCAGCTTTCACCACAAAATTTTCCGGCTTCTTCCAACCGGCGGCATATACCTGACTTAAATCAGGCTTTGCTAACTCCATAATCACCTTGCCGGTATTGTCCTTCAATAATATCTTCGGTTCCATATCGACTCTTGAGAATGTATCAATAAAGTAGCGCCTAGACTTCAAAAAGATTACCCGGTGCTGCCCGTCTTCTTTAGTGAGTAGAGTTGCTCCCTCACGATCCATATTGGACTTATACAAACGATAGTAAAACGGATTGATCTTCGGGTCATCTCCATATCCATAAAAATAAACCGTACGTTGCAGCGTATCAATAGCGGCAATATGTCCGCTTACCCACGGTCCTGAAGATATCGCATTTTTCAGGTTCCCTTGACCGTCGTAATGATAATAGTGTCCCCACCCTGTACGTTCGGAACGAAATAGAATATCTTTTCCATCATTCAGAACTTCCACGCTACGCGCATGCGGATCACGATAAGGCTTATCCACCTCATGAATCAGTTCTTTGACCTCCAAGGTAGAGGTATTGACCGAACACACGTCTACCTCATCCCATGTACGTTTGGTACGTTCAAAAAAGACATACTTGCTATCCGACGTTACACTAAAAGGCATCACATACTGGTCATTCCACTTTTGTATCTTCGCTTTTCTCGCAGTCCGTTCTACAATATCAATGATTACAAGTTCATTCTGGGTTACATATTTATCTCCCGGAAATTCATACTTATATTTCTTCAACTCCGGCTTGTCCGAAATCGAATTAATCACCCAAAAGTCACGCAATTTCCGATTATCATCAAGCACAATATATGCATGCCGGCTATCAGGACACCAACGAGCATTAGAAGGAACTTCACCATTCTCCCCCGCATCCTCCTCACGAGCATACGAAAAATCAGGGACTCCGTCCGTAGTCAATTGCACTTCCGTAGTATCTACTCCCAATGCCTTGTTGCCCTTCACATACAAGTTATGGTCTTTCGCATACAGTATGTACTTCTTATCCGGAGAAAAATTCATCCATGAATATATCGGCTCGGCATCTCTGTCATCTGCCTTTTTCTCCTCCACCTCTTTCAATTTGCGGGTAATTCGATTGTAATCATACTTTTTCGACCTGTAACTGAATACAAATGACTTTTGATCTTTTGCGAACTTTAATTCTGACAAATCCAACCTTACCGGATTCACAACCTCATGAGTTAAACCGGAAAGCAGCATAGCCATTTCCTCGTTATCGAAGAGCAACTCCTTCTTTCCCTCCTTGGGGTTGACATAATAGTAGTGTTTACCTGCCGAAGTCGTAAAATCAAACCAGAAATTATCCGTATCATTGATTTCATGCGGATAAAGGGACATACTATTATTAGACAGTTTTCCCCCTAATGTAAATTCATGAAACTTCTCTGCCAACTCATAATTGGCTTGTACCGTATCATGCTCGGCAGGAACTTGTCCCCATCCTTGCAATGCAAGAGTAAAAGACAAGCTGCCGGCAATAAAAAGTTGTTTTAATACCATAATGGTTATTTATTATCAAAAAAACGCTTTTAAAGCTCTTCTAGAACGCAAATGACATATAATCCATACCGCGTCCCAGTTTATAAAGGACATCTACTATTTTACCAAACTTCTTGTTTTCTTCCGAGGTAGTTTCATTCGGGAATTGTTGTTTAAGAGAAACCTCTGTACACGTCCCATCTTCCAATCTTGTTTCTACAACACCGAATATATAGAAACTTCCGTCTTCCAGAGCAACGCCTAATTGCCCAGCGTAAGGATACTTCTGTTTATATAAGTTGGTGGTTACATCCATACCCGACAATGTCTTAACAGCCGCAGGTAAGGGTTCCCCCAATGGCATCAATTCACCTCTATATTCCACATCTCCATAAGCATCCCATCCATATTGATAATAATAAAGTTGATTTCCGCTGGCAATGACTACATAACGCTTGTTTCCAAAATTAGCCATACCACGATAATCATTGATAACACCCAAAGAGGCCTCGTAATACCAACCTTCCAGACAGCCAACATACCTTCTTTCAGCCTCCAATCCGAAATAACGTAATTCATACACCGATGTCGCTTCATCTTTCAGCAGAACAGTCCAATATGGTTCAGACTCTGTTATATCATTTCCAGAGTTATACGGAGCAGGTAATGCATCCACCACAGTCTTCTCTATATTCGAAAAATGATCTTCGCCACTCGGATCAGTGATATTATACATATTTCCACTTGTATAGCTGGAATTTTCAGTAATCACTGTACCACTAGTAGCATATCCCATATCCAAGATTCCAACCAATGAATTATCTTCTTCCGTCAGTGCAAGCATCACATCTGTAATATAATCATTAAACTTGTAGGCTTGGAATAAACGACTGAACCGGGTATTATTATTTAATCCTATGGGCATATAAGTACCTGCATGGAAATCCGTCACATCCGCCTTTTTTTCCCAATAAATCAATCCATTCTCGTCTAGTAGCGCTTTGGATGAAAAAGTCATAGCAGCTTCTACCGGAGAAAAATCAGCAGGAATATCTCCATGAAATTCTTCATCCGTATATACCTCACGTTCCAACGTATTACCATTAAGTTCGACCCAACGATCTTGCTTCACCACCAACTCGTCATACACGCTAATCCCATATTCGCTATTATAATCCATTTCACCAATATTGTTCATTAACCCTTTCGGATTTGAGCCAAGATTGGAGATAATATCACGTTTCACTATATGATAGACCAACGAATCGCGAGTGAACGTCTCTCCACCATACGTTACCTGATAACGTTGTGTTGTGGGCACAATGAAATGGAGCACAGATCGCCCGCCATCATCCGACAAAATCACCCAGCCACGCTGATAGATAGATCTCACATTAATGGTTGTGGATTTTCCGAACTGAACCCCCGTCTTATTATCTGTTACCGCAAATGTCACTTGATATGTGCCACTCTTTTCGGCTTTAAATGTATAAGTGGGACCAGTTTCGCCTGTCTGCAACTTCTTATCTACATACCATTCATAGCTAACATCCGGTGTAATACTATCTATTGTAAACTTAAATGTAGGCGCCAATACCAATTCTTCTCCTTCTATCACACTATAATCCAAATTAAAGTTCTCAAAATTGAGCGCACCACCTTGCATTTCATTTATCTGCTTGTAGTTATAGTTGTTATCATCATCCAAACAACTGGAAACAACTCCAACTAAAACTACTATCACTGCATATATTCCTAATTTTCTCATACTTTGCAATTTTATAATTTACCCTGCCACTTCCACAGTAATCACATTATCATTCTCATCTTTCACCCAATCTTCCATATCCTTTCCTGCGTTCATCTGCTTCAAGGTATTCTTCAATCTCAATGAATACTTACGCAACACTTGCTTATTCTTTCCATCAAACACTATATCATCCTTTTTCAACTCGTCCAAAAACATCTGATACTTTTTTTCTGAGTACTCACCTAAATAATACCAATCAACCGAATTTCCTGGGTTTTCCTCCGTCCCAGCATCGTTTACCGACCACCAATCGGGTTTAAACAAACGATCGGTGACAGAAATGAGAGCACGCGAATACAAATAATCACCTTGTTTCACAGTATTTGCTTCTACAACCTGTAACGCTAATATCTTCGTTTCTGCCCTCAATATCGGATCATTCTTCAATGTTACATAAATAGTATCCGTAAGCAATCCTTTTCTAATCTTACAATCTGCAGGCAATACATACAAATTAGCCGGCAAAGTAGTACGTTCGACATCTGCAATTACATTAAAATGTAAATCTTCATCCTGCATCTGCCCATAAACAGAAACCTCTATCGGTATCTCAGCATCCTCACCTTCATTATACATTTTAAAAGATACTGTAGTAGTATCCTTAGTCATATCGTTAACGAATTTAAATAGGCTGTGTCGTTGCTGCTGACCAACAATCCCTTCTCTTCACATGAAGCGAGCATCAGACATACGCTGCAAAACAACACTCCCCATATAGCATATCTTTTCTTCATTTTCGTTTCTTTTAAGTAGTTATTCTAAAATAGTATCACACTTAAATGTTTGACTCCGAATCGGGCTTAGGTAATATCATATTTTCGTCAGTTGGTAACACGGGATTACTATAATAAGAACTAGCAGGCATCGTCCGATTCAACCGTTTATACATATAGAAAATCTGTCCTTCACCTAAGAACTCACGACGGGCATCATTTACCAGCAAGTTTATAAACTCTGACTTATTTGTGACATTATCAAACTTCTTTGATACTCCTCTTCCTTTCTTCACCAATTCCAAATACCCCTGCGCTTCTTGGGGATTAGTATCAA
>ERZ1673700.3067-NODE-3067-length-11902-cov-4.138516_pt1 | contig 11902 bp, 7 predicted proteins | sample MGYA00580230_ERZ1673700 | MGnify/ENA primary metagenome ERZ1673700 (study PRJEB41218, sample SAMN15661782) | gut metagenome | host: Homo sapiens | place: Canada: London | collected 2015-08-20/2019-03-30 | study: EMG produced TPA metagenomics assembly of...
GACCTTGCTTCTCCGTATGTCATGCTAAATAACACCGGATACACGCAAGATGAAACTCAGCGTAATATGCTTACACTCAAACTTGAACAGGAATTCGGAGGATTCCTGAAAGGAATGACAGCGTCGGTACAAGCGATGAGCGAAAATATCAATTATTTCAATGAAGGACGTTACATATGGCCTGACCTCTACCGCGCTACAGGAAGAAGTTCACAAGGGGTACTCATCAAAACATTGCGTACTGCCAAAGAGAACATGAAATATACACAAAATAACAACAGATACAGAAAATACTACATGGAAGCCAAAGCCAACTGGGACCGTACATTTGGTTTGCACTCACTAGGAGCATTGGCTTTATATTACATGGAAGATGTTCATAACACCCAATGGGACTATGACGCAATGGGTATTAATGCCATTCCTCAACGGCGTCAAAACTTATCAGGACGTGTTTCCTATGGCTATAACAATTGCTATTTCATTGATGCAAACTTCGGTTACACAGGTTCTGCGCAATTCGAAAAAGGAAAAAGATTCGGTTTCTTCCCTTCCATTGCTGTAGGCTGGGTACCGACATCCTATAACTGGGTCAATGAGGCCATTCCCTGGTTAAGCTTCCTCAAGTTCCGCGGCTCCTACGGTCAGGTAGGTAATGACCAGATCAGTGGTGACCGGTTCCCTTATTTGACATTAATCAATGACAATGCCGCCTCTTACTGGGGATATCGTGAACGGGGTATTACAGAAACTGTGAAAGGAGCCGACAACCTTCAATGGGAAGTAGCAAAGAAACTCAACTTTGGTATCGATGCCAAGTTCTTCCACGACAAGCTCTCTGTCACTGTTGACTTTTTCCGCGATACACGTGATCACATCTTCCAGGATCGTGTGACGCTGCCTAAGTTTGTAGGTATGGTTACCGTCCCGAAATCAAATGTAGGAAAAATGCATAGCTATGGTTCTGACGGAAACTTCGAATTCTTCCACCAGATCAATAAAGACATGAGCTTCACTGTACGCGGCAATTACACTTTCTCTCAGAATATTATTGATTACTATGAAGAAAACAAGTTACCTTATGATTATCTGAGTGTAACCGGAAAACCCTTTAACATCCTTCGCGGATATATTGCAGAAGGTCTCTTCTCCAGTAAAGAAGAAATCAACACAAGTGCCGACCAAAGCGGATTCGGCCGCATTCGTCCGGGAGATATCAAATATCGTGACGTAAATGGAGACGGTATTATCAATGACGATGACAAAGTACCTTTGTCCTATTCCAACCAACTCCCCCGGGTAATGTATGGGTTCGGAGCCGATTTTCATTGGAAAGACTTAACCCTCAGCTTCCTTTTCAAAGGTTCGGCAAAAGTAGACTACTACCGTTCGGGACTCGGTAATGACGCAGGATGGATTCCCTTCTATAACGGAGAACTCGGCAACGTTATCAAGCTGGCCAACAATCCCAAGAATAGATGGACGCCCGCATGGTATTCAGGCACCACCGCTACGGAAAATCCCCATGCAGAATTCCCACGTCTCTCCTACGGAGGCAATACGAACAACTCCCAGCTTTCCTCTTTCTGGAAACGGAACGGTTCTTTCCTGCGCTTTCAGGAACTCAGTCTGAAGTACAACCTGAAGACTCCATGGATAAAAAAGACAGGACTATCTTCTGTCGATCTGGAGTTTGTTGCCAACAACCTTTTTACTATCGACAAAGTGAAGTATTTTGATCCGGAACAGGCATCTGCAAACGGGGCCGCTTATCCGATACCGGCAACTTACACGTTCCAGGTTTATCTTAAATTCTAAAAATAATATAGAACACTCATGAAAAAGTTATTCAAAATAATATTGGGAGCAACAGTAGGAAGTACACTACTACTCAGTTCCTGCAATTTTCTGGATGTAGACCCATACTTCGAAGCTACTTTCAAAGAAGACTCCATCTTTCACAGCAAGAAAAATGCTGAAGGTTATCTCTGGAACACTCCGAAAGGTTTTCCCGACGCAGGGGAAAGTCCTGGAATCCGGGGGAATCTGCTTCGGACGAAATAACACTTAAATATCAGACAAATGAATTTTGGGGACTACAATTTTCCGTAGGTACCATCAACAGCAGAAATCTGCCTATCCAAAACCAATGGTACGACATGTATGTCATTGTAGCAAGATGTAACAAAATGCTTAAAGAAGTCTACAATGTACCTGATATGAATGAAATGGACAGAAGACGTTATATCGGATATGTTCACTTTATGCGTGGGTACGCTTATTATCATCTTTTGATGAACTGGGGACCGTTGATTATCGTGGGCGATGAAGAACTGAGCACCTCCGAACCTGCCGAATATTATAATCGCGAACGGGCTACCTATGATGAGTCTGTAGATTATATATGCGATGAATTCCGACTGGCAACTCAAGGCATCTATTCAGCGGATGAGCAAAGCGTCAACTATTATCAACGTCCGACCAAAGGAGCAGCCATGGCACTCATCGCCCGTTTGCGCCTCTTCCAGGCTTCACCGCTTTTCAATGGCGGAGCTGCAGCCCGTAAATGTTTCGGGACCTGGAAACGTAAAAGCGACGGAGCCTACTATGTCAATCAAGAGTATAACCCGAGACGCTGGGCCGTTGCAGCAGCTGCCGCCAAACAGCTGACCAAAATGGGATACGAGCTACATACAGTGGAAGCAGATGCCCAGAACCCATATCCTCTGGCCTCCAATGTCCCTACTGCTAACTTCCCTGACGGAGCAGGCAATATCGATCCTTATCACTCTTACTCCGACATGTTCACAGGAGAAGGTATCATACAGACTAATAAAGAATTCATCTGGGCGATGGAATCCAGTAACGTCACTAACTATACCCATCACTCATTCCCTGTCAAGTTTGGCGGATGGGGTTCAATGTCTGTGCCGCAGAGGGTAATTGATTGCTATCTGATGGCAGATGGGCGGACTATTCATAATTCATCGGCAGAATATCCATATGAACCGGACTTCAGCAGACTCACCGGCGAATCCAAAAAACTGGGGACATACCTACTAAGGGAAAACGTACCTATGATGTACGCCAATCGTTCGGCACGCTTCTATGCCTCGATAGGTTTTCCGGGTCGCTACTGGCCGATGAGTTCAGCTTCTACCGACGCCTCCTACGTCAATCAGCAATTCTGGTATTCTCACGATGATACCAATGCCGGAATTGCCGGTGCCGGAAATAACGTAAACGACTACAGTGTCAGCGGTTATGTTCCCGTCAAATACATTCATCCGGACGACTCATGGGCTAACGGCAAAGGGAGTGTAAAAGGCGCATTCGTCACCAGCCCTAAACCGTTCCCTATCATTCGTTATGGTGAAGTGCTACTGGAATATGTAGAAGCATTGAACCGTGTAGAAGGTACAGTGACCGTAGAAGTATCCGACAATACAGGTACACTTATTGAGGAAACCGTTAGCCGTGATCCGGCAGAAATGGCTAAATATTTCAACATGATACGTTATCGCGTCGGCTTGCCGGGAGTAGATGCCAACGACATGGCAGAAGCAGACAATTTTGAAAAAATCATCCGCAATGAACGTCAGGTAGAGCTCTTTAACGAAGGATACCGATATTTCGATACGCGCAGGTGGGGAACCTATCTGGACGAAGATGCCAACAGCTCCAACTGGCGGGGACTGGATGTGACAAAAGACCGTACAAATGCCAACGGTAATGAAGGATTCTGGAATATTGTGACGATCAATACACAAAATGTGCGAGACCGCATTGCACTGCCTAAAATGGTATTCTTACCGATCCGCCATGATGAATTGCTGAAGGTTCCCAATGCCGACCAGAATTTCGGATGGGACAGATAATATCAAAACATGAATAACAGACTGAATATGAAAAAGAAATTTAATATAATGCTCTGCACTCTTATAGGTGTATTGAGTGCTTGCAATGAATACGATTTCGACCAGGAACAATACCGGAACGAAGTAGGCTTACTCAGTAATTCGAGTCTGATCTACGACCGGCAGGTGGCTAATGTAGGACAAGAAAAAGATACGATCTATCTGGTTGCCACGGTCAGCGGCTCACAAATAAGCCCTAACACACACCATGTAGCTCTTCTGGAATCGGACTCTTTGCTGAAAGCATACAACAAATCCAACTTTGATATAGAAAAAGAAAAATTTGCCAAACTGCTTCCCGATGAATGCTATGATTTTCCCAATAAGGAACTGGATATTCAGGCAGGCACTTCCAAAGTAATGTTTCCGATCTATCTGAAAAATCTGGAAAGGATTTCACCGGATTCTATTTATTTTCTGGATTACAAGATAGATCCGGAAAAAACACCTAATTATAATCCGGATAAAAGTCATGTATTATTGCGTATCTATAAAGAAAACTATTACGCAACGACAAAGACTTCTACCTACTACAATTATACAAGCAGTACGATTGTAATTCCTAACCCCAGTGGTAGTCCCGAAGTCCGTAGACCGACAAATGCCAATCAAGTATTCCCGATCGGTGCCAATTCGGTACGCATGATGGCAGGTGATGAAGATCTTGGCGATTATAAGACAGCAAGAAGCAGAATTGTATCTAAGAGTATCATTCTGGAAATTGGCGAGCAGCAACCGGAGAATCCTCAGGCCAGAGAACTTACCATCAGAGCGCATGACAGAGTTAATGATGTGGAAGTGGATCCGGTCGATGTAGTACAACTTACTCCAATCGATGATTACGACAACACATTCCTGTTAAACGCTATCCGTACTCCCGACGGACGTGCCACTTATTACAAAGAGTTCCGTCTGCATTATAAATATCGCCTGGAATCCACCGCCCCTTACCGGGAAGTGAAAGCCAAACTACGATATGAATTTAACCCAAGAGTAGATAACTTGTAATCAAATCAAATGAGTATGAAAAAAAATATATTAATCATCGGGCTCGCAAGCATATTCGGAATTGCTTCCGGACTTATCTCTTGTTCGCCCGATTACGAAACCGAGTTTAAAGTAGAAACGCTCGTAGTTCCTGATAAAAGTCAGGCACCTATCACTTTCCCACTTCTGGGAGGAGAACATGAAATTGAAGTGCAGACCAATGTACCACTCGACAGATGGAGTGCCCAGTCCAATGCAGAATGGTGCAAGGTAGTACAACACGAGGGCAAAGTAGTCGTATCTGCCAGTGCAAACAATATATACAAACAACGCCGGGCAGAAATCACTGTAGCCTATGGTCATCAAAGCTATTCCATCACTGTCTCGCAGTTTGGTAAAGAACCGGCCATCCTTATAGGTGACAAGCTACAACAGGAAGGATATGTAGAAATAATAGATGCAGAAAGAGAAACATTGACAATTCCTGTAGCGACCAACCTGAATCTGGATAATATCATTATACCAGACACTTGCAACTGGATACGTCTGGCAGAGCAACCTGCCACATTTGATGCAAAGACGCGTGCAGCGGAAGACGTAAACAAACAGGAACTGAAATTTACGCTGGATAAAAGCACCGAGACTGACGTACGTTATTGTACGATTATCCTCCAGTCTTCCCAGAATTACAGCTATACAGCTTCTTTCCTGATAAAGCAACAACCCAGAGGTTATATAGTCGAAATCGATGAAGACAAGAAGATCTATGAAGTGAAAGCAATGGGAGAAACAATCACTATTCCTTTCAAAGTAAATTCTCCTGCCGGTGAAGTGTCATATACCTATGAAGTCGAAGAATCCGCCCAATCCTGGATCACTCCAGTATCATTACCCGCTTCAAGAGCACTGCGTGATGTCTCCGAAAGCTTTATCATTAAAGCCAACACTGAAGTTGAGAATCAACCTCGTGAAGGAAAGATAACCTTCAAGAGTACCAATAGCACCGACAAAGTACCAAGTCAGTTCGTAGTCACAGTAAAACAGGCCGGATTTATCGCGACACCTCCTTTAAATGTGATCAATGCTACTGCTACTCCGGGAGCCGGAAGTATTCAGCTGCAATGGGAGATACCTGAAGATGTAGACTTCAACAAGATAAAGATTACCTATTACGATAAAGTCACGAAAGAAAATAAAGAGATCTTAATAAATGACTATAAGACAACATCCTATATCATAGATGATACTTACCAATGTGCAGGTGAATACTCATTTACTATCAACACCTATGGTCCGACTGGTATGGAGACAGATAGTCCGGTAACAATAACAGGCATTTCCGGCGAAGCTTCCGAAATGGAACGTGTTACTCTTACTATCGATATGCTTTCCGACAATGCTAATCATGTCGGAGACGGAGGCGGTTTACCGGCATTGATTGACGGGAAGGTGAATACTTATTATCATACCAAGTGGAATGCTCCTGTTACAACAGAAGCACATTATGTCCAGATCAAACTGAACAAACCATTAAAGGACCTTTGTTTTGAATATGATGCACGTCAAAGCGGAGTGAATAACGGAGGTGACGTAAAAGCCGCAACAATATATGGAAGTATGAACGGTGAGTTCTTTGAAAGTATGGGTGATGAAGAATTCAATCTGCCGACAACAAACGGTGGCCATGCCACAGCTAAAAACAATGTGAGTGGAAAGCAAGCTTACAACTATATCCGATTTACTCCTACGGCTCGCCGTGACAAAGATCCATTGGATTATACTGTCGCAGGCAGTGCATGGTGGAATATGTCCGAAATATACCTTTACAGAATAAGACATGATGAAGCCTGGGCAAGAGAACAGCTAGGCATTTAAGTAAAACAAGAAAAGACTGACGAAGAACAAAATAAGATCAGATTAGACACATTTTCTTATCGAGTTCTTCGCCAGTCTTACTTTTTTATAAAATTGGATGATAAGAATTATGAATATGAAACCCAAGAAATTAAGCCTCTTATTAACTATCTTGCCAATGATTATTGCAGCTACAGGTTGCCATTCCCAGCAAGAGTCTAAAGTAGACATCACTCCTCATTGTATCAATCTTCAGGCAGACAGCCTCTACCGGCAAGCAATGACATTAATGGAATCTTCTTGCGATGTAGACTCCACCCGAAAATGCATCCGCTTTCTGGACAAAGCTTTGGCAATCGACAGTTTAAATCCCGACTATTACGGCATGAAAGCCAAACTTTTATCTGAAATGGGAGAACTGGACTCCGCCCTATACATACAAACACTTGCTATGGAGAAAAACGCAATTACCGGTGAGTATCTGTTCCAACTGGGACTACTTCAAGCTGCCAAAGATATGCACGCTGAAGCTCACGAAAGTTTTGGAAAAAGCAAGGTCTTCCTTCAAGCAGTACTAAAACAATATCCCGACAGCTTGGGAGCTTTTATTCTGGCAGAAGCTGCCAATTCTCTCTACGAAAATAAAGATTCACTTTTCATGAGAAATATAGATGAAATCCGTAAACGCTTTCCCGAAAGGTTGCTGGAAATAGAGATGACCCGAAGGGTGAAACCGCATTCATTGGTCAATCAAATAAGAAGGATTAAAATAGAAAAGGATTATAATATTGATTTTGATATGGATAGTCTGGTTGAGGCGACTGTGAATAAAGACTAAGTTCCAACTTTCCTCCCCTTTTCTTTGTTCTTTCAGCCGGAATAGATTACTTTTGTCTTATTCCGTGAGCAATGAACTAAAATAACAGGAAATATGATAGAAGATGTGAAAAGAATCCCATATGGAGTTTCCAATTTCGTGGAAGTGGTAGAGCAGAATCAATATTATGTAGATAAGACCATGTATCTGCCTCTGCTGGAACAGCAGCCCAACAGTCTATTCTTTATCCGCCCCCGGCGTTTCGGCAAAAGTATCTTCCTGAGCATGCTTCGCACCTATTATGATATTTCGCAAAAAGAAAAGTTTCAGAAACGCTTTGGTAATTTGTGGATAGGCAGTCAGCCAACTCCCCTACAGGGAACTTTTCAGATACTTTTTCTTGATTTCTCACGCATAGGCGGAATCGACGGTACATTGGCACAGAACTTTGACGATTATTGCTGCGGTGGATTGGATGACTTCGCATCCATTTATGAACCATACTATTATCCGGGATTTGCATTAGAAATGAAGCAACTGGAAGGTTCCACCAATAAGCTGAATTTTCTGGATCGAAAAGCCCGCAACAATGGTTCCCATCTCTATCTGATTATTGACGAATATGACAACTTCACCAACGTGGTTCTGAACGAACAAGGTAATGAAATCTATCATGCCCTGACTCACGCCAGCGGATTCTACCGGGAGATTTTCAAAAAGTTTAAAGGAATGTTCGAACGCATCTTCATGACAGGTGTCAGCCCCGTTACATTGGATGATCTCACCAGCGGATTCAATATCGGCTGGAACATCAGCACCGATTTCCAATTCAATATGATGCTGGGATTCAGTGAGACAGATGTGCGGACCATGTTTCAGTACTATAAAGACGCCGGACAACTGCCGGCAGATACAGACATAGATGCACTGATTCGGGAAATAAAACCGTGGTATGACAATTATTGCTTTGCCAAAGAAAGTCTGGAACGTGATCCGAAGATGTTCAACTGCGACATGGTACTTTATTATCTGCGTCATTACATAACGTTGGGGAAATCTCCCGAACAAATGATTGACCCTAATACCCGCACGGATTACAATAAAATGAAAAAACTGATCCGATTGGACAAGCTCGACGGAAATCGTAAAGGTGTGTTGCGCAAAATCACCGAAGAAGGAGAAGTCATCACCAACTTAGTGACAACCTTCCCCGCCAGCGAAATAGCCAATCCGGAAATCTTTCCCAGCCTGCTCTTTTATTATGGCATGCTGACCATTACCGGTACACGAGGAGTCCGCCTGATACTGGGTATTCCCAACAATAATGTACGCAAGCAGTATTACGATTTTCTGTTAGAGGAATATCAAGAGAAACGGCATATTGACTTGAATGGCTTAAGAGATTTATTTGATGACATGGCATTCGACGGTCACTGGCAAAAATCTTTAGAGTTCATCGCTCATGCCTACAAGGAAAACTCCTCAGTACGTAGTGCGATTGAAGGCGAACGGAATATTCAAGGATTCTTTACTGCCTACCTGAGCGTAAATGCTTATTACCTGACTGCCCCGGAAGTGGAACTGAATCACGGTTACTGTGACCTGTTCCTTATGCCGGACCTACTGCATTATGAAGTGAATCATAGCTACATCATAGAGCTAAAATACCTTTCAGAAAAAGATTCCGATGCGAAAGCCGAAATCCAATGGGAAGAAGCCGTTGAGCAGATAAAGGGATATGCAGCCGCACCGAAAGTTCGCCAATTGATACAGAATACAAAGTTACATTGCATTGTGATGCAATTCCGTGGCTGGGAACTCCAACGAATGGAAGAAGTAATTCAACCACATATAAAATGACAGCACTTTTGCCCTCACGCTCTCATTTTCGCCTCAATCCCCCTATTCATCGGAGTTACAGCGATTAGAGATCCAATGGTAGCAGCGTGAGAGCAACCGTTTGCCCTCACGTTACTACCAATTATTCTATTTTCAGCAAATGATAAAGTGTCCCCTTACCGGACTTCCGGCAGGGAATATTCAGCTTCTGAAGCGCACGGCCGAACACAGCTACCTTATTGATAGCCAACCTGTCCCGTGTCTTCGTCTGCAAATAATTCAGAATCTGCATGGACGTCATCCATTCGCCTCCCTCCTCTTCTTCCGCCGGACGGAGATAACAATGGAACAACTGTTCCAACGGGCTCGCCTGCTCAAATTCACGGTTCGTCTGCTTCAAAATCTTTTCATCCTCATCATCCAGCCAGTAACGCTCACCCTTATAAATGGCTTCCATCGCCTGAGCATAAAGCTGTTTGTAATTGATGGTAGCATTGGTTTTGATAGGAGCTATCACCTCAATACAGATAAAACGACGGCTGCCACTGGGATCGGCAAGCAAATCTTTCTGATTGCTGGTGCCGATAAAGGAAGCATAACGACGCATTTCACGAATAGTATTGCCATGAGGCTTGCGCAAGTTAGCAACAGGCTTTTGCAACAAATGCTTCAGAAACCCCTGCTGGCTGACATTGATCTGATCAAACTCATCAATGTTGATCAGAAAAAAACGTCCTAAATAACGCTCCGCTTCCTGCTTACTCTTGAAATCGATACTGTCCGTATAGCCGAAACGCAACTCAGGCGGCAGAATAATCCGGCAAAACGTTGACTTACGATACCCTTGCGGACCGACAAGCAAAGGTGACGTACTGTTTCCATGCTGCCGATCCACCCCTCTCCAATGCGCCACCATGCTCAGAAACCAACGATAAAACAACTCCTGCCAGTACGGATTCGTACAAGGAACCAATCCTGCCAATGCACGGATACGGTCTTTCCCGTCCCAACGGCCGACATCATAAAGATATTCTTCTACAGGATTGTGCAAAGGAACATATTCCGAATTCAGAAAACGGTCTACATCACGATCCCAGGCATTGATGCCTTCTTTCAAGGCACAGATAGAGATACTGTTGCGCACACGTTTGTCCACGGGCTTAAAGTAAAAGTGGATGGAATCACGCTGGCGGTATTCCAGATCATCTAACACGGTGTTATAACGAAATTCATAACGACGGTTCATAAATTCTTCCAGCAGAAAAGCCGTCTCCTGCTCCCTTCCGATACTGTTTTTCTTGCCAAAACCCTTACATTCCTGATAAAGATTATGAATCGTCGAGCGTATGATTCGCTCATCCTCTTCCCGATAGTAATGAATGAGTGTCTGCCGGACCGCTTCTTCTTCGGGGATACCCGCTTTGAAACAATGCTCGGCAAGGTGTACAAGCAAAGGTTGCAAATCATCTCCACGCTTCCAGTCTTCCATTTCCTGAAATGCCCTGTTCAACGCCGCTTCATAAATCTTCGTGAAAGTTTTTGCAGACTCATATCCCGGTTTCAATCGCAACAACAGATTCTTTTCACCCTGCTTGCGCTGCCGGAAAGTTTCTTCACCGGGCATAGCGAGCGGTTGTTCCAGACAGAACGGCACTGCATCGGGATTGTAATATGGAGATTCGTCCAGTGTCATGCGACACTTCTGTGTCAGCACCGGTGCTTGCAGATTAATATCATAAGGAAGCATCGGCTGGTAGCACTTTACCGCCAGCCAGTAGGCATGAGCATGAAATAATTCCGCTTCCGCTTCTTTTTCGGGCAGTCCTCTGTCATCCGGCAGGGCAAAACGCACCCATATCTTCACGCTACGGCCACTGGAACCACAGAATGCGGCGAAAGTCTGAGGCAAGAGTGCCGCCTGCCGTTTCACATATTCCATTTCGGACGGGCCTGCCAGCCGGTTCACTTCCAACTGCACCAGTCCGTTATATTGTTTCATTTTTCGTTCGCCTTCTTTAGTGCGGGTACATTCTACGGCAGAATAGATATATGGCAGTTTGTCTATATGTTCGTACTGGCTGTACGTACCTTCCAGCATCGGTATCAGGTTTCGCAAAGCCGTAATGTGTCCCGATTTTGTCTCCGTTTTCATTTTGTTGAATAATGTACCTGCTTCGCATATGCTTAGAGCTTCTTTTCCACTCCCGCTGTCTTGTCTGATTAAAGTTATTTTCATTCTTTTTTGTCTGTTTATCTACCAATATTGTTTATCGCTTAATTCCTGTAAAGGTACGATATTATATTACGGCATACAAACTTTTCCTCTAATAAAAACAGACTTTTTGCTCGCATTAACCTTATAATAAAATACGACATCAATCACACGTAGATGGTTCATTTCTTACCATGATTTCCCTATATCATTGTATCTGAATGGCTTACAGTTTCCTTTAATTTCTGGAGTGTACTGAATAAGTTGACACTTCAA
>ERZ1673700.3071-NODE-3071-length-11896-cov-4.372181_pt1 | contig 11896 bp, 6 predicted proteins | sample MGYA00580230_ERZ1673700 | MGnify/ENA primary metagenome ERZ1673700 (study PRJEB41218, sample SAMN15661782) | gut metagenome | host: Homo sapiens | place: Canada: London | collected 2015-08-20/2019-03-30 | study: EMG produced TPA metagenomics assembly of...
GGTCGTGGTGCACACGGAAATGTATAGCTTTACAGCAAGGGTTGAAAAACAAACAAATGTTTGCTATAATAAATGAAGCGAGGAAATAAAAGTATATTAGGTTTAGTAATTTAAGTATTCATTTAATTTATTGTAATTAGGGGAAAATCCAATATCAATCGATTGATAGAAAGCGTGATTTTATATGAACATATGGCTAAAGTTAAGGAAAACAGCAGCAATTGCATTATGTGAGTTACTTGCAATTGCTACAATTTTTACAGGCTGTGCCTCCACTGATTTATCCGGCACTGAAGGTACCGGGTATGCCGCAGGAGCTGAAGTGGCAGGTGAGGATTCTTCCGGTGCTTTAGACAGCAAGGATAAAGTGGATGGGCCACAGGAGGATCTTGTAAACAACAATTCCTACGTTTCCCTCGATGCGATTCCGGCATATGATGGCAAGGCATACGTGGCTGTCAACAATAATGAGCCTTTTTTTACGGACAGCGATATGACTACCACTGCTTTTGAAAATTACAGTGATTTGGATTCACTTGGCAGATGCGGTGTGGCTTATGCCAATATCTGCAGAGATATCATGCCGACTGAGGAGCGTGGCAAGATAGGCATGATAAAGCCATCAGGCTGGCATACGGTGAAGTATGATGTGATAAAGGACAGGTATTTATATAATCGTTGTCATCTTATTGGCTATCAGCTTGCCGGGGAGAATGCCAATCCGAAGAACCTTATTACCGGCACGAGATACCTGAATGTGGAGGGCATGCTGCCGTTTGAGAATCTGGTAGCGGATTATGTAAACAATACAGGCAATCATGTGCTTTACAGAGTGACTCCGATGTTCTCGGGCAGCAATCTAGTTGCAAATGGTGTTCTTATAGAGGCAAAGTCGGTTGAGGATAACGGTGGTGGCATACTTTTTAATGTCTATTGCTATAATGTGCAGCCCGGAGTCGGAATAAACTATGAGAATGGTGACAGCTGGCTGGATGGCACCACAGGAATTACATCATCAGGCTCAGACAGCTCAGCAGCAGAAAATAGCGCTGCAGATTCCTCAAACAGCGAGACGATGGTTCATATCACAGCAACCGGCAAGAAATACCACCGGGCGGGCTGTCGGACCTTGAAAAAGAGTGACACAGAGGTAACGCTTGATGAAGCAAAATCCATGGGCTTGTCTCCGTGTGGCATCTGCAATCCGCCGCAGTAGATATGCATTAGCATTTGCAACCGTTCACAGCAGATGCTCGTTATCTTTGCAGCCCGTATAATTGCCATAAACCCTTGACGATTGCAAAACCGAAAAGTATAATAGAATAGCTAATGAATTCAATATTTTAATATAGATGGAGGAAACCAAATGGCACTGAGCAAAAAGCCTGTCAACGGCATGAAGGATATATTACCTGCAGAGATGGAAATCCGTGATTATGTGACAAGCGTGATCAAGGATACATACAGAAGCTTCGGATTTACACCGATAGAGACACCATGCATGGAGAATATAGCAAATCTCACAAGCAAGCAGGGCGGAGAAAATGAGAAGCTGATCTTCAAGGTAATGAAGAGAGGCGAGAAGCTGAATCTGGAGACAGCAAAGGAAGAGTCGGATGTAGTAGACTTTGGAATGCGCTATGACCTTACAGTGCCACTTTCAAGATATTATTCAAACAATGCCAACAACCTGCCATCGCCGTTTAAGGCACTTCAGATGGGCAGTGTGTGGAGAGCAGACAGACCTCAGAGAGGCCGCTACAGACAGTTTACACAGTGTGATATAGATATACTCGGAGAGCCAAGCAATCTGGCAGAGATAGAGCTGATTACAGCAACCACTACCACAATCGGCAGACTCGGCTTCGAGAACTTTGAGATAAGAATCAACGAGAGAAGAATCCTAAAGGCAATGGCTGCTTACAGTGGTTTTGCTGAGGAGGACTACGACAGCGTATTTATCACACTCGATAAGATGGACAAGATAGGAGTGGAAGGCGTTGCAAGTGAGCTTGCACAGGATGGCTATCCACAGGAAAATATTGACAAATATCTTGATTTGTTCAAGCTTTTGGAGCAGACAAGGGATGTCACTGAGGGTGTAAATATACTTTCAGAAAAGCTCGGTGAATATTTAGACGAAGAAGTGGTTACAAATATGACAGAGATAGCTACTGCTGTCAATGCCACAAAGGGAGCAAAGTTTGAGCTCGTATTTGACCCTACACTTGTTCGTGGAATGAGCTACTACACAGGAACTATTTTTGAGATATCAATGCCTGAGCTTGGCGCAGCCTGTGGCGGTGGCGGACGATATGACAAGATGATTGGAAAGTTCACCGGAAATGATGTACCTGCCTGTGGTTTTTCAATCGGTTTTGAGAGAATTATCCTGCTTCTCATGGAGAGCGGCTTCAAGATTCCTGAGAGTCCAAAGAAGGTGGCTTATCTGGTTGAGAAGAAATATCCGGCAGACAAGCTTGTTGATGTCATGAACCAGGCAAAAGACGCAAGAGCAAACGGACAGCAGGTGCTTGTTGTGCGCATGAACAAGAACAAAAAATTCCAGAAGGAGCAGCTTATGAAAGAGGGCTACGAGGAGTTTGTTGAGTTCTTTAACAGATAGGAATCTGATAAGCAGCAGATTAGCTGTGCAGCAGCGGTACCAAACAGTTATTAGAATAAATATATAGTAGAAATATAAGGAGCATAAAATGGCAGAATCAATGCAGGGCTTACATAGAAGCCATAGATGTACAGAGGTATCAAATGCCAATATCGGTGAGAAGGTTACCGTGATGGGCTGGGTACAGAAGAGAAGAAATTTAGGAAGTCTCATTTTCGTAGATTTAAGAGACAGAAGCGGAATACTTCAGATAGTATTCGGTGAGGAAAATGTAGGTGCAGAGGGCTTTGAAAAGGCAGGCGCCTTAAGAAGTGAGTTCGTCATCGCAGTTGAGGGAACTGTTCAGAAGAGAACAGCTGCTGTCAATGAGAACTTAAAGACAGGTGATATCGAGGTTATCGCTACATCGATCAGAGTGCTTTCAGAGGCACAGACACCTCCATTCCATATTGAGGAGAATTCAAAGACCAGCGAGGACATCAGACTTAAATACCGTTATCTGGATCTTCGCCGTCCTGATATCCAGAGAAATCTCATGCTCAGAAGCAATGTGCTTCGCGTGATGCGTGACTTTATGGCAAACGAGGGATTTTTGGAGATAGAGACACCAATCCTTTGCAAGTCTACACCGGAGGGCGCCAGAGACTATCTCGTGCCAAGCCGTATACACCACGGACATTTTTATGCGCTCCCTCAGTCACCACAGCTCTTTAAGCAGCTTCTGATGGCTTCAGGCTATGACAGATATTTCCAGATTGCACGATGCTTCCGTGACGAGGATCTGCGTGCAGACAGACAGCCTGAGTTTACACAGGCAGATATGGAGCTTTCATTTGTAGATATCGATGATGTAATCGAGGTAAATGAGAGACTGTTAAAGCACCTTTTTAAAGAGGTCATAAATGTGGATGTTGAGATTCCGTTTAAGCGTATGCCTTGGCAGGAGGCTATGGACAGATTTGGTTCTGACAAGCCTGATACACGCTTTGGTATGGAGCTTTGCGATGTTTCGGATGTGGTAAAGGACTGTGGCTTTGGAGTATTCACAGGAGCTCTTGAAAACGGTGGCTCTGTCCGCGGTATCAATGTAGAGGGACAGGCAAAGATGCCTCGTAAGAAGATTGACAAGCTTGTAGAGCATGCAAAGGGCTGTGGAGCAAAGGGACTTGCTTATCTGTGCATCAATGAGGATGGCACATACAAGTCATCATTTGCCAAGTTTATGACAGAAGCTGAGCTTGATGCACTTGTTGCAAAGATGAACGGAAAGCCGGGAGATTTACTCCTTTTCGCAGCAGACAAGAATAAAATCGTATGGAATGTACTTGGAGCACTTCGTCTCATGCTCGGAGCTGAGCTTGGCCTGATTGATGAGAACAAGTACAATTTCCTCTGGGTAACAGAGTTCCCACTCCTTGAGTGGTCTGATGAGGAAAACAGATTTATGGCAATGCATCATCCATTCACTATGCCTATGGAGGAGGATTGGGACAAGATAGACTCAGATCCGGGCGCAGTTCGTGCAAAGGCATATGATATCGTACTCAATGGTACAGAGCTCGGTGGAGGTTCAGTGCGTATCCATCAGGATGACATTCAGGAGAAGATGTTTGAGGTGCTTGGCTTCACAAAGGAGCGTGCACATGAGCAGTTTGGATTCCTGCTTGATGCATTCTCATATGGCGTACCGCCACACGCAGGACTTGCCTTCGGTGTTGACCGTATCTGCATGCATATGCTGCATACAGACAATATCAAGGAGGTTATTGCATTCCCTAAGGTAAAGGATGCTTCGGACCTCATGTCAGAGGCACCCGGAACTGTTGATCCAAAGCAGCTTGAGGAGCTTGGAATAGCTGTGGCTGCAGAGGAAGATGAGGAATAACACTATAATATGAATTTGAAAAAAAATATTTTCAATGCGATTACCATAATACTGCTCGCCGCACTTATTGCGGGGGCAGTATTACTTAATAACAGGATAAAAAAGCTCGAGACACAGATGTCATATACCTCAGACAACACATCGGTGATACTTTCCGATGTGCAGACCATGCAGGATGATATCAAGTCCACCCTTGAGGAGGAGGCCAGCCTCATAACAGACTGGGATATTTCCTTAAAAAGTGCAGACTTTACCGATAAGACATACACAGTCTCTGTCTCGGTGGTGCCAAAGGAGTACACAGAGGATACAAAAACCAGTGTATTTTTCGGTACAAACGAGATACCGCTCGAGCTAGACGGCATCAAGTATACGGGCGAGGCCACACTTCCACTGTCGGAGGACTATGCAGGCAATGTGACATTTCTGTTTGTTGACGGAAATAAGAGAAGCACAGAGGTGCTCGATAAGTTTGAAGGTGTGACATCAGTGTTCAAAAATGTAGCATCCGGCATACTTGCCGATAAACCAACCTTTGACAATGGCAGCATAAAGCTTGGCACGGATGTAGATGTAGCGGTCATGGGAAATGATTACTTTGACTTTAACAGTGTGCAGCTCGTAGTTGCAAGCTCAGATACAGAGCTAAAGACTTATGATATCAGACAGCTGTTGGCAGAAAACGGCACGGATAGTGCAGACTCTGCAGACACAGATTCCATCACATCCGCCTTAAGTCGGAAGGATGATGCCAAAAAAGATGGTTCAAAGAATGACACGGAAAATGATACCTCTGATGCCTCAAAAGAGGATGACGGTAAGCTCCATAGCCTCGAAGGCACAGTCAAAATCGAAGACTTGATCCCTGTCACAGCCGCAAGCAATATCAAAATATATGTCAAAGCAGTATCGGCACAGGGCTACACCTTCACATATGACCTGTTCGAGGGTACCGTAAATCAGGACATCACAGACTTTGAAACCACAGCCGACATATCCGGCGGAGACTACACAGTAACCGACCCGTTCGGCAGCAAATATGAACGATAAGAATATGATATAAAATAAAGCTCATTTCGCATAAGTGAAATGAGCTTTAAATTTAAAAAGTAAAAAGTGCCGGACAAAATTTCACGCCAGTGAAATAAGTCCGGCACTGCCAAAATGTAAGGTAGCAAAGCGCCTCGCTCATAAACCTGAATTAGCCGGAGAGCATACAGTGTGTTCCGAAGAAAAATGTGAACTGCCGCGGAGTTCCATAAATTAAAGAAGAAAGAAAACATAAATAAAATCGTAACCTGTCCGGATAAAGAACCGCGGCTGACTTCACATTTTTCTGAGGAATATACTGTGTGCTATGCCGGCAGCTTCACAACCTAAAAAGCGAGGCGCCCACCACCAATCATTTGATGAGCTGCGCCTCACCCTTCTTTTTTGCTGAGCGGCAGCGTAAATATAAACTCAGTTCCAACACCCTCAGTGCTTATCACATTTATATTCTCACCATGCGCCTGCACGATTTCTTTAACTATAGACAGGCCAAGTCCCGTACCGCGCTTATCCTTTCCGCGGGATAAATCACTCTTGTAGAAGCGCTCCCAGATCTTTGAAAGGCTGTCCTTTGGTATACCGATACCGTGATCCTTTACTGATATAAACACCTTTTCATTTCTGATACTCGTCTCAATCTTGATACTCGAATCATTATTTGAAAACTTCACAGCGTTGTCTATCAGGTTGTAAAGAATCTGCTGGATTTTGACCATATCACCGCGCACGAAAAGCTCTTTTCCGGTGAGCAGCAGGTCAAAGCTTAAGCCCTTCTCACTGCATTTACCCTCGAAGGTGAGGATTGTCGTGCGGATCATTGTATTGATGTCAAAATCAGCAATATCCAGATGTATGCCGTGATGACCGAACTGGTTCAGATCAATAAGACTCTTGGTGAGCTTATTAAGCCTCTCGGTCTCAAAAAGTATGATGTTTAAGTATTTATCCTGCATCTCAACAGGAATGGTTCCGTCCAGCATGGCCTCCACGTAGCCCTTTATCGAGGTAAGAGGGGAGCGGAAGTCATGTGACACGTTGGAAACAAACTTGCGCTGATCCTCCTCAAGCGTATCAAGCTCAGTTGCCATGTAGTTTAGTGTGTTTGCCAGATAGCCGATTTCGTCATTGGAATGTACATCAATCTGGGCAGTGAAATCGCCCTTTGCATACTTCTTTGCGGTCTTTGTGATTTTGGTGATAGGACGGTAAATGGAGCGGCTCATCGTGACAAGCATAATAAATGCCACTGCAAAAATGAGCGCTACAGTGTAAAAGGAGATATTCATAAAACCGTTTACACCTGCCGTGATATGGCTCATTGTCTTGTGAATGACTATGTAGCCGATATTCTGGTACGAGACATTTACCGGGGAAAATACGGACAGCATCCTATGCTTGAAGGAGCCGTAAAAATTTCCAATCATATAGTTGTTGCTGCCAAAATCGGTGACATCAAAGTCATTTATCATTACAGGCTTAGAACTGTCATTTTGGATATCAATGCCTATTGACGGATCATCTGAGTCCATGAGCAGCTCACCGTCAGGGCTGACCACCCATACCTCGGCATCCATATAGTCGGCTACGATTTTCATGTGATTCTGGAAATCGCTAAGCGACATGGATGAGCCAAAGTATTCACTGGCATAGTCACCTGCTATGATGGAGGCCTCCCTGTAGAGATTGGATGCCTCCTGCTTTTCGATATAGTCGGTGGTGAGATGCTGTGTAAAGGTGCATATAATGAAAAAAGCAATGACACCGTAAATCAGGTAGCTGATTAACAGCTTAGAGTAGATGGTGTGCTTCATTATTATTTTACCTCAAACTTGTATCCGATACCCCAGACAGTTGCGATACGCCAGGTAGGCTTGTCCTTGATTTTCTCGCGGAGACGCTTTACATGCACATCGACAGTGCGGGTGTCGCCGACATATTCATAGCCCCATATGTTGTCCAGAAGCTGCTCCCTTGTAAACACTTGATTTGGAGATGAGGCAAGAAAATATAAAAGCTCAAGCTCCTTTGGCGGCATATCAATCTGCTGTCCGTCATAAGTCACAGAGTAGTTGGATAGATTTACAATAAGCCCCGGGTACTCCACACACTTGATATCTACGGAAGCATAGGCCTCCGGCTTTGCAGGCTGGAAGCGTCTGAGCACGGCCTTGACTCTTGCCACAAGCTCCTTTGAGTCAAAGGGCTTGAGTATATAGTCGTCGGCTCCAAGCTCCAGGCCTAAAACCTTGTCAAATACCTCGCCCTTTGCGGAGAGCATGATAATCGGCACATCGGACTTTGCACGTATCTCACGGCATACCTGATAGCCGTCCATGCCCGGAAGCATGAGGTCCAAAAGAAGCATGTTTGGCTTGTAGTGCTCGAACGCGATAAGAGCCTGCTCACCGTCATTTACGATTTTGGTGTCATAGCATTCTTTGGTCAGATATAGAGATATAAGCTCTGCTATATTGTTGTCGTCGTCTACTATCAGTATTTTCTGTTTAACAGCCATTTCTAATCTCCTTCTTAAAATTTATTTATATTCCGTAAAAGTAAATTGTCGTTATTTAAAGGTTGCGATGGTTACTCCGGCATCGCCCTCACCAAACTCACCGAGATGGTATTCCGCAATAGTTTTTGTCCTCTTAAGGAGTCCATGCACAGCCTTTCGCAGTGCACCGGTGCCTTTTCCGTGGACAATGCGCACTGATGAAAGATGAGCGATATATGCGTCGTCTAAGTATTTATCTAAGAGAGCAAGTGCCTCATCCGTAGTCTTTCCTATCAGGTTGATTTCTGATGAAACTGACAGCGATTTGCTCATCTTTATCTTGCTTCCGCTGCCGCCGTACTTCTTGGCAGGAGATACATCGTCGTTTAAGAGCACGAGGTCATTAATATTAACCAGCGAGCGCAGTATACCCATCTGCACATACAAATCGCCCTTGGCGTTTGGCAGAGTGTGGACGGTTCCCTTCAGATTGAGGGAGAGCACAAGCACAGAATCACCGATGCGCAGCTTCTTAGGCGCCTTGTGATTTGCCTTGGCAGTGTTTTTCTTGATGTCTGACAGCTTCTTTTCCTTGTCATTCATCTTGTCACGAAGGGCAGAGCGCTCCTTTTCCATCTGGCTCATAGGAGCCTGCCCCTGTCCGTATTTGTTGAAATTGCGGATGGTTTTGTCGGCGAGTTCCTTTGCATCCTGCAGTATCTTGTAGGCTTCCTCATTTGCCTCGCGTAAAATCTTGTCTTTGCTCTTGTCTATGCGCTCATTTTTCTCTTCCAGCTGTTTCTTGAGCTTTTCAATCTCGGCCTTGTAGCTGTTGATTTCAAGCTGTTCCTTTTCGATGGTTTGTCGCTGTGACTCGAGGCTTGCAATCAGATCCTCAAAATCAAGGTCGTTATCATTAATCCTGCTTTTTGCATCCTCGATGATGCTTTCGTCCAGACCAAGCTTTGATGAGATCGCAAATGCGTTACTCTTTCCAGGAATACCGATTAACAGGCGGTAGGTAGGGCTTAAAGTCTCCACATTGAACTCGCAGCAGGCATTTTCCACACCGTCTGTGGAAAGCGCATATACCTTCAGCTCACTGTAGTGTGTGGTGGCCATGGTGATGGCGCCATACTGGTGCAGTCTGTTTAAAATTGAGATGGCAAGTGCCGCACCCTCTGTCGGGTCGGTTCCCGAGCAGAGCTCATCGAACAGGCAGAGGCTTCTGTCGTCAGCTTTTTCAAGAATTTTTACGATATTGGTCATGTGAGACGAGAAGGTACTGAGACTTTGCTCAATACTCTGCTCATCGCCTATATCCGCAAAGACATCCTCAAAGATGGCGAGCTTTGACCTGTCAGCCGCAGGAATGTGAAGACCTGCCTGACCCATGAGAGTCAAAAGTCCGACAGTCTTTAGTGAAACCGTTTTACCGCCGGTGTTTGGTCCGGTGATGATGAGCTGCTTATAGTCCTCGCCGAGCCGTACATCTATAGGGACCACCTTTTTAGCATCCAAAAGCGGATGACGGCCCTTTCTGATATTGATATGCCCCTCGGTGTTGAACTCCGGTGCCACACCGTTATATGATTTAGCCAGATTTGCCTTTGCAAAAATGAAGTCAAGCTCTGAAAGAATCTCATAGTCCTGCTCCAAAGCAGCCGCATTCATGGCAACCTTGTCACTGAGCGCTGCAAGGATTTTTTCAATCTCCTCCTGCTCCTTTATGAAAAGCTCCTTGAGCTCGTTATTCAAATTGACGACAGCCATCGGCTCGATAAAAAGGGTAGAGCCGGTAGATGACTGGTCGTGCATCATGCCGGGGACATTTCCCTTAGCCTCAGCCTTTACAGGCAGACAATATCTGCCGTCGCGCATGGTCACAACCGCATCCTGCAGATATGTCCTTGTTGTGCTGTTGTTCATGAGCTTGGTGAGCTGCGCATGGATTCTGTCGTTCATGCCGCGTATGCTCTTTCTTATCTTAAAAAGCTCAGGACTCGCATCATCGGCAATCTCTTCCTCAGATAAAATGCACCTCTTAATCTCATCGCAGAGCGCAGAAACCGGTTCAATCCCTGCAAACAGACCGGAGAGTGAGTCCTGTTTCTCATTATCCATGGCGCTTCTGCCATAAGCCTTCACGCGCTTTGCAACCTCCAAAAGACTGCAGATGCGAAGAAGCTCGGTCGTATTCAGTGCACCACCGATATCAAGCCTCTTTAGGGAAGCGTGCACATTGTGTATGCCAACGAAGGACACTCCGCTGTCCTTGTACAGGCGGCTTAGTGCATCGGCAGTGGTGGTCTGCAGATGTCTGATTTCGTATAAATCGGTGATAGGCTCAAGCGAAAGACACCGCTTCTTTGTCTCATCACTTGCTGCGTAGCTGCTTAGCATGGTGAGGATTTTGTTATATTCCAATGTTTTGTAAACTTTTTTATTCATTTCTATATCCTTATATTTCGGTAGTTAAATATTAAATTTATATTTACTGTATAGCTTATCATATTATAGCTGAAAATCTTCAAAAAAACCATAATAAATATGTATTAAATGATAATTACAAGATGATAACATAAAGTTTAATACTTAACGAACCAGTTTGTTAAACTAGCCAAAAAGTACGGGCTTGCAGCAGTCCGGCGGGTACATGCTACAAGCCCGTACTCAAAAAATATGGTTGCAACGCAATATAATTCAGAATATAATGTAAGATAGTAACTAAAGACATCTAATCAGGGTGACAATATGGAGCAATTTATCAGAGAAAAGATAAAGGATAAACCGCTGAATAAAAAAAGACTTGCAAAAAAAGCAGGCACAGCAGCACTATGCGGAGTGGCATTTGCAGTGGCTGCAAGCATTGTTTTTGCTATATTTCTGCCGGTTATCAACAGACAATCAAAAAAAGCTTCAGATGGAAAAAATAATAATGATGTGCAGATAGCCACACAGCAGCCTGGCATAGATGACAGCAATGATGCATATAGTGAAAATGGTACACAAAGCACAGAGTCCGGCACTTCTTCGGAGCCGTCTTTGCAGACCTATCAGCCTACACTCGCAGATTATCAGGCAGTGCAGAACCAGCTCTACAGCGTGGGCGCTTCGGCCTCGAAATTTGTAGTAGGAGTCACGGGTGTGACAGATGCCACTGATATTTTCAACAATTCCTATGAGACCGAGGGTCAGGGAGTGGGAGTGATACTGAGGGACAATGGAAAGCAGCTGATCATTCTGACAGAGAAAAATGTAGTGGATAAGGCGGATAAGCTTAGTGTAACCTTTGTAAACGACATGATGGCTGATGCTGCGCTGGTCAAGTATGACAGCAATACAGGTATAGCAATCATTTCCGTGGATAAGTCACTTCTGGACGACGCCACAACAGGGGCTATAGCGGTTGCGGAGCTTGGTAATTCAAATATCGTTTCAAGAGGAGCATCTGTCATTGCGCTTGAGGCAAACTATGCTATTCTCACAGGTCTTGTAACGTCAACAACCAACGAGCTGTCGGCGCAGGACAACAATTACTCGGTGCTCACCACAGATATCGCAAGCAACAAGTTGCAGAGCGGTATACTGATTAATACAGATGGTCAGGTCATAGGGCTTTCGCTGCAGGATTTTAATCCGGCGGAGGAAAACAATACGCTCACGGCTGTCAGCATAAGCGACCTGTCACCTGTCATTGAAAAGCTCGAGAGCGGCGCAGATGTGCCGTACATAGGCATCACCTGTACTACAGTTACAGAAAAAATAGCAAACAGATATAACATCCCAAAGGGTGTTTATATAAAGCAGGTTACCATGGATTCACCGGCATTTGTCTCGG
>ERZ1673700.3079-NODE-3079-length-11873-cov-12.387883_pt1 | contig 11873 bp, 10 predicted proteins | sample MGYA00580230_ERZ1673700 | MGnify/ENA primary metagenome ERZ1673700 (study PRJEB41218, sample SAMN15661782) | gut metagenome | host: Homo sapiens | place: Canada: London | collected 2015-08-20/2019-03-30 | study: EMG produced TPA metagenomics assembly of...
ATAAAATAGAAAAAATCGAAAGCGAAGATAATTTTATTAAAGCCTTAATTGAAGGCGAAAATTTTAATATATTTTACTATATGCTTAAAGATGATATTTCAAAAAAAAATTTTAAGAAAGCTACAATATATAGATATATGCTTGCATTTTATCCAGAAGCTTTTGGAAATATAAAGAATTCGATGCATTTGGTATTTAAATATAGCATAGTTAATATTTTTTATTGGATTTTCAAAAGAATATTATTTATAATTCAGAGATTTAAATATCCTTTAGAAATAGAAGTTTTTATAACATTCTATATATTCGGATTAAAACAATATAATATAAAAAATATATTTGAAGTAAAAAATGACGCTGTAGTATTTGATATAGGAGCTTTTAAGGGAGATACCGCTTATTTCTTTTCAAAAAAATGTTCTAATAAAGCAAGAATATACGCCTTTGAGCCAGACGAAAATAATTATAAAGTTTTACTAAAAATTAAAGAAAAATATAAATTAAATAATGTGATTACAAAAAATATTTTACTTTCAAACGCCGAAAAAGAAATTGATTTTATTTCAATGATAGAAAATACTCCGACTATAAAGAAAAATGCAATTACGATAGATAAATTTGTTGAAGAAAATAATATTGAAAAAATAGATTATATAAAAATGGATGTCGAAGGAGCGGAAAGAAATATATTAGAAGGCTCTATAAAAACAATAAAAAAATTCAAGCCCTTTTTAGCGATTGCAATTTATCATGGCGGAAAACTTTTTATGGAAGATTTTTACAATATTCCAATATTTATAAAAAATGTTATTAACGAAGATTACGAATATTATATAAGAACTTTTTCGCCTTGGGGAGGAGAGACAATTTTATTTTGCAAGCCGAAAGATTGAAAAATTATTAAATTAATCGTTTAAACTTTGTCTAATAATTAGAAAAACTGAATAAAAATCAAAACCCGCTCTATTGAAGCAGGTTTTAATTTGTTTATATAATTAATTTAATTTCTATAAGGCGAAATATCCCTTAATCTCGAAACTATTTTTTCCAAAGCGTCCGTAGTATAATTTATCTCTTCCATAGTGTTATCTAAAGAAAGAGAAAACCTTGTCGAACTATGAGCGTATTCAAAAGGAACTCCCATAGATTGCAAAACGGGCGAAGGCTCTAAAGTGCCTGAAGAACATGCGCTTCCGCTCGAAGTGCATATTCCATAGCCGTCAAGCAATAATAAAACCGACTCTCCTTCAATATTTTTGAAACTTATATTTGTCGTATTGCTTACTCTATTCGCGTTTTTTCCGTTTATTTTTATATCGCTTATTCTTTTTGAAACTTCCTCTTCAAGTTTATCTCTCAATTTTGAAGTATGCTCGTTAAACTTTGGAAGTTCCGATTTTACCATAGAACATGCTTTTCCAAGTCCTACAATATAAGGAACATTTTCCGTCCCAGCTCTTCGTCCTCTTTCCTGATGTCCTCCTGTTTGCACTGTTCTTAATTTAGTGCCGTTTTTTATATATAAAGCGCCTATTCCTTTTGGGGCATGTATTTTATGTCCCGCAATTGTAAGCATATCTATATAAGGCTCATTTTTCATGTTGAGAGGAAGTTTGCCAGCCGCTTGAACGGCGTCAACATGCAAAACCGCTCCAGCACTTTTCACTATCTCGCCAATTTCTTTAATCGGAAAAATAACTCCCGTCTCATTATTGGCATACATTATAGAAACTATCGCCGTATTTTCGTTTACGGATTTTTTTAATTCTTCCAAGTTTATATTGCCATCGTTATCGACATCCAAAAGAGTTATTCTATATCCTAATCTTTCCAAAGATTTGCAAGTTTCAATAACCGCGGGATGCTCCACTTTTGTAGTTATAATATGGTTTTTAGTCGGATACGCTTCAATAGTTCCTCTTATAGCCATATTATCGCCCTCGCTTCCGCAAGAGACAAAACAGACTTCAACCTTTTCGCATCCTAAAAAATCTGCTACTTGTTCTCTCGCTTTTTCCATCTCTTTATGAACTCCGCCCGCAACGCTATACATACTTGAAGGATTAAAATATTTTTCTTTAAAATATGGAAGCATTGCTTCCAAAACTTCTTCGTAAACTCTCGTTGTGGCGTTATTATCCATATATATTAATTTTTTATCTTCCATTTTTATCTCTCCAAAATTAAAAAATTAAGCTTCCACAACTTCCAAATCTTTATTTACAATCTCTTTAATTTTAGGTTCTACAAAACCTTTTAAAGTATTTTTAGAAGCGAAACATGAAGAACAAGCTCCCTTAAAAGAAATTATAACTTTATTTCCGTCAACATCTACAAGTTTACAACTTCCGCCGTCCATTTTAAGCATCGGATTAATGACGGTTTCCAAAGCCTCTTCGATTTTTTTCACTTTCTGAACAGTCGTAAGAGGAGCGTTTGCCGCAAGTCTTTCTCTTTCGGCAAGCTCTTCGTTTAATATGTCTTCCAATTTTACTTTACAAGCGCCGCATCCTCCTCCAGCTTTCGTATAAAAAGTTATCTCTTCTACGGTGTTTAAGTTATTTTCTCTTATCGCTCTTTTTATTTTTGTGTCGGTTACTCCGAAACATTTGCAAACTATAGCGCCTTCGTCATGCTCGTCATCTTCTGTTGTTATTCCTCGATAATTATTTATCGCTTTCTCCAAAGTTTCCATTCCCATTACCGAACAATGCATTTTTTCTTCGGGCAATCCTCCCAATTCTTTGGCTATATCTCTATTCGTAATATTTTTAGCTTCTTCAAGAGTTTTGCCTTTTATCATTTCGGTAAGAATGCTGCTGCTCGCTATTGCCGATGCGCAACCGAAAGTTTGAAATTTTGCATCCGTTATTTTTTCAGTCGCTTTGTCTATCTTTAAAGTTAATTTTAAAGCGTCTCCGCAAACTATACTTCCCGTCATAGCTTCGGCGTCTGGATTTTCAATCTCTCCCACATTTCTGGGATTTATAAAATGGTCTTTAACCTTATCTGTGTATTCCCACATATTTACCTCCATAAAATTTTTTATTATAACTTATTATATTTTCCGCTAAATTAAATTAACAGAAAATATAACAATAATTTTGAAACAAATAATTATTTATTTATTTCGTCTAAAAGCTGCTGAATGCTTTCTTTACAACCGCCGCAACCCGTTCCCGCTTTGCTAATATCGCTAACCTCTTCAACAGTTTTTAATTTGTTAGAAATTATAGCGTCTCTAACTTCGTTTTCCGTTACTCCCATGCAAAAACATAATTTTTTGTCATCAGCCATCGTTTTTCTCCTATTTTTAATTTATTTTATAAAATAGAAAAATATGACATTAATATGAAATGCATTATTAACTATTTTATAACCTTTCATTGTTAGAAAATTATAACATTTTAAGAATAAATATCAAGTGTTATAAATTATAAAATAGTAATAATTATCATTTATATTTTAAATTTGTCTTAATTATCGTAGCTACTATTTCTATAAAATAATTGATTTTTAATTATTTAAATTTTTTTAAAATATTATATACTTTAACTATAATTAATATAAATTTTTAATATATAAATTTTGAGAGGGAATAATATAAAATGGATATAAATATTGAAGAAATAACTAGTAAATTTGAAGAATTAAATTTAAATGAAGTCAACGATATTAAAGATTATTTAATATCTCATAATATTCCTTTATTTAGATTAGATAGAGAAAAAGGCATAGTAGAATTTAATACCGAACAGTTGAGTCTTATATTAGATAATCCTAAATACGCCAATCTCAAATTATATATTCCTAAAAATTTTAAAGTTTTTGTTCAAGAGTTTAAAACCATAAAAGAAAATGCAAAAGCAAATTTATTAAATTCAAATTATAAGTTTAAGACGCCGAAAGAATGCGAAGAAGAACTTGACAAGAGAATAAAAGAAATCGGCAAAATGACTTATAAGGATAAGCTCAGCATTATAGAAACCTACGATAAAGAACTTAAAGAAGTTAAAGTAGACGAAAAACATGTTATAAATAAAAATACCGCTCAAAGAATAGTAAACGCGGGAAACGATGTCGGACTTATAGCAAAAGTTACAATGTTTGAAAGTATGAAGAAAATTAAAGATAATGAAATATCTCAAGACCAAGCGAAAATTGAAAATCAGGAAATTACGGAAACTACAAGCTCTTTGGTTACTACAATAGTTAATATGCTTTCTTATAATACGGAAACTCAAAAAGTTTTTACAGAGTTAAGAAATTATTCGGATGGCGGAGTAATGGCGCATTCAAATAGAGTTTTTATTTCTTATGTTAATTTTTTAACTTTCTATAATAATTTAGTTAATAGAAGACAGCTTGTGCATAAAATAAGAACGACATATCAAAAGATTTATAAAAAACATTATGATAAAATGGTAGAAAATCTTGATGGCAAATATAGATTATATGATAATTTAGAAACGGTTGAAGATGCTATAGACCAAGGAATTAAAAGCGTTGAAGAAAAAGAAATGTATTCGTATTCTGTTGGCGCTTTGCTTCATGATGTAGGAAAAGTTAAAGATTTGGATTATTTTGAAAGCGGAGAAGGAAGAGATTACGAGAGAATAAAAAAACATTTATTTAACAGTTATAAACTTGTAAGTCAGACTTCAGAATATCCTTTAGAAGTTATATTAACAGTCGCATTGCATCATGAATATTACGGTTTGGGATACGGACCTTATGAGAAATTGCATAAATTAAAAGTTGAAAAATATGCAAGCTTTCAAATACCGAGAATAATGTCTTATGACGCTAAAGCTATAGACGAATGCGAGGCTTTCGCTTATTTTCCCGCTAAAATGCTTGAAATTATAGATGTGTATGACGCTTTAATGGACCCAGCAAGAAAATATAGAGGCGGAAAAACTTTCACGCCCGAAGAATCTCTTAATATAATGAGAGAAGAGTTTATTGAAAAGCATTTAAAATTAGACCCGATTTTATACGATGTTTTTGTTGAGTTTTTAAGCAATTCAATAGAAAAAGATTTAATGTCGTCAAAATTGAATTAAACTTTAAGTTTTTGTTTTTTTGATAAAATCCTTATTAAATATTTAAGTTCGTATTTTGAATAAAAATCTTTCGTCATAATTATTCCTCTTTTATTAAAGAAAGAAAAATAATTATATTTTTCAAGCGTGTTTATAAGAGAGAAAAAACGCTCTTTATCCAATTTGAAAATATTTGAAACTTCTTCCGCAGAATAAAGTTTATCTTCAAAAAAATATTTTCTTAAAAATCGATTTGATTTTTTTATTATAATTATTTTGTCAATAATAAATTTTAATAATAAAACTAAAATAAATAATAATATAAAAAATTTAATCATTAAGTTTAAGATTTCGATTGATTAAATAAAATTAGATTCATAAATATATCGCCGAATTCGGTTTTATAATTAATCGAAAGTATTTTATCGTTTTCTTTTTCAAGCATCGCAATCTGTTCGCTCATAAGAATCGCTGGCGGAGTCATATCCAAATCAATATGTTTTGTGTATAAATCGTTTATAGCGCTTCCCGCAACCATATTTACAAATTCTTTTATAGTTGAAACAAATATATCGTCTATAATCGTAATCGACTCGGAATTGAGAGCGGATGCTAATTTGAAAGCGGTTGATTTGCTCATATTAAACATTAATCTTCCGCTTAAATCTCCCGTAATTCCTATAAAAACTATAACTCCGCCGACATGATTAGCGTTTCTATATATTCTCACATCGCCTTTAAGCACTTTTGAATTAAAATAACTTTTCAATATTATTACAGTGCCTTTACTGAAAGCGTTTACAACATCTAAATCAAACATATTAATACCCACTTTTTTAATTATTAGTTCGTTAAAATATTTATATAAATTATCGGAAATTAACAACGATATATTGATATTATATTAATAATAAAAAATTTATCAATGATAAGTTATCGAAGTTGATTGAAGTTAAAAAATATTTAACTAAATTTAGAATTGCAAAATTATTTTTGTCGTCATTGCATGAAGCAATCCACTTTTTATAACAATGTGGCTTTAGTCCATTGTGTACAAATGCAAAGGGATGCACGGGTTAAAACCCCTTGTTTTACACAACAAAATTGAGGCATTTAAAAATTGCGATATATAAAATTTAAAATTATTATTTAAAAGACAATTATGGCTTTGCTTTGCTTTGCTTTGCTTAACAAAATTACAGTATTTTTATTCATATTTTTATAATCCATTATTTATTTAACTATAATATAATTAAAATATAACATAGATTAAAAAATTCTAATTTAATTTTTTATGTATTTTTACATTTTTCAACGCTTCAAGCATTTAAACTATTGACATTAAAATAAAAATATTATATATTAATTGTAATAATATTAATTACAATAAAGAGAAATTATTAATATATGGAAAAATTATTATATCTAATAAATTATTTGGCAAAAGAAAATAAAATTAATATAGGCGAGCTTCCGTCCAACGAAATAGAATTAAAAAATTTATTTAGAAGTCTTATGAATATGCGTCTGCCAAACGATATAAGCGAAGATTATTTGAAAATAGAAGACGAGTTTTTGAAAGAAGAACTTGATAAAAAACTTATTACTAATATAGAAAATATTAAACCGATAAAAAATAATCTATATATTTGGAAAGGAGATATTACGACTTTAAAAATTGACGCTATAGTAAACGCCGCTAATTCTGCAATGCTTGGATGTTTCTATCCGATGCATAAATGTATTGATAACGCGATTCATAGCGCCGCTGGAAATAGACTCAGATTGTTTTGCCGAGATATTATAAATCGATGCGGAGGTTATTTAGAAACGGGCGATGCAAAAATAACTCCCGCTTTTAATCTGCCTTGTGAATATGTTTTGCATACGGTTGGACCAATAATAAAAGATAAAGTTAGCAAAAAAGACGAGGAGCTACTATCATTATGTTATAAATCATGTTTGAATTTGGTTGTAGAAAATAATATAGAGAGCGTGGCGTTTTGCTGCATATCTACGGGCGAGTTCAAATTTCCAAACGATTTGGCTGTCGATATAGCTTTATCTTCGGTAAACGATTTTTTACAAAAAAATAAAAAACGAAATATAAAAATAGTTTTCAATGTTTTTAAAGATATTGATTACGAATTATATAATAAAAAAATTAAAGAATTAAATTAAAAAATTGTAGGAAAATAAAAATGGATAAAAATAAATTAATACAAAAATTAAAAGAAGAAATTGAAAATTCGGAGTATATATTGATAGGAGCGGGAGCGGGACTTTCTACTTCGGCGGGATTTTTATATGACGGGAAAAGATTTGAAGATAATTTTAAAGATTATATAAAAAAATACGGATTTACCGATATGTATAGCGCGGGATTTTATAATTTTCCAACTCTTGAGGAATATTGGGCTTATTTTAGTTTGTATGTTTATATAAACAGATACGATATTGAAGAAAACGAGACTTATTTAAATCTTTATAATATAGTAAAAAATAAAAATTATTTCGTCATAACTACAAATGTTGACGGCAGATTTGCAGATTCTAAATTTGATAAGGATGAAATTTTTGCTGTTCAAGGAGATTTTTCGCTTTTTCAATGTTCGAAACCTTGCAGGCAAGAAACTTTTTATAATGAAAAATATATTAGAGAAATGATTAAATACAAAAAAGAAATGAAAATACCTACCGAGCTTATTCCAAAATGTCCATACTGCGGAGAAAATATGTCTATGAATTTGAGAGCGGATTCCACTTTCGTTCAAGATAAAAATTGGGACAAACAAAAATCAAAATACGAAAATTTTTTAAAAAACTCCGACAATTCAAAAATTTTGTTTTTGGAGCTTGGAGTCGGTTTCAATACGCCTTCTATAATAAAATATAATTTTTGGAGAATGACTTTAAATAATAAAAAATCCGTTTACGCTTCTATTAATTTGGGAGAATGCTACAGCGCAAGCGATATTGAAGAGCGTTCAATATGTATAGACGCCGATATATCCGAAGTATTGAAGAAATTAATTAAATAATATTAATTTAATTTTTTAGGTATTTTTACATTTTTTAACGCTTCGAGTCTTTGAACTATTGACTTTTGAACTTCGTAATTTGAAGGTTCGTTATTTGCAAATTCGTATTTATTTGCAAGAATCAAATATTCTTTTTCCTGCGTATAATTTCGCGCTTTTCTATATATTATCGATATTCTAAATAAAGATAACTTTTGTCTGTATCCGTTTAAATAAGATTGTCTATAAAAATCTATCGCCGAAGAATTTCTATTTCTGTTATCGTAAAGTTCGGCGAGTTTAAAATATATTCTTCCTCTTTCAAGTCTATTCATTCCATTTTCAGCCATATTTATAATTTCTTTTTCGGTTATAGCGTAATTTTCTTCGTCAATTAATTTTTCGTAAATATGAAGCAAACTAAAATAAGCGTCTAATTTATAAGCGGGAACATTTAAATTTTTATTTAATTGAATCGCTTTTTTATATTCTTCTATAGCCAATCTATAGCTCGCCGCTCCGCCTTGCTCTGCAGGTTCGCCCGCTTCTTTTTCGTATATAACCGCCAAATAATAATGAGCGTCCGCATTATCGGGATAATACATTATAGTTTTATTCATTAAATATAAAGCGTAAGATGTGTCGCCATTTTTTATCGCTCTTTTAGCTTCGCCTATATAAACCCAAGCGGGCTCTAATTTCTCTCCGTTAATTGAACGATAAGAATTTGCACTAAACTCGTTTGTCTGCGAATAAATAGATAAACAGAATATTAACAATAATAAAAATATTTTCTTCATAAATAATAGTTAGGTTAATAATAAAACTTTTATTTAATTATCGGAATAATTAGTTTTTAAATTATCATTTTTTGAATATAAACTTTAATTTAGAATTTATTATTCCAATTTATCGACTTTATTAAATTTTTTATTTATTTTAAACTAAAATATATTTTTTTCTCTAATAATAATTTTTATTTATCTTCCGATGCAGGAACTACAGCCAAATCGCTAACTCTCGCGCCTTCGGATATATTAACTATTTTAACGCCTTTAGCATTTCTTCCAAGTTCAGGTATAGAGTTCGCTTTTATTTTAATAGTCATATCGTCCGTTGTCACAACCATTATCTCGTCTTTATCACCAACAGTTTTTACGCTTACTACTCTTCCCGTTCTATTATCAAGTTTAATATAAATCTGTCCATGTCCGCCTCTTCCTTTAACATTAAATTGTTTTGAAGATAATCTTTTGCCTATTCCGTTTTCTGTTATAACTATTAAAGATTCGCCTTTATGTATTCCGTTTCCAGATACGCAAATATCATCTCCCGATAAAGTTATTCCTTTAACTCCGCCAGCGGCTCTTCCCATATTTCTAACCTTCTGCTCGTTTATTCTTAAAGCGAGTCCAGAGTCTGTAGTCATAATGAAATCGTCTCCCGTTTGAACTGCAGAAACCGCGACAAGTTCGTCATTATTTTCTAAAGTTAAAGCAAGTATTCCGCGTTTTTTAGCGTTTTCAAGATGCTTTAATTCCATCTTTTTTATAGTGCCTTTTTTAGTTACCATTATAATAGATTGTTTAGAATCAAATTCCGAAACCGTAAAATAGCTTGTAATTTTTTCATCTGGAGCAAGATTTAATATAAATTTAATGCTTTTTCCTTGCGATAATTTCGTTAAAGCTGGAATTTCATGCACTTTCAACCAAAAAGCTTTTCCTCTATCGGTAAATATAAATAAATAATCTTTAGTTGAAGCGACAAATAAATGTTCTATATAATGTTCGCCTTGAGATTTTCCACTTTGAACTCCGACTCCGCCTCTTCCCTGCGTGCGATAACTTGAAGCGGGAACTCTTTTAATAAAGCCTTGTGTCGTTATTGAAACGGCTACATCTTCATCATGAATTAAATCTTCTTCGTCTATTTCCGTATCGTTAGTTTTTCCTACGATTTCGCTTCTTCTATCGTCTCCGTATTTTTCGGATATTTTCTGAAGTTCATTTTTTATAACCGCCAATATTTTATTTGGATGAGCGAGCAAATCTTCGCAATAGGCTATAAATTCTTTTAATTCTTTTAATTCTTCTTCTATTTTTAATTTTTCTAAAGCGGTTAATCTTTTAAGCGGCATATCTAAAATTGCTTGAGCTTGCTTTTCGGACAATTTAAAAGTTTTCATTAGAGTGTTTCTTGCATATTCGGTGTTTTCGCTCTCTCTTATTATTTTAATTACTTTTTCTATATTAGCTTGAGCTATTAAAAGTCCTTCTAAAATATGAGCTTTCGCTTTAGCTTGATTTAAATCGTATTGAGTTCTTTTAGTTATAACTTCAACTCTATGTTCTACGAAATATTTAATAAGCTCTTTTAAGTTAAGAACTTTAGGCTCTCCGTTTACCAAAGCCAAATTTATTATTCCAAAAGTCGTTTCCAAATCGGTATGTTTAAATAATTGATTCAAAACTATTTGAGTGGCGACTCCTCTTTTAAGTTCAATAACGAGTCTTATTCCCGCTCTATTGCTTGATTCGTCTCTAATATCAGAAATTCCTTCAATTTTGCCTTGTTTAATTAATTCGGCAATTTTTTCATGCAAAGTAGTTTTTACAACATTATATGGAAGTTCTTTAACAATTATAGCTTCTCTGTCTTTTTTTAATTCTTCTATTTCAAGTCGCGCTCTTAATTTTATTCTTCCTTTTCCCGTAGTATATGCTTCTTTAATTCCTTCTTTTCCGTATATTATTCCTGCAGTTGGGAAGTCGGGACCTTGAACGAATTTCATTAAATCTTTTATTTCCGCATTTTTATTGTCTATATAATAAGAAACTGCATTTATAACTTCTCTTAAATTATGCGGAGGCATATTTGTAGCCATACCGATTGCAATTCCCATACTTCCGTTTACAAGAAGTTGAGGAAGTGTAGCGGGTAAAACTGACGGCTCTGTTCTGGAATCGTCAAAGTTAGGAACAAATTTAACCGTATCTTTTTCTATATCGTTTAACATCTCTTCGGCAAATCGAGTCATTCGAGCTTCCGTATAACGCATAGCGGCTGGCGGGTCATCGTCTACAGAACCAAAATTTCCTTGTCCGTCAACGAGCAAATATCTCATTGCAAAATCTTGAGCCATTCTAACCATAGTTCCATAAACCGCGGCGTCTCCATGCGGATGGTACCTGGCTAAAACTTCTCCGACTGTAGCCGCCGATTTTTTATAAGGTTTATCATGCGTAAGATTAGCGTCATACATTGCGTATAATATTCTTCTATGAACGGGCTTCAAACCGTCTCTAACATCTGGAAGCGCTCTTGAAACTATAACGCTCATAGAATAATTTAAATAAGATTCTTGTAATTCTTTTTCTATTGATATATGACTTACTCTTTTAAGTATATCTTTCGTATAAGTGGAATACTGTCTCTCTTCTGTCCCGTTATCGTTATTATTATTGTTTTTCTTTGTTGCCATCTCTAATTATCCTTAAAATATTTAAAAAATATTATATCATTAAATTGTATAATTATCAATATAAAATTATTATTAAAATATTTAATTATTTTTTTATTAAAGTATTGACATTATTTTAAAAAGATTGTATAATATTTAATAAATATTTAAATTATTTTGTTGACAAAAATTTTTAAATATTATAAAATATTGTTAAATTAAATTAATCAATATTGAAAAAAAATTTAAAATAAACTATTGACTAATTTTTTTAATGTTGTATAATTTAGTTGTAAAAATATTTGCCGAGAAATCGGTGAGGAAAGTTTGATATGAAAATCACAA
>ERZ1673700.3080-NODE-3080-length-11872-cov-8.460354_pt1 | contig 11872 bp, 9 predicted proteins | sample MGYA00580230_ERZ1673700 | MGnify/ENA primary metagenome ERZ1673700 (study PRJEB41218, sample SAMN15661782) | gut metagenome | host: Homo sapiens | place: Canada: London | collected 2015-08-20/2019-03-30 | study: EMG produced TPA metagenomics assembly of...
ATGACAGGCCGGTGGCCTGTCATTCAACACCGCGGACCGACCGCCCCGCAGGGAGACAGGTAGCACGGCGAAGCCGTGACGGATGAGGTGTAGCCGCGCAGCGGCGTAACCCCTCCAGTCCCAAAAAAGGGAGCACCCCTGCGGGGTGCTCCCTTTCCGTCGTTCTTTATCTCTTTTTCCCGTTGAGCGCCACCATGCCCGTCAGGGACAGAAGTGCCAGCGCGCCATACAGCGCCGCGCCGGGGTCGGCGGTCTTGGGGCTGCCCTTGGTGTCGTCGGTCTTGGTGTCGGTTGTGGGGTAGTAGTAATAGCCGCCGGAGGAGGGATTCTTCTCCCACTTGGCCGTGAGGGTCAACGGGGCGGTGACCGACTTGCTGAAATCATACGCGCCGTCTGCATCCTCCCAGCCGATAAATGTATACCCCGACTTGGTGGGATCATCAGTGGGTTTGGCCACCTTCTGGCCGCGGAGCACCTTTTCCTCTTTGCCCTGCGCACCGTTGTCTGAGTTGAATGTGACCGTCACATAGGCGCTGTCATTGATCGTGCCGCCGTCATTGGTCACGCCGCCGTAGAAGATGCCGCCGTTCAGGATGGCATATGTTTTGTTTGTCACATTCTCATCAAACGTACCGCCGCTGATAGTCGCGCCGGACTCATTGGTCACAGTGCCGTGGAAACTTCCATTGCTGATTATTGCGTTGTAACCGCTGCTGGTCACACTCCCCCGGAACGTACCGCCATCGATTTTACCATAGGAATTTTCAATCTTACCGGTGAATTCACCGGCCTTGATCCTTCCCTCATAGTTTATAACTTCATTTGCAAACGTTCCGTCAAGGATCGTTCCTTCCGAATAAATCCAAACCCGTCCAGTAAACGTTCCTTTGCTGATCGTGCCGCCATCCACCACATTCACATTACACGCTATTGTAATACCCGCATTCAGCGTGCCTTCAATGCAAATATCGTCGCTGCTTTGCTCTCTATTATGATCATTCACACTTCCCGTAATGCTGCCGCCCTCCACGTTAAAAGTTCCCTTGTTGTGCACTCCACCACCGCCGGCAATGCTGCTGATATATATGCAGTCTGCAATGTGGCTGTTGTCACGCATCGTAAACGTGCCTGCATTGTAGACAGCGCCTCCTCTGCTGCCCTTGCAGTTCGTAATAGCGCTGCTGCCACTCATGGTAAACGTGCCGTTTTCGGCCACATACACACCGCCGCCACTGCCGCTTCTGGCAAGACACTCCGTAATACGCGCGCTGCCACGCATCTGAAATTCAGCCCCCGCGCTCACATACACAGTACCGTTGCCGTCTTCATATGTTACGCAGCCCCTGATCTCGCCGCCGTTCATAATAAACTTGCCGCCGTCCGCCACGTACACACCGCCGCCATTATTTCTGGCCCTGCATCCTATGATCTTTCCCTTCTCCATGATGAAGGTGCCGCCGTCCGCCACATAGACGCCGCCGCCGTTAACATCGCCATCAGGAAGGTATGCGCTTCCGCCCGCGATGAGCCCTCCGGCAAACCGAGTATTCCCGTTTACATTGTACTTCCAGTATCCGTCATTATCTTTCCCGAAGGTGTATATTCTACTGCCGTCACCGCTGTCTGTTAACGTTAGTGTTGCACCAGCATTCACCCGGAAAACACTTCCGTAATTTTGCGACTTAAGCCACAGCATAAACCCGTTCAGGTCCAGCGTCAGTGATTTCGTGACCACCAGGGTTTCGGTGATGTCAATATCAGCTGTCAGCCTGACGGAGCTGCCAGCTTCTATCGCTTGTTTCAGTTCCCCTGGCAAACTGACATCCACCAGCGTCGGCGTAGTCGCCTCGGCCGTCTCCACCAAAGGGTTTGTTACATCCCCCGATGTAACAAAAGCTGCCCATATGGGCAGCGCGCATACCAATACCAGGGTCATCAGAATGGGGAGCAGTCGTCTCTTCATGGCGGTTCCTCCTTCTATGGCTCACATATTTCTCTCCCGGGCCTGTGTGCCGCAAAATTTCTTGTTGGGAAAGTTTTGCGGTACGCAGGCCTTGTTGTACGACCATCTTACCAGAAAGTGTCGCGAAAGGCAACGGGAATATCCAGATGTCGGCATAACAAATCCGCGTACCAACCATTAACCAAACTTATATCATCAAAGGACACGTCCTCGTTAGCCTTCCCCTTGAGGGCACCCCAGTGCGCGCCGCGAAGCAAGTGCCCTTGGGGTACACACTGGGGGTGTGCACAGCTGAAGGTGCCCCCGCAGGGGGCGGATGGGGTGTTCCACCCGCAGGCGGTACCCCCCCATACTTAGCGGCGTCAGCCGCCACCTACCAAAGCCGCCCTCGGGGCGGCTTTGGCGCGATTTGATAATCGCCCATGCGTCCAACACACCAGCCCCTACCTCCACACCGCATCAGCGGCAGCGGCGCAAGAGGTACAAGCAATCCCCTGAACCGACAACGACACCCACCGTGCCCATTCCGCGAAATCAGCACCGTCAAATTTGCACTTACCCTCCCCGCGCAAGGAAGTCTTGAAACGTAGTTTCAAGTGGCGCTTTTGGTTACTTTTGTCGCCGGGGGCAAAAGTAACTCGCGCTCGGGAGCGCGAAACTCCCCCCCCCCGCGCCCGCAGGCGCAGCATCTTCCGCCGCCGTGGCGGCGCCCCCCCCAACAAAACATAAAAAAGAGACCGCCTTGCGGTCTCTTTTTTATTACATTCTTCCGCTGATCCGCAGTCGGTTCAGCGCGCGGGCCAGGTTGCCCTGGGCCAGCTGGTACTCAGCCATGCTGCGCTTCTGCCGCAGCTCCTCCTCCGCCTCCCGGCGGGCCCGGAGCGCGCGGTTCACGTCGATATCCTCCGGCCACTCCGCCGCGTCCAGCAGCAGAAGCACCCGGTCCCCGTCGATCTTGAACAGCCCCGGCGCCACCGCCGCCCGGCGGTGCTCGCCGTTCTCTGTCTCAAACCGCAGCTCGCCGGCGCACACCGCGCCCACAGCGTTGCTGTGGCCGGCCAGCACACCGTACTCGCCGTCCGTCACGGGGATGACCGCCGACACGCACTTGCCCTGAAAGAAAGGCACGCTGGCCGCCAGCACGTCCAGTTGGAACACGGCCGCCATCACATACCGCCTTTCTTCAGCTCCTCGGCCTTGCGTTTCACGTCGTCAATGGTGCCCGCGTTGAAAAACGCCGCCTCGGGATACTCGTCCATCGCGCCGGACAATATCTCCTTAAAGCCCCGCAGCGTCTCGTGCAGCGGCACGAATACGCCGGGTGCGCCGCTGAACTTCTCCGCCACATAGAAGGGCTGGGACAGGAACCGCTGGATACGGCGCGCCCGCGCCACGGTCTTCTTGTCCTCGTCGCTGAGCTCTTCCATACCCAGAATGGCGATGATGTCCTGCAGCTCCCGATACTTCTGCAGCGTGGACTGCACCGCCCGGGCGATGTTGTAGTGCTCCTCGCCCACGATGTCCGGCTCCAGAATGCGGGAGGTGGACTCCAGCGGGTCCACGGCGGGATAAATACCCTGCTCCGCGATCTTACGGCTCAGCACCGTGGTAGCGTCCAGATGGGAGAACGTGGTGGCCGGCGCCGGGTCGGTCAGGTCGTCCGCGGGCACATACACCGCCTGCACGGAGGTAACAGACCCGTTCTTGGTGGACGTGATGCGCTCCTGCAGTGCGCCCATCTCCCCCGCCAGCGTGGGCTGATAGCCCACGGCGGAGGGCATGCGTCCCAGCAGCGTGGAAACCTCGCTGCCCGCCTGGACAAAACGGAAAATATTGTCGATAAACAGCAGCACGTCCTTGTGCTCCTGGTCGCGGAAGTACTCCGCCATGGTCAGGCCCGACAGCGCCACGCGCATACGCACGCCGGGGGACTCGTTCATCTGCCCGAAAACCAGCGCCGTCTTGTCGGACACGCCGGACTCGCGCATCTCACCCCACAGGTCGTTGCCCTCGCGGCTGCGCTCGCCCACGCCGGTGAAGATAGAATAGCCGCCGTGCTCCATAGCCACATTGTGGATCAGCTCTTGGATCAGCACGGTCTTGCCCACGCCGGCGCCGCCGAACAGACCGATCTTGCCGCCCTTTGGATACGGCTCGATCAGGTCGATGACCTTGATGCCCGTCTCCAGAATATCCGCGGCGGGCATCTGCTCGGCGAAGGTCGGCGCGGCGCGGTGGATCTCCCACCGGGGCGCGCTCTCGTCCACCGGCGGTTCGCCGTCGATGGGATCGCCCAGCACGTTGAACATACGTCCCAGCGTCTTCTCACCCACCGGCACCCGGATACCGTGTCCTGTGGCGGTGACGGTCAGCCCGCGGGCAAGCCCGTCGCTGCCTGCCATCATCACGCAGCGTACGGTCTTGTTCTCCAGGTGCTGCTCCACCTCCATGGTATAGCGCTGACCGTTCGCCTCCACGGTCAAGGCCTCATTGATGGCGGGCAGGCTCCCCTCCGGGAAGCGCACGTCGATAACGGGGCCGGAAATGCCCGTGATAGTACCTTGTTTCATTGAGGTCAGCCCTCCCTTTCTTTCTTGCTGCGCTGGGCGCGCTCACCGGCGGAGACCTCGGTGATCTCCTGGGTGATGGCGGCCTGGCGCGCCCGGTTGTACTGGACGGACAGGTCCTTCAGCAGCTCCTCCGCGTTCTGATCCGCCGCGTTCATGGCGGTCATGCGAGCGCTCTGCTCGCTGCAGAAGCTATCCACCAGCGCGCTGTAAATATAGCCGGTCAGGCAGCTGCGGGCGGCGTTGTCCAGCACCGCCCCTGCGGACGGCACGAACTCATACGCCTTATCCCCGGCGGCTGCCGCCGCGGCGGCGTGAAAGTGCTCCCGGTGCATCGGCAGGATCCTCTCCTGCCGCACCACAGCCTCCAGGCCGTTCTTCATGTCGGTATAGATGACCCATACCGCGCTGATCTTCCCCGCGTCAAACCGCTCCAGCAGCAGCTCCGCGATGTGCCGCGCCCGGTCCAGCGTCGGGTTCTGCGCCGTGTAGTGAAAGCTCTCTTCTATGGCGATCCCTCGCTGGCTGAACCAGCGCCGGCCATACTCGCCCACCACATACAGCGCCGCGTCGCCATGGGCGGTCAGCAGCTGCTGCGCCTGCCGTATGGCGTTCTGGTTGTACGCGCCGGCCAGTCCCTTGTCCGCCGTGATCAGCAGGCACGCCGGCACGCCGGGCAGGGGCTTGGCGTTGGGATCCACCGGATCCACATACCGGCTCTCTATGGTGCTGTCCGTGTTGAACACGCGGCCGATCTCCGTCTGCAAGGCCTGGAAATAGGGCCGTGTGTTGTCCAGATCCTGCTTGGCCTTCCGCAGCTTCGCCTGGGAGATCAGATACATGGCGTGGGTGATCTTCTGGGTCTGCCGGACGCCTCCGATGCGCCGGCGGATCTCACTGGTGCTGGCCATGCGCTCACCGCCCGCCTGCGCGCTTGAATTTCTCCAGCGCCGTCTTTGCAAAGTCGTTGATCTGGCCCCGCAGCTCGTCATCCAGCGCCGCGCCCTGCTCCAGCTGTAGCATCAGGCTCTGCCGCTGCGCGGCGAACTCGCCCAGCAGGAAGTCCCGCAGGGCGCACACCTGGGCCACCGGCACCTGCTGATAGAGGTGCGCCATAGCCGTCACCAGCGTGACGATCTGCTGTCCCTGGCTCAGCGGGGCGCTGCGCCCCTGCCGCAGGATATACATCAGGCTCTGGCCGTAGGCCAGCTGGCTCTTCGTCTCCTCGTCCAGGTCGCTGGAGAACTGGGTGAACACCTCCATCTCGCGGTATTGGGCCAGGTCCAGACGCAGGGTGCCCACGGCCTTCTTCATGGCCTTGGTCTGGGCCGCGCCGCCCACACGGGACACGGACAGACCCACGTTCACCGCCGGCCGGTGGCCGGAGAAGAACAAGCTGCTCTCCAGAAAGATCTGACCGTCGGTAATGGAGATGATGTTGGTGGGGATATAGGCCGACACGTCGCCCGCCTGGGTCTCCACGATGGGCAGGGCGGTCATGCTGCCGCCGCCGCGCTCGTCGCTGAGCCGCGCCGCGCGCTCCAGCAGACGGGAGTGCAGATAGAACACGTCGCCGGGATACGCCTCGCGTCCGGGGGACCGCCCCAGCAGCAGGCTCAGGGCGCGGTAGGCGATAGCGTGCTTGCTCAGATCGTCGTACACGATCAGCACGTCCTTGCCCTTGTTCATGAAATATTCGCCGATGGCCGCGCCGGCATAGGGCGCGATGTACTGCATGGACGCGGACTCGCCCGCGCCGGCGCACACAACGATGGTGTAGCGCATGGCGTCGTGCTTCCGCAGCAGTTCGGCGATCTGTGCCACGGAGCTGGCCTTCTGGCCGATGGCTACGTAGATACAGATCATATTCTTCCCCTTCTGGTTCAGGATGGTGTCGATGGCGATGGATGTCTTACCGGTCTGGCGGTCGCCGATGATCAGCTCACGCTGGCCCCGTCCAATGGGGAACATGGAGTCGATGGACAGAATGCCCGTCTGCATGGGGGTATTCACCGGCTGGCGGTCAATAATGCCGGGTGCCGGGCTCTCGATCATGCGGTATTCATCCACCCGGATGTCTCCGCCGCCGTCGATGGGCGCGCCCAGGGCGTCCACCACGCGGCCGATCATACCGTCGGACACGCCGATACCGGCGGTCTTGCCGGTGCGGTACACCGCCGTGCCCTCGCTGACCTCCTCCACGCGGCCGAACAGGATGCAGCCGATACGGCCGGAGCGCAGCTCCTGCACCATGCCCCGGATGCCGCCTTCAAACAGCAGGATCTCGCCGTAGGTAGCGCCCTCCAGGCCCTCCACATAGGCGATACCGTCCGCCACGGTCAGTACGCTGCCCACCTCGCGGGCGCACACCTCCGGCACCCAGCTCTTCACCGCGTCCCGGATCAGGGGGATGACGGAGCCCTCACTCTTCAGTCCGGTCAGCCGTTCCTTCAGCTGCTCCAGCCGGCCCTCCGCCGTCCAGTCGATGACCTCGCTGCCCAGTTCAATGCGGAATCCGCCCTGTGCGGTGCGGTCCTCCTGCCAGACCAGCTCGACGGCCTTGCCGTACTTTTTCGACAGCACATCCTCCAGCTTCTCTTTCTGCGCGCTGTCCGGCGGACAAGCGCTGAGCAGCTTCGCCGTCAGGCGTGCATCAGTGTTCATTCTTTTCCTCCTCCGCGGCATTCACGAAGGCGTCATAGGCCTTGGCCGTCTGGGCGGCCATCAGCTTCTCCATGGCGTCCTCGGCAATAGCCACCGCCTCGCGGTTGGCCTCGGCCACGATCTTCTGGCGCTCGCTCTCGGCGGCGTCCTTGGCATCGGACAGGATCTTGTCCGCCTGCACCTTGGCCGCATCGCGCTGCTGCTGGGCAAAGGCCTCCGCCTCCTTGGCGGCGGCGGCACGCTTCTCCTCCAGCACGGCGTCAAAGTCCGCCTCCCGCTGGGCCATGGCGGCCTTCAGCGCCTCGGTATCCTTCTCCCGGGCCACGGCGGCGGCTTCCATATCCGCATAGTGCTTCTCCCGCTTTTCCATAAAGCGCTTCACCGGCTTGAACAGCAGCAGATACAGACCGCCCACCAGGATGGAGAAGTTGAAGAAGTGCAGCAATATCTGCTGCCAATCAATATTCAGAGGGATATTCATAGCGTCTCTCCCCGTTTCTTACAGCACGAAGATGATCAGGATGACCACCAGCAGGGCATAGATGATAGCCGTTTCCAGGAACACCAGACCCAGCATCATGGTGGTGCGGATCTTACCCTCGGCCTCCGGCTGACGGGCGATACCCTCGGCGGACTTGGCGATAGCCATACCCATACCGATGGCGCCGCCGGCGGCGGCCACACCGATGGCAACACCGGAAGCGATGGCCTTGGCGCTCACGCCGCTGTCGGCCGCTTCCTCGGTCTGGGCGGCGGTGCCGTCGGCAGGTGCGGTATCGGCGAACGCGGTCACGGTGAGCAGGGCGGTCAGTGCCAGCACCAGGCACAGCAGCAGGGCAAAGGCCTTCTTATTGAACAGCTTTTTCATGGTTTCTCTTTCCTCCGTCAGTTATTTACAGTTTCAGCTTTGATTTTTTTGTTTTTCTTGGGCTTGGGTGCGTGCTTTTCCGTAGTCTCTCCGTAGAACATGGAGGTCAGCGTGGTCAGCACGTAGGCCTGGATCAGCGCGTGGAGCAGCGTGAACAGCACGCCCACCACCACCGGCACAACGAAGCTCAGGGACACATAGTAGTACACCAGCTCCGTCACCAGCAGGCCGCTGAGCAGCGCGCCGAACATACGGAAGCTCATGGAGATGGGCAGGGAGAAATCCTTGAGGGCCTTGCCCGCGCCCTTTGCGCCGTTGGCCACGATGCCGCCCACCAGGATCACGCCGTAGGACAGGCAGCCCAGGGAGATGGCCGCGTTCACGTCCGACAGCGGGGCCGGCAGCGCGATGGTGTGTCCGCCCGTGGTGATGGCCTGGAAGCCGAACAGCTCAAACAGCGTTCCCACGAAGATGTACACGCCGGCGCCGAAGATGTATGCGCCCAGGAACTTGTTGCGATGCGGGCTGTTGCCCTTGGCCATCCCGTCGAACAGCCCTACCACGGTCTCCAGCGCCATCTGCAGCTTTCCCGGTACCATCTTGAACCGGGGGATAACGAACACCCGCAGCAGTATCGCCGCCAGCAGCAGTGCGCCCACCACCACCAGCGAGGATATGTACGCCGGGTTCACGTCCTTCAGCCCGAACAGGCTGATGCGGTTCGTCCCGTGGAGCACTGCGTCACGCATGGCCTCCTGCACCGACTCCGACTTCCCGTGTCCGGGAACCAGCAGAGAACCGGCCAGGAACGCCGCGGTGATCAGCAGCCACACCACGATGAACCTGATTTTCTTCTTTTTTTCCATTCGTCTTTCACCTTTTACATCCGGTAAAATTTTTGTGCCGCGTCGCGTCGTAAAACGGCAGAAGCGGCACGGCGCCGACCTCACCCTTCCGATTTCTTGTCGAAATCTTAACGTGCGGTACCGGCATCTTGACACTTCTTTTTTATTATAATAAAAACCCTGTGCTAACACAAGCTTTTTTTCGCCGCATTGCCTCCAACATTCCGCAGAAACCGTCACATTTTTTATCATCTCCCCTTATCTGACAGTCCCACCGTCTTTTCCCCCGCTCTGCCGCCCCGGCCGCCCCGCAAAAAGCAGAGCGCCCCGCAGCAGCGGGGCGCTCTGTCGTCGTTATTTCCCGTTTCGTTTCTTGGCGAAGGCCGCCTTCTTCCGGGGCGACATCTTCCCCTTCTGCGCCAGCGGCTTCGCCGTGGGCGTCCCCCGCCGCCCCCGGTTGCCGGAGGCCTCCTTTTTCCGCCGCGGCTGGCGCTCCGGCTTCTCCGGCCTCTCTGGCCTCTCCGGCTTGACCGGCGGCTGACCGTAGGGCTCCCCTTTCCGCGGCCGGATCAGGCACTTCTTCTCGTACCCGATCAGGTCTGTCCGCCCCGTCTCCTCCAGGGCCTCCACCACCAGCGCCCGCTTCTCCGGCCGCGACCACTGCAAAAGCGCCCGCTGCATGGCCTTCTCCTTGGGGTCCCTGGCCACATACACCTCCGACATATCCCGCGGATCGATGCCCGTGTAATACATACAGGTGGACAGCGTTCCCGGCGTGGGATAGAAATCCTGCACCTGCTCCGGCGTCCTACCGTTTTTGTGCAGGAACTCCGCCAGCTCCACCGCGTCGCTGAGGGTACATCCCGGGTGGCTGGACATCAGATACGGCACCAGATACTGCTCCGTGCCACCCTCCTCGTTCAGCTTCTGGTACTGCCGCCAGAACTTCAGAAACACGTCAAAGTGCGGCTTTCCCATGTAGTCCAGCACCGAGCTGACGCAGTGCTCCGGCGCCACCTTCAGCTGTCCCGAGATATGGTACTTCACCAGCTCCTTAAAGAACGACCTGTCCTTGTCCTGCAGCATATAGTCGTACCGGATGCCGCTCCGCACGAACACCCGCTTGATTCCCGGCAGCTCCCGCATCCGCCGCAGCAGCTCCGTGTACTCCGAGTGGTCCGCGTCCAGATTGGGGCACGGCTCCGGTGCCAGGCAGCTGCGGTTCTTGCACATCCCGCACCGCTTCTGCTTCTGGCAGCTGGTGTGGCGGAAGTTGGCGCTTGGCCCGCCCACGTCGTGGATGTACCCCTTGAACCCCGGCTCGTGGGTCAGCAGCTCCGCCTCCTCCAGCACCGACTCGATGGACCGGCTGGTGACCATCCGCCCCTGATGGAAGGCCAGCGCACAGAAGTTGCACCCGCCGAAGCATCCCCGGTTGTGGGTGATGGAAAACTGTACCTCCTCGATGGCCGGTATGCCGTTCTTGTACATGGGATGCACCTGCCGGGTGTAGGGCAGGGCGTACAGGGCGTCCAACTCCTCCCGCCGCAGTGGCCGCGCCGGCGGGTTCACCACCAGATACCGCCCCTCGCAGGGCTGCACCACGGCGCAGCCCCGGATGGGATCATGCTCGTCGTATTCGATCTTCGTCGCCCGGGCATAGGCCGCCTTGTCCGCGCATACCGCCTCATACCCCGGCGCGTCCGCCCGGTGGAACTTCAGTTCGCCCACCTGGTCGGTGATGTACGCCGTCCCCGGTATATCCGTCAGCTCCGACGGCGGTGCCTTCCGCGCCAGACGCCGGGCGATCTCCGCCGTGGCGCTCTCGCCCATGCCGTACACCAGCAGGTCCGCCGGCGCGTCGAACAGTATGCTCCGCCGCACCTTGTCGTCCCAGTAGTCGTAGTGGGCGAACCGCCGCAGCGACGCCTCCAGCCCGCCGATAACGATGGGCACATCCGGCCACGCCTCCCGCACCCGGTTGGCGTACACGATCGTGGGCCGGTCAGGCCGCTTGCCCATCTCTCCGCCCTCGCTGTACAGGTCGCGGGTCCGCCGCCGCTTGGCCACCGTGTAGTGGGCCACCATCGAGTCCAGGTTCCCCCCGCCGATCAGCACCCCGTACCGGGGCTTGCCCATGGCCCGGAAGTCCTCCGCCGAGTGCCAGTCCGGCTGGGGCAGTATCGCCACCCGATAACCCCTGCTCTCCAGCAGCCGCGCGATCAGTGTGGTGCCGAAGCTGGGGTGGTCGATATACCCGTCCGCCGTCACCACCAGAAAGTCATAGTAATACCAGCCCCGGTCGATCATCTCCTCCCGGCTCACCGGCAGAAATTCCATTCCCTTTTCCATGTGTTTTCACTCCCAACTTCCATCCTATCTTCGGCCCCCCTCTCGTCCGCAGGCGTCAGCCTTCCCCCTGATGAGGTCACAGGGAGACGGGTGCCCGGGCCGCACAAGCTCAAGCCTTCCCCTCGCAGAGTCCGCGGTATTGAATGACACGCCGGTGGCGTGTCAGACCCGCGGACCGACCCGCAGGGAGACAGGTGCCCCCGAAGGGGGCGGATGAGGCGTCGCCGCGCAGCGGCGCAAGCGTAGTATTTGTCTCCGACGGGGCTATTTCGCGCCCCGGCGCGAGCGTTTCTTTTGTCTCCGACGGCCCCATTTCTTCCAACAGCGGAAGAAATGGGGGAAAGAACGCCGGCAGAAACTGCGTTTCTGCACTTCCTCAGCGCGCTATACCGCCTTAGTATGCAAAGCTGCGCCCCCACGCAATCGGCATTTTCTTACCCGCTGTCGTTCCGCCGACTGTGCCAGCACAGCTTTCCGCTGCCGCTGCCCGTTGCTACGGTAAACTCTTTTGTTCTCTCGTGTTACGGGACAACAAACATATCACACCCCGTGCCCGCAGGGCACACCTACCCATTGCGGTGCTTCGCGCCGCAATGGGCGCGATTTGATAATC
>ERZ1673700.3095-NODE-3095-length-11828-cov-10.304850_pt1 | contig 11828 bp, 10 predicted proteins | sample MGYA00580230_ERZ1673700 | MGnify/ENA primary metagenome ERZ1673700 (study PRJEB41218, sample SAMN15661782) | gut metagenome | host: Homo sapiens | place: Canada: London | collected 2015-08-20/2019-03-30 | study: EMG produced TPA metagenomics assembly of...
CCGAACTCATGCTATCTGAATTATTAATCAGTCCAAACTTTGGGGTGCACATCAATTGATTCCTCCTTTCTTGTAGCCCCACCGCGACTCGAACGCGAATTTAGGGTTTAGGAAACCCTCGTTCTATCCCTTGAACTATGGAGCCGTTAAAAACAATGCGGCGCGTCTGTTGCCAAACGCACCGCAAAGATAGTAAATTTTTCTGTTTTTAGAAACTGAACCCCACGCCGATGGAGAACGTGTGGGCGCGTGCGGTGTAATTGCCTGAAAAGTCGGTGATCGCGCTGGTCGTCGGATACTCGGGGGCAACGTTCTTGATCTGCTCGTTGGCCAGCGCCAGCACGGAGTTGACGTAGGGATAGGAACCCGTGCGCTCCGGATCGGCCGAATTCACATAGCCGTAGGCCAGGTCGACGTGCATCCATTTGCAAGGACGGAACGTGACGCCGGCGGTGTAGGCGAGTTTGGTCATCGAAGGCGTTTCGGGATTGAGGTAGTCGCTGCTTACGGGGCTTTCGTCGACATACATACCCATGCGGGCCGTCAGCCAGTCGAGTGCGTGGTATTCGCCGCCGAAGCGGAATGCCAGCGTGTTGGAGTAGTTTTTGTCGCTGGCGGGGATCGTCAGGACCGGAAGATTCGTCGACGGATTGAGGATCTGGACATCGAGTTGGTCGTATGCGCTCCACAGCACGTATTGCAGATCGACGGCAAACTCCCATTTCGGCACGGGGCGGAAGCTGACGCCCCAGGTCAGCGATGCCGGGAGCGGAAGTTCGGTTTTCACGATTGCCGAGGAGATTGCCGAGGGATTGATGTCGAATTTCGGAAGAAGCTGTCCCAGGACGGCCTGAATCGTCGGATCGTCGATGGTCGACATGTCGATCGAGCCGGAATTCACCTTCATCTTGAGTTTCGAACGATAGGTCATGCCGAGCGACCATTGTTCGTTGATGTCCCACATGATGCCGAGATTCACCCCGACGGCCATTTTGGCCTTGCCTTCGAGATCCAGCGACATGATGTTGCGGTCGCCTGCCAGCTCGAAGATGTTCGGAGTGCCCGGAGCTACGATCTGTATGATGTTGTTCAGCGCGACGTTTTGGGCATTCGCCGCTCCGACGGGCAGCATCGAACGCGAAAGGTCGAATTTACCCCACGTCATCATCAGGCCGGCGCCGACGGAGAGGTGTTCGCAGATTTTGAACGACACCGTAGGCTGGAGATTGTAGGCCTTGAGGTTGATGGACTGCACGAGCTGCGCTCCGGCCCAATTGTCGCCCCAGTTCATCGAAGAGCCGAAGGGGGTGTTGAAAGCCAGGCCGACCGACATCCAGTCCAGCGGCTTGTAGTTGAAATAGGCGTAGAGCGGGGTTGCGATCTTGTTGTCCGACGTGAAGTGCCGGGACTGGGTCTTGCCCGTGTAGTCGGGCAGGGTGGTATAAGTGGCTTTCGAGTCTATTCCCGTGACGCCGACCGAAAAGTCGAACTGCGTGCTTTGGAATGATGCGGCTGCGGGGTTGAACCAAATGGACTCCGAGTTGAGTTTCATGGCCGTACCTACGTGGCCCATACCGTTCTGTTTCGAGGAGAGGTTGTTTACCTGATAGCCCTCGGCGTAAGCGCCGGAGGCGATGGCTGCGGCGGCCAGAACGAGGAAAAGTTTTTTCATAACGAATTGGTTTGGTTTATACTCGGCATGCCTCCCGGCATGCAAAATCGGGGCAAAAGTAGGAAAACTATCCCCTCGGCCCAAACTTTTTGGTCTAAAATTCCCGAAAATTGTACTAAATGGTATAGGATTGGCCGAATTGGCGGGTTTTGCTCCGAGGTCTCTCCGGGAATGGATACCGATTTATAATAAGCGCCGCCGGGGGAGGCGGGGTGTGACTGCCGGAGAGGCGGGGATTGCCGGGGTTGAGGGGCCGGGGATTGCCGGGTTGTCAGGCCGGCCGGGGTTGTCGGGGGCGGCAGGATGTTCGGGGACAGCAGGGTATTCGAGGCTACACCGCAGCGGGCCGTGGACTTCCGCGGCCGAGACTTCCGCGGCCGGGGGCCGGAGATTGCCGGGGCGGCAGGATGGGGTTGCCGGGTCGTCGGGCCTCCCGTCGGGTCGTCAGGGTCTCCGGGGTTGTCGGGTCGTCGGGTCTCCGGAAATGAGCAAGACCCGCTCGCTGGCGGGTCTTGTCTTTATTTTCTGGCGTTGTAGGCTTCGAGCGCCTTGCCCAGGATCAGCAAGGCCCGTTCGAGGTCCTCCTTCTTGAGGACATAGGCGATGCGGACCTCGTTGCGGCCGCATTCGGGATCGGAGTAGAAGCCCGACGCAGGCGCCATCATAACGGTTTCTCCTTCGTATTCGAAATCCGAGAGACACCAGGCGCAGAACTTGTCGCTGTCGTCGACCGGGAGCCGTGCCACCGTGTAGAAAGCCCCCATCGGGATCGGCGAGTAGACGCCCGGGATGCGGTTCAGTCCGTCGATCAGGCATTTGCGGCGTTCGATGTACTCCTCGTAGACCTCGGTGCTGTACGACCGCGGCGCGTCGATCGACGCTTCGGCGATGATCTGCCCGATGAGCGGCGGCGAGAGGCGCGCCTGGCAGAATTTCATCACCGCATTGCGCAGCGTCTTGTTCTTGGTGATCAGCGCGCCGATGCGGATGCCGCACTCGGAGTAGCGTTTCGACACCGAGTCGATCAGCACGACGTTCTGCTCGATGCCTTCGAGGTGGCAGGCCGAAATGTAGGGCGAACCGGTGTAGATGAATTCGCGGTAGACCTCGTCCGAAAAGAGGAACAGGTCGTATTTCTTCACCATGTCGCGGATGCGGTTCATCTCGCGGCGGGTGTAGAGGTAACCCGTGGGGTTGTTGGGGTTGCAGATCAGGATGCCGCGCGTGCGGTCGTTGATCAGCTTCTCGAACTCCTCGATCGGGGGCAGCGCGAATCCGTTCTCGATGGAGGCCACCACCGGGCGGATCACGGCGCCCGCCGAAATGGCGAAGGCCATGTAGTTGGCGTAGGCCGGTTCGGGAACGATGATTTCGTCGCCCGGGTTGAGGCACGACATGAAGGCGAAGAGCACGGCCTCGGAGCCGCCCGTGGTGACGATGATCTCCTCGGGCGAGAGCTTGATCTGATACTGCTCGTAATAGGTCACCAGCTTTTCGCGCAGCGAGCGGTAGCCGTCGCTGGGGCTGTATTCCAGCACCTTGCGGTCGATGTGTTTGAGGGATTCGAGACCCTCCTTGGGCGAGGGGAGGTCGGGCTGGCCGATGTTCAGATGGTAGATTTTCGTTCCCCGGGCGCGGGCCGCGTCGGCCAGCGGGACGAGTTTGCGTATCGGGGAGGCCGGCATCTGCTCGGCGCGGAGTGAAATTTCGGGCATGTTACGGTGTTTTTGCGGACGGGGTGTTATTCCACCTCGGCCGTAGGACGGAACTTGATGACCTTGCGGGGCGGGATCTTCACGGCGGCGCCCGTGCGGGGATTGCGGCCCACGCGTTCGGATTTCTGCTGCACGCTGAACGTACCCAGTCCCGTCAAGGTCAGCCGTTCGCCCTCGCGGAGCGACTGCACCGTGACCCGGATCATGGCGTCGACGGCCTTGCGGGCGTCTATCTTCGAGATGTTCGCGTCGAGGGCGATGGCCTCGACAAACTGCGCTTTGTTCATGGTGTCGTGCGTGAAGAAACTAACCTCTCGGTCCTAACTTACTGACAAAGATATGCAATTTTCGGATAAAGAAGAAAATTATCGTCTGATTTTGATTTTCGGACCGCCGTTGCGGACGATAAATCGCGGTAAAGATTTGGCGGAATGGAAAAACGGTGCTACTTTTGTCCCCGGAAAGTTGGCGGAGTGGTCGATCGCGGCGGTCTTGAAAACCGTTGAACCGCAAGGTTCCGGGGGTTCGAATCCCTCACTTTCCGCCAAGAAAAAGAAACGGGTTGCAAATCGAATTTGCAACCCGTTTTGTATTTGGGCCGGGCTGAATATATTCGGGACCGGATCGAATACAAAACGAAATGCGGCAGGGCCGCCGTTTCTTGGGCTTGCAGGGACGCCCCCGGCAGGGCAGGGAAAGACGAGCGGCACGAAGCCGTCGGGCGGAGTGCAGCGAAGTCAATTCCTCAATCAAGGAATCCCGGGGATCACGGAGCGACGGCGACGTAATTCCGCGATTCTCAATTCCCGCTCGTGGCCCCGCAGCCTGCCGCATTGGGGCGCAAGAGCGTTCGTTTGAGGCCGATTGGCGGGCCAATTCAAAAATAAGTGTTATATTTGTCCGAATTTTTAAACTGAATTACGATGTCATACAATTTATTGAAAGGAAAGAAAGGTCTGATTTTCGGAGCGCTCAACGAGCAGTCGATTGCCTGGAAAGTGGCGGAACGCGCCGTGGAGGAGGGCGCCGAAATCGTCCTCACCAATACCGCCGTATCAATCCGCATGGGAACCATCTCGAAGCTGGCCGAGAAGTGCAATACGATCGTCGTTCCGGCCGACGCCACGAGCGTCGGGGATCTGGAGAACCTGATCGACAAGACGATGGAGCACTTCGGGGGCAAATTCGATTTCATGCTCCACTCGATCGGCATGTCGCCCAACGTCCGCAAGGGACGCACCTATGACGATCTGGATTACGATTTCCTCTCGAAGACGCTCGACATCTCGGCCATTTCGTTCCACAAGGCCATTCAGGTGGCCCGCAAGAAGGACGCCATCAACGACTGGGGTTCGATCGTCGCCCTTTCGTACATCGCCGCGCAGCGCACGCTCTACGGTTACAACGACATGGCCGACGCCAAGGCGCTGCTGGAGTCCATAGCCCGCAGCTTCGGTTACATCTACGGCCGCGAGAAGCATGTGCGCATCAACACCGTGTCGCAGTCGCCGACGCCGACCACGGCAGGGAGCGGCGTGCTGGGGTTGGGCGACCTGATGGGTTTCGCCGAGAACATGTCGCCGCTGGGCAACGCTTCGGCCGAAGATTGCGCGGACTACGTGCTGACGCTTTTCTCGGACCTCACGCGCAAGGTCACGATGCAGAACCTCTACCACGACGGCGGATTCTCGTCGATGGGCATGTCGCGCCGCGCCATGAAGACCTACGAGAAGGGCATGCGGTTCGAGGACGTGCACGAGAACCAGTATCCTTTCGGCAAGTAGTTTCCGATTCTCACGGGCATATTTCGCCCTGCCTTGTTCGCCCCGAATGGGAAATACTTCGGTATATCCCATTCGGGGCTTACTGCATTATGTCGAAATCTGCTCCGCGATAATCAAAAACCCATCCGCGCCCATGAGTGGTCGTATGGTTGTAATTGACAGATATTCAGAATGATCTGACGGGGTGGGCTTGTGATGCAAGTCCGGCAGCCCGAAGCTGCCAGTCGCAATGCAAACCCCGGTTCTTAACCGGGCGAACACACGAACATGCGAACAGGGGGTGTTCGCCCATGTTCGCATGTTCGCGGAGAATCCTGCCATCGCCTGCGGAAGCGGGTTTTAAACCGCCGCATTCTCGCTTGGAGCGGAACGAGGACAACCGCGGTCTTCGCCCGCGGGGTACTTTGTACTTTTTGGCCGCAAAAAGTACCGATCGCAGTCTTCGACTGGTGTTGTTTGCCGCTTTTTGGTCGGCTGTTAACCGCGGTCTTCGCCCGCGGAGGGTGATGTACTTTTTGACCGCAAAAAGTACCAAAAACTCCCCGGCAGATGCCTTCGCCTACTTCGTCCCGTCTAACGTTCGAAACGGGCGCCTATTCGCGGGTTTGCAAGCAAACCGGCCCCGTTTCTTGCCACTTTTAGCCGGGACTTCGTTTCGCGGCTCCGGCATCGGGCCGGAGTCGTTCGCCGCGGTTCTGTCTTTTCGGCCGGGCGAACAAGCTAACAGGGGCGAACATCCTTTGTTCGCTTGTTCGTGCAGAATCCTGCCATAGCCCTCGCATCGGGCCGGGACCCTGCAACGGGGGCTTCTTTCACTCTTCACCTTTAATCGGCCTGCGGCGGCTTGATTTCGTTTACGCCCGGCATAGCCCGCAAGCGGTCCGCGCCCTCGCTCAACCGTAAGGTTCGCCTTAATACTGGTGGTCGTCGCCGCGGATCTCCTCGCGGGTGATCGGACGGCGGTTCATCGCACGCCAGGCGTACCAGATGTAGGCTGCCACGAACGGCACGAACAGCGACACCCACGCCATCGTGCGGAGCGTGAAGAGGCTCGACGAGGAGTTGCGGATCGTCAGCGACGACTGCATGTCCGCGAGCGAAGGGTAGTAGGCCGTGTCGTTCCACCCCGCGAGCAGCAGCAGCGACAGCACCGTGAGCACCGTGCCGACGCCCCCGAACCACACCGCACGGCGGCTGCCGCACCACCCCAGCCAGACGCTCCACAGCACCGAAACCACGCCGATCAGCAGCGCGGCGGCCACGTAGGGCATTTCCACGAGGTTGTGCAGGTATTTATAGGGTTCGACCGAGACCGTGCCCGCGGCGTCGACGGCCCATCCGTCGGCGAGGACGAGGGCCAGGAGCCATGCCACGAAGCAGGCGACGAACAGCGCGGCGAACGTGCGCATGCGGCGTGCGGCGCGGCGGAAGATCGCCTCGTCGTCGATGTTGTTCATAAAGTACTGGCAGGCCAGCGTCATGGCCAGCAGCGTCACCGACAGGCCCAGCAGCACGTTGCGCCACTCGGCGACGGCCTCCAGCCCGTGCCACGGCGTCGCCCACTGCGAGATCACCGCCGCGCCGCCCTGGTTGGCCAGGTTGAGGCGGTCGACGGTGAATTCCGCCCCCGTGAAGAAGGTTCCCACGGCCGTGCCGATGAGCAGCGGGCCTAACACGCCGTTGACGAGCAGGAAGGCGTTGAAGGTCCGTTCGCCGAAGACGTTGCCCGGTTTGCGGCGGTATTCGTAGGCCACGGCCTGAATGACGAAGCACAGCAGAATGGCCATCCAGACGTAGAACGCCCCGCCGAACGACGTGGAGTAGAACAACGGGAACGAGGCGAAGAACGCCCCGCCGAACGTCACGAGCGTCGTGAAGGTGAACTCCCACTTGCGGCCCAGCGAGTTGACCAGCATGTTGCGCTCCTCTTCGGTGCGGCCGATCGTGTAGAGCAGCGCCTGACCGCCCTGCACGAACATCAGGAAGACCAGCAAGGCCCCCAAAAGCGAAATGACCAGCCACCAATAGTGTTGAAGTAGGGTGATAGTATCCATAGTTGTCGTTGTTGTCGTTGTTGTCGTTGTTTTGCCGCTCTTGTCCGTCGGCGATTCACGGCGTACCGCCGTGTTTATAGATTTGACCCACCCCTAAATCCCCGCCCTGGCGGGGACTTGTGTCCGCTTGCGCGGAAGCCACCCTGCCGGTAAATTTGCGGTAGTCGGGATGTCAGTCGTCTTTAGGTCCTGTTTTGATCTGCCGGAACATAATGCTCAACTCGGCGGCGAGCAGCGCCGTGAACAGCGCCAGAAAGAGGAAGAAGGTCACCGAGACCGATCCGCTGGGGATTTTCGACGCCGCGACGCCCACGGGCATCAGGTCCTGGATGGCCCACGGCTGGCGTCCGACCTCGGCGACGACCCAGCCGGCCTGCGAGGCGAGGTAGGCCAGCGGGACGCTCCACACGGCCGTCCGCAGCAGCCAGCGTTTCGAGGCGAGGCGGTCGCGGCGGTTGAGCCACCAGACGAGGCCCAGCAGCAGGATGAAGAAGCAGCCCGCACCGACCATCACGCGGAACGAGTAGAACAGCAGCGGCACGTCGGGCACGATCTGCTCCGGCGACGAGAGGTAGCCGTAGCCGAAGTAGGCGAAATGTTCGCGCAGGAACTCCGCGCCCTGGGGCGTCGAGCGGTCGAACTTGGCCTCGATCTCGGTGATGGCCGCCGTGTCGCCCTTCTCGCGCGCCGTGCGGTAGCGGCCCAGCTCCTCGACGGCCACGCGCCCCCGTTCGATCTTCTCCGAGGCCGGCATCACGCCGTACTCCTCGTTGCCGTAGACCAGGTCGTTGATGCCCGGAACGAACGCGTCGGCCGAGCGGAAACTCATCAGCGAGAGCATCTTCGGAATGTCGATCCTGAAGTAGAAGGCGTCGCCGCCGGTCCGCTGCGCCTCGGGACGCAGGATGCCGACGGCCGTGAGCGGCGCGCCCTGCTGCCCGTCGTAGAGCGCCTCCATGGCCGCCAGCTTCATGGGCTGCACGCGGGCCACGATGGCGCCCGAACGGTCGCCCGTGAAGGCCGTGACGAGCGCGAAGACGAACCCGAAGGCCGAGGCGATGGCGATGCTCCGGCGGGCCATCAGCTGTTCGCGCCGGCGCAGCAGATACCACGCGCTGACCCCCACGACGAACAGCGCGGCGAGGACGAACGACGAGGTGACGGTGTGGAAGAACTTGTTGACCGCCACGGGCGACAGCGCCACGGCCGAGAACGAGGTCATCTCGTTGCGCACGGTTTCGAGGTTGAAGTCGCACCCCACGGGGTATTGCATCCACGAGTTGGCGACCAGAATCCACCACGCCGAGAGGTTGGCGCCGAAGGCCGTGAGCCACGTGGCCGTGAGGTGGAAACCCCGGCTGACCTTGCGCCAGCCGAAGAACATCACGGCGATGAAGGTCGATTCGAGGAAGAACGCCAGAATGCCCTCGATGGCCAGCGGCGCGCCGAAAATGTCGCCCACGAAGTGGGAGTAGTTGGACCAGTTGGTCCCGAATTCGAATTCGAGGATCAGGCCCGTGGCCACGCCGATGGCGAAGTTGATGCCGAACAGGCGCATCCAGAATTTGGTCGTGCGGAGCCAGAACGGGTCCTTCGTGCGGACGTAAAGGGTCTCCATGATGGCGACGAGGAAGCCCAGCCCGAGCGTCAGCGGGACGAACAGCCAGTGGTAGATGGCTGTCATGGCGAACTGCGCGCGCGACCAGTCGACGGTGGATAGGTAGTCGGAAAGCATAGCGTATTGGGTTACTGGTTGGTTGTCTGCGTCGCTCCGGGACGCCGGAGCCTTCTTGTTTGCGGCTTTCGGCCGCGTTTGCGGGTCCGCCCCGCGCCGGCGACCCTGCCCCGGAGGGGGATTGACGCCGCGAGCGGCGGCCGGAACTGCATGATGACGGGTGCATTCATGGTTGCGGAATTTCGGGTGTCAGGTTTTCCAGCACGCAGCCGGCCTTTTCCGAGGGGCTTTTGCCCGCGAGCAGGTCGGGGAAGAAGAAGACTTTCAGCACGGCGAACAGGATGAAGAGTTTGATGAGGATGATGGCCCACAGGGTGCGTCCCACGGTCATTTCGCGGAATCCCTCGACGTAAAACCGGATCACTTTGCGGAGTGTCTCCATTTCGTTGCGTGTTGGATGTTCTACCAAAGTTAGGCAGAAAAAAGGAAATAAAAAAATTCCGGCCCCGAAAAAACACGGCCGGTGTACGATAAGGCCGGAAATGCTTACCCCCCCCCGCGTAAGACGCCGGTTTCAGGGGGCTGGCAGCTTCGGCCCGCTCTCCGTCCGGTTCTGCGCCCGGTTCTCCGCGAACATGCGAACATGGGCGAACACCTCCTGTTCGCATGTTCGCGTGTTCGCCCGTCGCGGTTTCTTCAGGGCGAAGACCGCAGGTCGGGCGTCCCGATGGCGCAAGTACGAAAATTCTTCGTACTTTTGCCTCTCGTAAGAAGAGAATATGAAGACGAATGCTGAAAAACTGCCGTCGCCCTGGGTGTCGGTCATTCCGCTGGCGGTGCTGACGGGACTCCTCTATGTCGTGATCCGCGCCTTCGGCGGCGAGGCCATCAACGGCGGAAGCCAGATCGCCCTGCTGTCGGCCACGTCGGTCTGCGTGATGCTCTCGATCGGCATCTACCGCTGCCGCTGGGCCGTGCTCGAAGAGGCCATCATCGACAACATCCGCGCCTCGGCGTCGGCCATCGTCATCCTGCTGCTGATCGGCGCCATCGCCGGCACGTGGATGATCTCGGGCGTGGTCCCGACGATGATTTATTACGGACTGCAAATCCTCCACCCGTCGTTCTTCCTCGTGGCTTCGTGCGCGATCTGCGCCGTGGTGTCGCTGATGACCGGATCGTCGTGGACCACCATCGCCACCATCGGCGTGGCGCTCATGGGCATCGGCCAGGCGATGGGCTTTTCAGAAGGATGGGTCGCCGGAGCCATCATCTCGGGAGCCTATTTCGGCGACAAGCTCTCGCTGCTCTCCGACACCACGGTGCTGGCCTCGTCGACGGCCGGCGTCGAGGTCTTCACCCACATCCGCTACATGCTCTACACCACCGTTCCGTCGATGCTCATCGCCCTCGGGGTCTTCACCGTCGCGGGCCTGGCGCTCGACCACGGAGTTTCGACCCATGCCGAAATGTATGCCGCGACGCTCGCCGCGACGTTCCGCATCACGCCGTGGCTCCTCGCGGTGCCGCTGGCCACGGGAATGCTCATCGCACGGAAACTCCCGGCCATCGTGACGCTGTTCTCGTCCGTGGTCTTCGCCTGTGCGGCGATGCTCCTGGCGCAGCCCGAACTGGTGGCCCGGGTGGCGGGCGTCGGGGAGCTGGACTTCATGTCGGGGTTCAAGGGGGTGCTGATGACCTGCTTCGGCCCGACGGCCACCCCCACGGGCGCGCCGCAGCTCGACGAACTGGTCGCCACGCGTGGCATGGCCGGGATGCTGAACACCGTGTGGCTGATCATCTGCGCCATGTGCTTCGGCGGGGTGATGACCGGCAGCGGCATGCTGCGGTCGCTGACGTCGATCTTCCTGCGCTGGGTGCGCCGCGCCTTTTCGGCCGTGGCCTCGACCGTGGGCGCGGGCATCTTCTTCAACCTCTGCACCGCCGACCAGTATATCTCGATCATCCTCTCGGGGCGGCTTTTCCGCGACCTCTATGCCGACCGGGGGCTGGAGCCGAGGCTGTTGAGCCGCTCGGTGGAGGATTCCGCCACGGTCTGCTCGGTCCTGATCCCGTGGAACTCGTGCGGCATGACGCAGGCCACGGTGCTCGGCGTCTCGACCTTCGTCTACGCGCCCTACTGCATCTTCAACATCGTCTCGCCGCTGATGTCGCTGCTCGTGGCGGCTGTCGGCTGGAACATAAAACGGAAAAAATGAAAACTTCGCTCGTCATCTTCGACCTCGACGGCACGCTGCTCGACACGATCGGCGATCTGGCCGTGGCGTGCAACGCCGTGCTGGGTGTGCGGGGACTGCCGCAACACACCTATGAGGAATACTGTCATTTCGTCGGCAACGGCATCCTGCGGCTCGTGGAACGCGCCCTGCCCGAACCGCTGCGCACGCCCGAAACCGTCGCCGCGGTGCGCGCCGACTTCGTGAAATACTACACCGAACACATCGACGCCCATACGCGGCCCTACGACGGAATTCCGGAGCTGATCGCCGAACTGGCGCGGCGGGGCGTCGCGCTGGCCGTGGCGTCGAACAAGTTCCAGGCCGGGACCGAGAAGCTCGTCGGGCTGTTCTTCCCCGGGGTGACGTTCGCCGCGGTGCTGGGCCAGCGTCCCGGCGTGCCGCTGAAACCTTCGCCGGCAGTCGTCGAGGAGATTCTCGCACGGACGGGCACGGCGCGTGAGGAGGTGTTGTATGTCGGCGATTCGGGGGTGGACATCGAGACCGCGGCGGCTGCCGGGGTGCGCTCGGCGGGTGTGACGTGGGGTTTCCGCGACCGTGCGGAGCTGATCGCCGCCGGGGCGCGGCATCTGGTCGACCGGCCCGGCGAGTTGCTGGAGCTGCTGTGACGCCCGGTTCTTGCCACTTTTAGCCGGGCCTTCGTTTCACGGCTCCGGCATCGGGCCGGAGT
>ERZ1673700.3121-NODE-3121-length-11721-cov-7.689011_pt1 | contig 11721 bp, 7 predicted proteins | sample MGYA00580230_ERZ1673700 | MGnify/ENA primary metagenome ERZ1673700 (study PRJEB41218, sample SAMN15661782) | gut metagenome | host: Homo sapiens | place: Canada: London | collected 2015-08-20/2019-03-30 | study: EMG produced TPA metagenomics assembly of...
TTCCAAGAGAGGTAAAAAGCAGTTTTCGGTTTTCTAAGCTATACACATCTTTTACATAAAAGATATAATACAAAACATGCACAAAATTTTATATTTTTTACAAAGAACAGGTGATTTTTCAAGTGGATCATGTTATGTAGATTTCACTCAGAGTAGTACTCCTTCACTTTCCCTCTGAAACTCCATCTTCATTTTTACTTTTGCCAGTTTTATTTCCGGTATTCCTTCAGAAATGGACATAAAAAGCGCCATAGGTTTTTTCCAATGCCTATGGCGTGTAAATAATTTTCTACTCTGCGGATACCTTGTTTATGATTGTCTGCCTGAACAGGCATCTATGCCAACAGATTTCTCTATACTTTTGAAATTTTATGATACTCTTTTTTCTCTGGAAAATACAAAACTATACAATAAGTTAAATCGTCTGCGTTAACTTCCATTCGCCCATCCATCTGCTCCATCATAATAGAAATATTCTGCAACCCAATCCCTGTTTTTTGATGCTCAGAATCAAACCTAGTAATACTATTTTGAATACTGATCCCTACTTCTTCATTCCCATAACAAAGCTGTATACATACCTCATTTTCATGTTTTCCATATTTTTCAATATTAGAAATAATATTATTCATAATTCTGCCAATAAAATCTGTATTTATACATACAGATATCTGTCTCCACTCCAACCGATCTGTATTTACTTTAAATCCTTCATATTCCAGTAAAGCACACAGTTCAGAAAGATAATCTCCAAAAGCACACATAATATCTTCTGCAGGTTCCAGTTCTATATGGTGTCGTGAATTTACAAAAAAATATTCAAACATCTGCTCCGACAAATCTCTGATCTGAAGTACACGATCAAAAGCTTTATTTATATATTCCTGAGTAACCGCACCTTCTTTTTGCTGCTTTTTTAGAATCTCAAGATATGCCATCAAACCAGTCAGAGGAGTACGCAGATCATGTGACATTCCTAACACCAGCTTCTCCTGTGCACTCTTCAGGTCATACTCTATCTGCTCTTTTTTCACCAATGTTTGTCTCATATGTTCCAGTCCACTGGCTAACTGTGCAATTTCATCTGTTCCCTGAACAGTTACATTCCCCTGCAAATTTCCTCTGCTGATTATATTTACCTCTTTCATAAGGCATTGTATATATTTTACATTCTCATACATTCCGGATACAACAATTCCAATACACGCCGCGACTCCAAGTACAACAGAAAAGACCATCAATATGTTAAAATATTTATCCGCTGTTCCTTCATATATATATACATCTGCCGTTCCATCCTTAAATGAAATTCTGTGGTACATTCTCCATGTCAGATTTGGTATTTCTCTGCTGCCATACATAATTTTTCCGTTGTAGGAAATATCAAACAACAGCCATTTTCCCCTTGAAATCGTGAAGTCATCAATATTTCGTTCTGTACCCCATTTTTTCAACATTTTATAATCAGATGCACTCAACTTATTTTGTGTGACATATTCCTGAAGTTCTTCTGCACGTTCTGTCTCTTCAGCATAAACATATCCTGTACGAAAGAAAAAGCGTTGCAGTAACCCCTTTCCCCCGAAATATGTCACGCTTAACACTAATAAACCTGCTAATAACCCCTGCATAAGATAGCAAATTATCTTGCCTGTCAAACTATTTCCGCAAATTTTATCCAAGGCGATATCCCTTTCCCCATACGGTTTGAATCATCTTTGGCTTTTGTGGATCATCTTCGATTTTCATTCGTAATCTTCAGATATGCACCATAACAGTATTTCCAGATGAATATAAGAACGGCTCCTCCCACAAACTCTCATAAAGATTTTTTACCGAGAATACCTTTTTCGGGTTTTCCATCATAAGCAATAAGATTCTGTATTCCATTTCTCTGAGACTGATTTCCTTTTCATTGCGGAATACCTCATTACATTGAGTATTCACTTTTACTTTTCCATATTCAATCCAATGTTCTTTTGTCTTCTCACCTTGTAATGTCTGACTATATACATGATATCTTCGTAGTAACGCTTTAACCCGGGCAAGAAGTTCTGCATACGAAAATGGTTTCACGAGATAGTCATCGCCTCCTGCCATAAGTCCGAGTAATTTATCAGATTCCTGACTTTTGGCTGTCAGAAACAACACTGGAACATGTGAGATTTTTCGAATTTCTTCACAAGTTTTTATCCCGGATATTCCTGGCATCATAATATCAAGAATAACAAGGTCAATATCATCTGATACTTTTTTCAAACACTGATATCCATCCTCTGCTTCCTGAACAATATATCCCTCACCTTCAAGAAGTATCCTCACGCCTTCTCTAATTGCTGCATCATCTTCTACAACCAAAATATGATTATCCATTTTCATCCTTTCGTCTTCTAAACTGCATATACCCATATTTGCTGACATTGAGAAATCAGGGTCGTATATTCCCATTTTTTTGAACTGTTTGTATAGCTGAATGGATCGTTTACAGAAAATTTCTTTCTGGAATAATCATAAATAACAATAAAATGCCCTGAATTTGTAAAATCTCCGGGACCCATAGCACAGATTATCAGATTTCCATCTTTAAGTCTGTCGGCCATTTCCTGTTCTCCCAGCATATCAAATTGCGAAGCAATTACACCGTAATCCAAAGCAGCTTCTCTCATGAATTTCCAGGATGTTCCAATACCATCCACATAATATCCCTCGTTCATGGATTTTTGCGCAAGCACAGGTGGTATTGCCTCTGTATTTCTGGTTAAACTGTATATTACCATTGCCATGCACGTCGGACCACATCCGGAAATTCCTATATCACTTGTTCCATAAGGTTCATATCCCCATCTTTTATCCCATTGAATAAATAAAGGAACTTTTTTCTTCTGTTCCTCAAATGTAAGTCCTTCAGAAGACTTCTTGTGTACATCATTGTATCCTTCGACAAATTCCAGCATTTCCGGATTCCTTTTTAAATCCTCTAAAAGAATATCCGGATAATTTTCTGTATGTAAAAATATCTTCTTCCACTCTGCACTTTCCATTATCTGTTTTTTGTAAGCGTCTGTCAATATAATACCCTCTTCAGTTTTTTTCGCTCTTACTGTCACAACTATCCATGCTGCCAGAATTAAAATCAGAAGAATAATTTTACTACAACTTTTTCCCATATGTTTTTTTCTTTTTTTCATCATAAATCACCATTAATATGATCCCGGTAAATCCTGCCATTGTTGGAATTGAAGCTGTAAACCCTACCGAACCATTAATTCCTGTAAGCAACATATTTTTACTGTTTACAGTATACATCCATATTGCAGGAAAGTTCTGTGCCACATCAATATGAAAAATCTGGCTTTCTCCTGATAGAATATTATACAGACAATGAATCATAACCGAAGACCATATAGAACCTGTCTGCTCTGTAACAAGTGCCAATGCAATTCCTGCAATTTCAACAGAAATAATCATCATAATTACTTTTTTTATATCAGAAGTATCAATCCCATCAAAATGATAAACAGCGAATAAAAAACTTGAAACAAACACTGCACATTTCTTTCCAAAAGTATTCTGAAGCAATCTTAAAATCATACCACGAAAGACAATTTCTTCTGTTACTGCCGCTTTAATACCTGATGATAAAATAGAAATTGTAACTACATCTATGATTTCTTTATATGTAAGGTTTCCTTTTTCAAATGTTCCCTTTGTAAAAAATATATAAAAAAGGCATATTAATACCGGCATTAATACCGCTGTTATACACCACTTTTTTTTCGGAAGCGGCATTCCTAAAAACAAATCCTGCATTTGAATTCTTATAATATACTTCGTATATAAATATATCATGGTCAGCAGGCTCAAAATCGCAAATGTCACATATAGAATTCTCACATATGGATTCTTCTCACATATCCCATATGCAAATGCTATACTAAATTCATCCGTAAGCTGAATAAGAATGAATGCTATTGCAATATGGAACGTACATTTTATTTTCATAAATGCTCCTTTACTTTTCTCCTCATGTATTATTTTCTAAGAGTTATCTCTTAGAATGTACTTATACAATAACATTTAATTCTTACCTGTTCATTTAACTGTACCTTAACTATTCTTAACTATCTTCAAGCAGATGCAAGGCCTATGACGAAAGCTTTGCCTTAGAAGCTATAGCATCATCCATGGTCATGTTCCCCATAAAATTTGTTTTTCATGTCTACCATCCGAATGCGTCCCGGATCAAAGCCCCGGTTTCTCCGTCTATATAAAACAATTCCTGTTCTTCTGGTGAATCCTTCCATTGGTAGGGACAGCAAAAACTCCATACAGGTCTGTAAACAATTCCATCTGCAGTTTCATCAATATAATATTTCAGGCGAATTTTCGTAACTGGAATCGTGATTGGTTCTGTTTTCTCCGTCGTGTCCTCTTCCGTAAAAAATCCGATTTTTCCTTCTTTTACATATTGTTCCACCGATTTCATAATTTCTTCCATGGGAAGCATAGTAACTGTTTCTTTCTCTTTCACCTGAAGCGGGATTGGTATTTTGAAATAGCAGTCTTCAGGCTTGAGACCAAATCCTGTGCTTCCCTGATAACGATACTGAGAAAGTCCACCTGCCGGTATTCCATTCAACATAACTTCTGTGTCGTAATAATCATATCCTTCCGTCATGTCGCTAATTGGTTTTCTTACAGAAGTTCCAGATAAATCAGCTTTGGAAAACAGTTGATTTATAATATTTAATTTCTCATCTTCCGTATTCTCGCCTAAAAATCCCAGATCTTTTTCACTTAATCCATCACACTCTATCATCCCATCCGAAATAAATAACTGCAGTCCTTTTTCTTTATTTTCCCAGACCGTTTCATCTGTTACAGATTTTTCCCATCCATCTTTCCCACCAAACCAGGAGCAGATATCTTTCTCTGATATACTGCATTTTTTCAGAACTCCCTTTGAAACGTCATCAGTATTTCCGGTAATATCAGCTTCTATTGTAAGGGTTCCTGATTTCCCTGGCAGAGAAGCTGTTACATGGTTTTCCTTTACCTGCAACATTGTTTTCTCCGGATCATATTTTTCATTTACACTCGTAGTATTTGACGAACTTTCCAAATCTGTTGTGTTCTGCGTACTCTCACCCGAAGATGGTTCTACTCCGGTGTCAGCAGCCTGCAATTTCCCTTCTTTTCTATATTTTTCAATGATGTCCCTTACTTCATCCTTTAATGGAAGGGTTAACGTAAGAGTCTGAGGCGTATATCCTCTGTAAACGTCCTCCGCAGGAAGTGCATAAGAAACCCTTCCTTCTGAATCTGTAAAAGAACCAGTTTTAAAAATCTTTTCGTAAGCTTCAGTGTCTTTCCAGGTATAATAAATTTTACCGTCATAAACAGGATATGCCTGAATAGTCATGGAAAGTTCTACTTCAGAATCTTCATTTAATATTTTCTCAATCAAAGCGTCATCATACAAAGTAATATGCCCATAATAAAGATCTTCTCCTTCTATTTTATTTAAAGAAGCCAGTGCATCTTTTCCATTCACCGTTGCATGATCACAGCAAGTGATCATATAATTCTTTGCCTCATTGGAAGGTTCTCCCACAAAACTTAAACCGCCGCCATCAAAATACGCTTCTTTAACAGTCAGCATGGACTGATTCCAATCGACCACCTCGGGAGTTATTGGATAAGAAGTAATATTTTCCACATTTTCTGCAGTTGACTCAGGTTCTGTGACAACCATTTGAGCTGCCTCCTGTTCAGCGACACCCTGTTGTTCAAGTTCTTTATACAGTCGTCCGATATTTGTTGCAAGTACACCAGTACTAACTCCTAATATAGCAGCTACCGGAAGAAGAATCCGAATTATTTTTTTCTTATTTCCTGAATTTTTCGTTCTTTCTCCATCTGTTTTTTTATTTAAAGCCCCCGTTGTTTTCTCGTCTGGGGAATTTAAAATTCCACTCAGAACATCTTCCATGGCTTTATCAATATTTTCCGGTATTGCAGTTTCTTCTTTTAAAATCCTTCTGATTTCTTTCATATAGTCTCACCTCCTGATCACCTTTTTTAATTTTGCTCTTGCCCGGGAAAGTTTGGTTGATACGGTATTGCTGTTCATTTCAAGAAGGGCACTGATTTCCTTAACTGAAAACTCATCAAAATAATAGAGTTCCACGATTTTCCTACTTTCTTCATCCAGGCATAAAAGCAATTGTTTCCATTCACAGAGATTCAGTTCTTCACAATGTACACCTTCTGCAAAATCATCCAGTTCTGCTGCATGGTTCTTTTGGCGGAGAATGTCCTTGCACTCATTTATAAGGATCCGCATCAGCCAGGTTTTAAAATACTTCGATTCTCTCAGTCTCTGTATATTTTCATAGCAGGATAGGATTGTATTTTGCAGGGCATCTGCAATGTCCTGCTCATCCCGAAGATAAATCCAGGCAGTCTTATACAGGCTCTGCTTATTCATCCGGATTAATCTGACAAATGCTTCTTTATCTCCATTTTTAGCCTCTGTTATTAAAGCATCCATAAAGTACCTCCTTTTCTTCTTATAATTATTAGACTTGAAAAACAGCCATTTGCTTTCAAGAAAAAAATTTTATAAAAAACGCCATAGGTTTTTGATACCTATGGCGTGTAGATATAGGGAAAAGCTGCCTTTTTTATCGGCAGTGGAATGTTTTCTGTGTTTGTGCCAGATCATCCAAATCATATGAGTGAATTCCTAATGCTTCTAAATCCATTATCCATTCCTGAACTTCATATCCCAAAATATCTGCGAATATTTTTTTCAATATTCTTCGTCTTATCAATTATCTTGTATATGATTCGGTGTCTTTTCCGTCATATACAAATACTTTTATATCCGTATTTTCACCAACATCAGCATGAATACCTACCGTGTATTCTTTATCTGTAACGTTCAGAAAAGAATAGCAACCACCCGCAGGAATACTGCCAGATACGAGTTCCTGTTTTCCTTCGCAGAGCAGATGCACAATAACGTCAAAATCGTTTCTGTTCTGAACCGTCAACACGCCTGTTTTGGATAAAATTTTTGCATCGGAATATGTAATTACATAAGAATCAGGCGTTGACTCTTCCGCACAGGTTACAGAACAATCCCACTGTATCGCGGCATTTGCTTTTCGACAGGCTTCTGAAGACTTATATGTTGAAAACATAATCATTGTACTTATAGCAACAATACTAATAATGACCAACACTATTGTCACTTTTTTCTTCACAGCCATCACCTCCACACACAGTTCAATTTGTTACCCATATGATATCATATCTTTTCTTCAATTACATTACCTAATTTTAATACACAGCCATTCGACTTGCTATTACTTTGTTTTCTTCCATGTATAAAATTGCGGATTTGAATATATCTCCCGGTCACAATCTTTTAAAAGATCCTGAAAAAGTTTTGCCCACATCACAGGTATTTTTTTATTCTTTAAAAATGAGGTCTTCTTTTCCAAAAACAAATATCCGGCGAATTGAAAACATATTAATTAAAGCCGTCTGGCAGAATAATATAGAATTAGTAAAAACAAATTATCGGGACATCATACTGAATAAGGCTGTAAAGCTGTCCGGCATTTTCCGGGGGAAGATTGATGCATCCATGAGAACCACCTGTAAGATATCTATCACCACCAAAGTACGGCTGCCAGTCTGCATCATGAAAGCCAATTCCTCCATTGAATGGCATCCAGTACGTTACCGGCTGTTCATAAGAATAGGTTCCATTTGCTGTCATTTCACCTCGCAGCACGGACGGACTGCTCTTTGAATTCAGTGTGAATATTCCAGGGGGTGTTTTTCTATCCGGATCGCTTGGCAGTCCGGATACGATTTCTGATTGGAAAATAATATTTCCATTCTGATAATACCACATATACTGCTCTGTAAGATCTACCTCTATATATGTATCTCCGAGATCATTGATCCCGTGTGCATTTGCCCTCATAGAATACACCGGTTCCCTGGTTGTCTGGGTTCCTGACTGAATTTCCTGCATGAGCTGTGCTACTTCCTTGTCCTGATCAATCTTCCATCCATAGGCTGAGCCATATACATACACTGTCCTTCCGCTTGTGGTCTGAAATTGTCTTTCAGTGCCAACTGTATCATGATCTGCTGCAAGCTGTGCCACATAATCCACTACATGCTGCCTGAAGGCTCCATCATCCGGAAGCAGCTGCCCTTTCTCGTCAAACTGCAGCCAGTTTTTGATGGTATTCCCGTCAAGTGTTACCATTTCATCTCCAAATGTATATGTGATATTTGCTTTTGCCAGGCTATTATACATATTTACCATATTCTGAAGTTCTGAACTATCTCTCGTCACATCTGCTTCCTTATAAGCCTTTGGATTGCTTCCCAGATCTACATCTGCCGCCTCACTATCAATTGCTCCGCTTATCATCTGATAAGCTTCCTTGGCATTTAATTCACTGCCTTCTGTCTCTGGCACAATAGTAAATTCTGAATTAGAAAAACTTACATACGCATTTTCCGGTGCTATCTGATTCTCTTTTTTGGCACAATTTAGTGAACTTACCTGTTCCTCCAGCTTTTCCCGACTGAAAACAGTCTCTTCTTGAACCATATAATTTTTCGTTTCAAAAAAACCTCTGATCCATTCCCATGGTTTCTGAGTCTTCAGCAGCTGAAGGATTTCCCCGCTGGATACATATTGATAATCAATGTCTTTACCTGTAATAGTCTGAGGTTCCTGCATCCTTGCACTTACCTGAATAACATAGTTATCCTTTTTCCCTGCAATCTCCTGCTCAACTTCATAAGCTGTCTTATTTGAACTGTCAATTCCATTGATGGTCGTACCCAAAAAGAAGTGATATGAGTAATAATAAGATATACCTGCATACACACACCAGCTCATAACCAAAATCATCACTATAAGCATTACAACTATTTTCATAATTTTGTTTTTCTTTTTGTCTGAAGATACAGTAGATCTGAATTCAGACTTGTCTATCGGCACATAAGTAATTATTCCGGGTCTTGCCGATTTTGAAGTTCTTATTGATTGCCCCATCACTTCTTTTTGTCTCATATCTTATTCATCTTTCTTTTATATCAACTAGTTTTTTACATTGTCATTGTCAAAATGCAATGTCTTATGGTACTTCGCATTCTCCTCCAGAAGTTTTTTCCATTTTTGTCCATCCTCTTTCGTAGGATTATCAAAATTCTGCTGGCCTTTCAGCTCATCCATATACTGGACATAATCCAGAAAATAAATGTCTACCGTAGAAATATCTCTGTCCTGAATTGCGAAGTTATTACAGTTTCCAGTAGACTCATTGTACGGAAGTGTGTTTCCATTGGCATCAAGAGCTACCATAAAGCAATCACTGTTGGAACCTTCCTTATAAAGTTCATTTACCGTCAATTCATATGGAGTACGAATCATCGATTTAAGTCCAATACCTGCATCGTTTGTATCATTGAGTTCCAATACTTCTGTCTGGGAATCATCTACCGTAACCGGGATATCGAAGCTCCAGTCACCTTCATATTTGTAGTAGCCAGCATCCCTTCCATATTTTTTCTCATCCTCTTCTGACCACTGATAGTTTGCTTCCAGTCCTCTTACCTTCGTAATATCCAGATGCAGGTTAAAGGTATCTGGAATATCAATATCTTTAATGTACTTCTGATATTCTCCACCACGTTCAGACAATTTATTGATAAACTCTTCCAGCAGCGCATAACCTTCATCCGTCTGATCATCTAAGTCCGCCTGAGTTATTCCCATCTCATCCATTACCTGCTGTGTCATTTCATTGTATTTCTCATTATATTCCGTATAATCTTTTGCGGCTTCAGCCAAATCATAACGGAAAATACATGCATAGGTGTTATCATCCAGAAATTTTCCTTCCACTTGACCGTCAATTACCGGGCTAGCCTCTGAATTAAAGTCCACACCCCCTGTCATATCCAGATCAATGACTGGTGTTCCACTTTCCGCCCCAGTTTCTGTTTCTGGGAACGGTTTATCACTTTTAAACTGCATAGTCACATAAATTGCCTGGCTGTTTGCATATACCTCAGAACATGTAATTGTCAGCCCATCTGCTGTCTTAGTGTAAATAGTATCATTATTGGCATGATCTGTCTTGGCTCCGTCTGTTTCACTGCTATCTGTCTTCGTTCCATCAACAGCTTCCAAAGTTGTTGCATGATCTGAAAAGTCACCAAAGAAACTCACATTATCCTGTAAAATTTCAAAGAGTCCTCCTACAACCGGGATATTTTTTGCCATTACCGGATTGATTGCACAGAATACAAATCCTACTGCCAGTACCGCTGCCATCCCTCCTGCTATCCTGCCTCCACTTTTCATCCAATGATATGGATCCTTTGATGCTTTTTTCTGTAAAACAGCGTTATTTTCAATCAAACGATATGCCTGATTAATATGTTCATGCACGATTTCCGGCATTTCTATGTCCTTTTGAAGTTTTTTCTGGAAGTCTTTCTCATTATAATTTAAAGTCATCATTAGGCACGTCCCTCCTTAACCTTATATCCATACATCTCTGCAATCTGTTTTCTGCCACGATAAAGACGAGATTTTACAGTGCTTTCCTTCATATCCAGAATGTCACTGATTTCCCGGATACCAAATCCTTCCATATAGTATAGAAGAACAACCAAGCGGTATTTACTGTCCAATGGCTCTAAGGCCTGGATCCATTCCATTGCTGCATATTTTTCTTCGTGAAAAGGCGTTTCCGGCATCTGATCCGTATAAGTAACCAGCTTTTTCTTCTGTATCATGTCCTTACACTTGTTGATCAAGATTCGAATCATCCAAGTTTTAAAATATCTGTTCTGTTTCAGACTTTTCAGATTTTCATAACAGGAAAGAATCGTATCCTGTATTGCATCCGCAACATCTTCATCATTTTTCAGATATGCCGCTGCAACCTTGTACATACTCTGTACATTCTCATCTATAAGCCGACAAAAAGCATCTTTATCGCCTTTCTTTGCTTTTCGTATCAAAATCTCATTCATTGTCGTCTCCCTTCTCCTATATCAGACCGGTCATCAGGAAATATTGTCTAAAAGCTTTTCTTTATGTGCTTCTACTTATTAGACGTGCAAACTCCCAAAAAAGTTGCAATTTATTTTAACAATCTCAGAAAATCCCCAAAAGATTAGTTTGAACACTTCCATGCTTTTCATGATTATCAGTCAAGGTGCTATAAAATATTTCAGGTACTAAAAACAGCCGTACCATGTGCTTTTACATGATACGGCTGCCAATGATTCCAGCCCCTCAGGACAGATCAATCAAAAATCATATTCTCTGTCCCATCAGGTTTTAAAAATACTGTTTTCGAAATTCCATTGCATTCCAGCGTTACTTTCTGCTCACGGGAAGAACAGAGGCGAACCCTGTGTATCCTGCCCTCTCTCCATTCAAAATCAACTGTGATGTCACCCTGTGCCTTCATTCCCCGGACTTTTCCATCCTTCCATTCATCCGGAAGTGCCGGAAGCAACAGGATATGCCCTTTCCTGCTCTGGATAAGCATCTCTGCAACTGCAAAGCCAAAATTCCCATCAATCTGGAACGGAGGGTGTGCACACAGCATGTTGGGATAAATGCCGCCTCCCACACAGGAGATATTTTCCTCCCTGGTATAA
>ERZ1673700.3136-NODE-3136-length-11663-cov-9.912560_pt1 | contig 11663 bp, 8 predicted proteins | sample MGYA00580230_ERZ1673700 | MGnify/ENA primary metagenome ERZ1673700 (study PRJEB41218, sample SAMN15661782) | gut metagenome | host: Homo sapiens | place: Canada: London | collected 2015-08-20/2019-03-30 | study: EMG produced TPA metagenomics assembly of...
GCGAGAACACCTCCATCACGCGTGACGTCTCCGGCGAGGGCGTGCAGCAGGCGCTCTTAAAGATCGTCGAGGGCACGGTCGCCAACGTCCCGCCGCAGGGCGGCCGCAAGCACCCGCATCAGGAGTTCATCCAGATCGACACGCACAACATCCTCTTCATCTGCGGCGGTGCGTTCGAGGGCATCGAGAAGATCATCGAGAGCCGTCTCGACCGCAAGTCGATGGGCTTCGGCGCGGAGCTCAAGAGCAAAAACGACGTGGATGAAAGCAAGATTTTACGCGAGGTGCAGCCGCACGATATCTTGAAGTTCGGCATCATCCCCGAGCTGGTCGGCAGACTGCCGGTCATCACGGCGCTCGACGCGCTGACGCGCGACGACCTTGTCAAGATCCTGACCCAGCCGAAAAACGCGCTCGTCAAGCAGTATCAAAAGCTGTTTTCTTACGACGACGCTGAGCTCACGTTCGAGCCCAAGGCGCTCGAAGCGATTGCCGACAAGGCCATCGAGCGTAAGATCGGCGCGCGCGGCCTGCGCGCGGTAATGGAGGGTCTGCTGATGAACGTGATGTACGACATCCCGTCCGACCGCACGATCGACCGCGTGACCATCACGCCGGGCTGCGTGGAGGGGACGGAACAGCCGAAAATTTCCCACCGCACAGAGAAAGAAGGGGAGGCGCCGCAGCCGTCGCTGCCGGCAGACTCCGCTTCATAAGGAGAAACCCCATGGAACCTGTAACAAAAAATCTTCCGGTCATCGCCATGCGCGGGCTCAATGTGTTCCCTCGCATGAACACGAGCTTTGACCTCGAGCGTCCGATCTCTGTGCACGCGCTTGAGCGCGCCATGGAAAACGGGGAGGAGATTTTTCTCGTCACCCAGCGTGAGATCGGCGTGGAGCAGCCGGAGGAAAAAGACCTGTACGAGATCGGCACGGTCGCGCGCGTGACGCAGATCTTGCGCGTGTCCGACCGCGTGCTGCGCGTGATGATGGAGGGCGCGTGCCGCGCCCGCCTCAAGCGGCTGTGGCAGCGCGAGCCGTTTTTGCAGGCGCAGGTCGAGCTCATCGATGAGCCGGCCACCTCGCGCCATAGCAAGCGGACGGAAGCGATGCTGCGCCAGACCTACGCCAGCGTGACGGAATATGCCGAGCTCGCGCAGAAATTGCCGGACGATGTCTACGCCGCCATTTTATCGACGAACGATCCCGGCTATCTCGCTGACTTTATCGCCCAGCAGCTCAACCTGCGCTATCAGGACAAACAGGATATCCTCGACGAGCTGCGCCCGCTGCCGAGATTGCAGCGCATGAACGAGATTCTGCGCCGCGAGATCGAAGTTACCGCCATGGAGCAGGACATTGAAAGCAAGGTCCGCTCCCGCGTCGGAAAAATTCAGAAGGATTTTGTCCTGCGCGAGCAGATCAAGGTCTTACAGAACGAGATCGGTGAGGGCGGGGAGGACGAAGAACTCGACGAGTACCGCGAGAAGATCAGCAAGGCGCACCTGAGCGAAGAAGTGGAGCGCAAGCTGCTGAAAGATGTGGACAAGCTCGCCAAGCAGCCGTTCGGCAGCGCCGAGGCGAGTGTGCTGCGCAACTATCTCGACACCTGCATGGAAATGCCCTGGGGCGAGGAGACGAAGGAGCGCGCCAGCGTAGACGCCGCGCGCAAGGTTCTTGACCGCGACCACTACGGCTTGCAGAAGGTCAAGGAGCGCATTTTAGAGTTCATCGCCGTGCGCCAGCTCAACCCCGAGGCGAAGGGGCAGATTTTATGTCTCGTCGGCCCTCCGGGCGTCGGCAAGACGTCGATCGCGCTGTCGGTCGCCAAGGCGATGAACCGCAAGGTCGCGCGACTGTCGCTCGGCGGCGTGCGCGACGAGGCGGATATCCGCGGCCACCGCAAGACCTACATCGGCGCGATGCCCGGCCGCATCATCGAGGCTATCTCCCGCAGCGGCTCGATGAATCCGCTGCTCGTGCTCGACGAGGTCGACAAGATGGGAAGCGACGGACGCGGCGACCCCGCGAGCGCACTTCTCGAAGTGCTCGACAGCGAGCAGAACTACGCCTTCCGCGACCACTATCTTGAAATTCCCGTCGATCTGAGCCGCGTGATGTTCATTATGACGGCCAACACACTCGACACCATTCCGCGCCCGCTGCTCGACCGCATGGAGATCATTGAAATCCCCAGCTACACGGACGAGGAGAAGGTGCAGATTGCGCAGCGGCACCTGCTGCCCAAGGAGCGTCAGGCCCACGGGCTGACGGCCTCGAGCCTGCGCGTGGACGAGAGCGCCATCCGCGCGGCCATCGCGCTCTATACGCGCGAGAGCGGCGTGCGCTCGCTTGAGCGTCAGCTCGGCAAGATCTGCCGCAAGGCGGCAATGCAGCTTGCCACAAGCGATGTAAAGCGAGTCACCGTGACAGAGAAGAACATCAAGGACTTCCTCGGTGCGCCGCGTGCTGCACAGGAGAAGATTCCCGAAAAGGACCTTGTCGGCGTGGTGAACGGCCTTGCGTGGACCGAGGTGGGCGGCGAAATTCTGCCCGTCGAAGTCGGCGTGATGGATGGCAGCGGCAAGGTCGAGCTCACGGGCAACCTGGGCGACGTGATGCAGGAGAGCTGCCGCGCGGCACTCTCGTGCCTGCGCCAGCGGGCGCAGGAGCTCGGCATCGCGCCGGACTTCTACAAGACGAGGGACATCCATATCCACTTCCCTGAGGGGGCCATCCCCAAGGACGGACCCAGCGCCGGTATCGCCATCGCGACAGCGGTGCTCTCCGCGCTGACGGGGCAGGCGGTACCCCGCGATGTCGCCATGACGGGCGAGATCACGCTGCGCGGCCGTGTGCTCGCCATCGGGGGCTTGCGCGAAAAGACAATGGGCGCGCTGCGCGCGGGCGTACATACGGTTATTCTCCCGAAGGAGAATGAAAAGGACCTCGACGAGATCGATCCGCTGGTGCGCGAAAAGCTGCGCTTTGTACCGGTCGAGACGGTGGACGCCGTCTTTGCCGAAGCGCTGGTGCTGCCCGAAAAATGCACCGCTGCCGCACACGAGAGCTATCTTCCTCCCGTGCAGGAGAGCGCGCACAGCGCGCTGCGTGCGGGCGAAATGAGCTGAAAGGAAACGAAAACCATGGCGATCAACTTCAACAAGGTCGAATTCATCCTCTCGGCGGCGTCGGAAAAGCAGTTCGTGCGCGACGGGATGCCGCAGCTCGCGTTTGCGGGGCGATCGAACGTCGGCAAATCGTCCGTCATCAACCGGCTCGTCAACCGCAAGAACTTTGCCCGCGTGGGCGCGTCCCCGGGCAAGACCTCGCAGATCAACTACTTTAAGATCGACGGCAAGCTCTACCTCGTCGACCTGCCGGGCTACGGCTACGCCAAGGTCTCCAAGACCGAGCGCGACCGCTGGGGCAAGCTGATGGAAAACTATTTCCAGTCTGCGGGGCTCATTCACCTCGGCGTGCAGATCGTCGACGCGCGGCACAAGCCGACGGCAGACGACGTGACGATGCACGACTACTTCGTGCAGACGGGCTGTCCCGTCGTGATCGTGGCGAACAAGCTCGACAAGCTCAAAGCGCGCGAGATCGAGCCGAATCTTGCCCAAATTCGCGAGACGCTGAGTTTGCGCGACGATGAGCTCGTCATTCCGTTCTCTGCCGAAAAGGGCACGGGCAAGGAGCAACTGATCGCGGCGATCCTCGACCATTTGAACGACTGAAAAGGAATAATGCTTCACAGAAAAGCCTCTGTATGGTTTGACCATACAGAGGCTTTTTATCGTATTTCCCGGGGAATCAGCGGCGCAGCGTCAGGAGTGCGGTGCAGTGGGAGAAGGATTCAAACGTCAGCGTGGGGAAGTGGGGACGGAGTTCGCCGTAGACGAAGTAAATTTCATCTGAGTCCCAATCCTCGCCTGCCGCAGTTCGACACGCTTCGAGCTCTTCGCGCGTGCGGAAGGCGACGTCGCCGATGAAAAGACAGCCGTCCTGCTTCAAAAGCGGCAGAAGCGCGCGAAGAAAGCCAATTTTCTGCGTGTCCGTCAGGTGGTGGAGCGAGTAGGTCGCGACGATGGCGTCGTACTGCCGTGCGCAAAGCTCGGGCACAAGGCCTTTGGAAAAATCGCCCTGATAGAGCCGCGCGTCCGGCATTTTTGCCTGCGCCAGTTCGATCATGCGCGCGGAAAAGTCCTGCCCATAGATGCGGCAGCCCTGCTCGTAGAGCCGCGAGGTCAAAACGCCTGTGCCGAAGCCAATGTCCAGCACATCACGCCCGCTCTGCGCGAGCACGCGCTGATAGAGCGCGTTCATCATGGCGCGGTAGCCCGCAAAGGGGTAGCGGTCGTTCTCGTCGGAGAGGCCGACGCTCTTGTCATAGCCGTCGGCCCAGAGGTCGAAGCCGGTATTGTTCAGCATGTCAGTCCTCCTTTTCGTTCAGCGGGGGAAGTCCCAGCTCATAGAACGCCACGGCGCTCGCTGCGGCGACATTGAGCGAGTCGACGCCGTGGTACATCGGGATCCTGACCGTGTAGTCGCAGCTCGCGATGGTCGAGGACGCGAGCCCGTCACCCTCCGTGCCCATGACGATGGCAAGCTTTTCTTCGGCGGCAAGGCGCGGATCGTCGAGCCGTACGGAGTCGTTGCGCAGTGCCATCGCGACGGTGCGGAAGCCGAGATCGCGCAGCAGCTGCGTCCAGTCGCCGCTTTCGGGCAGGTAGGTCCACGGGATGAGGAACACATTTCCCATGCTGACGCGCGAGGCGCGGCGATAGAGCGGATCGCTGCCCGCGGTCGTGAGCAGCACCGCGTCCATGCCGAGCGCGGCGGCGGAGCGGAAGATCGCGCCGATGTTCGTCGGATTCATCACGTTTTCGAGCACGACGACGCGCCGCGCATCGCGGCAGACGTCCTCGACGCTTTGGAGCTTCGGCCGCCGCATGGCGCAGAGCATGCCGCGCGTCAGGTGAAAGCCGGTGAGCTGTGTCAGCACGGATTCATCAGCGGTGTAAACCGGAATATCTTGACAGCAGCGGGCGAGAATTTCGCGCCCCTTGCCCTGAGTATGCTGCCGCTCCATCAGAAACGACACCGGCTCACAGCCCGCATCAAGCGCACGGCCGATGACGAGCGGACTTTCCGCGACGAAGAGCGCGTTGTCGGGGTCCGCGCGATTGAGCAGTTGGTTTTCGGTCAGGCGCGCGTAGACGTCGAGCGCGGGATCGGAAAAATCGTGGATTTCGATGATGTTTGCCATAGCTTGTCCTTTTTAAGATTCTAAGATGTTCAGCAGTGCAGCGACGTCCGGCAGAACGAACGTCGGCTGCGGGTCAGCGGTGGGGAGGTCTTCTTCCTTCGTCTCGCCAGAGAGGACGAGCAGCGTGTCGATGCCCGCGTTCGCGCCGCTGGCGATATCCGTGTAGATGCGGTCGCCCACGAGCAGTGTTTCCTGCGCGGAAACGCTCGCCTCAAGCATTGCGAGCTGCGGCATCAGCGGTTCGGGCTTGCCGATGACGATGGGGCGGCGGGAGGTCGCGCGCCAGAGCATTTCGCACACGCTCCCGCAGTCGGGCACGAAGCCGCAGGCCGTGGGGCAGACCCAGTCGGGATTGGTCGCAAGGTAGGGGATGCCTTGTCCGAGCAGGATGCAGGCGTCCTCCAGCTTTTGAAATGTCAGCTCGGTGTCGAAGCCCATCAGGAGCGCGTTCGCGTCCTCACGCCGTTCTGCGACGGTAAAGCCAGCCGCGCGGAGCTGTGATTTCATCGACTCCGTACCGCAGACGTAATAGCGTCGGTCTTCTCCGCCGTGCTCGCGGAGATAGTGAATCAGCGCGTCGACCGAGGTGAGAAAATCGGCCGCCTCCGTCGCGACGCCGAGGCGCGTGAACTTCTCGACGTAGGCCTCCACGCTGCGCGAGGAGTTGTTCGTCAGAAAGCGGTACTGCTCGCCGCGTGCGCGGATGGCAGAGAGCAGCTCGCGGACGCCTTCAAAGAGCCGGTCGCCCAAGTACAGCGTGCCGTCGAGGTCGAAAAGAAAGAGCTTTTTGCGCTGAAGAAGATTATGGTCAACCATCAGTCACGCTTTCTTTTTGCTGTCGATCGCAATGAAGAAGAATGAGCTCACCGCCAGAAGATAGGGGTAGAAGAGGTTTGGGATGATGTCGAACGCCGAGATGGCGTAGCCCAGCTCGTGCGCCGCGGAGATCGCGACGAGCATCTGTGCGCCGTAGGGGATGATTCCCTGGAAGATGCAGGAGAACGTGTCAAGGAGCGATGCGGCCTTGCGCGGGGTGATGCCGTACTCTTCGCTCATCTCCTTGGCGATGGGGTTCGCCATAACGATGGCGACGGTGTTGTTCGCGGTGGCAATGTCCATCGCGCCGACGAGAAGGCCCATGCCGATCTGGCCGCCGCGCTTGCCGCGAAACGCCTTTTTGATCCAGCCGAGCAGCGCTTCAAAGCCGCCGTACTCACGGATCAGCGCACAGATGGCGGAAACTAAGATCGCGACCATCGAGGTTTCAAACATCCCGGCCGCGCCGCTGCCCATGTTTTCGAGCAGCGCCTTGACCGCGAGGATGCCGGTCTGCCCCGTTGCGCCGGTCGCGAGCGCGATGACCGCGCCGGATACGATACCGATGAGCAGCACGACAAAGACGTTGATACCGATGATGCCGCCGATGAGCACGAGCACATAGGGGATGATCTGAATGAGATTGTAGGCAGGGATGGGCGCGGGGTGCACGTCCGCATTCAGCGTCAGCACGAGGATGAGTGCGAGCGACGCGAGCGCGGCGGGGAAGGCGATGTGGAAATTTTCGCGGAATTTGTCCTTCATCGCGCAGCCCTGCCCGTTGCAGGCGGCGATGGTTGTGTCGGAAATGAAGCTCAGATTGTCACCGAACATTGCCCCGCCCATGACGGACGCGACACACAGCGGCAGGGAATAGCCGCTGGCCGCGGCGATGGGGATGGCAATGGGCGTGATGAGCGTGATGGTGCCGACGCTCGTGCCCATCGCGGTGGAGACAAAGCAGCTTACGACGAACAGCACCGCCACGGCGAATTTCGACGGGATGATCGAGAGCATGAAGTACGCAACGCTCTCCGCACTCGAGCGGCCCACGACGCCGACGAACATACCCGCGGCTAAGAAGATGAGCAGCATCGTGATGATGTTCTTATCGCCCACACCATAGCCCATCAGCGTGAGCTTTTCGTCGAACGACAGCGCGCGGTTCTGGCAGCAGGCTACGAGCAGCGCGATGAGAAAGATGACGACGATGGGGATGGAATAAAATCCCATCGGGATTTTGAGCACGTACTCAAAGATCAGGCCGAGGCCCAGATATAAGACAAGGAACACTAAGATCGGCAGCAGCGCCGCGGGATTGGCTTTTTTTGACATGGGATGACACTCTCTTTCTCCAAACATAAAAAAAGCTCCTGCGCGGAGCTTTTTGTGCGATATGAATTATTATAAGGAGCGTGGAGGACCTTGTCAAGTGAGATTTGCCCAAAATTGAGCGCAAAAGGGCTTGACAGAAGGACTCTAATCTGTTAGTGTACAAATATACTCTAACAGATTAGAGAGGGAACAAGATGGAAACGCCGAAAATTTTTGAGAGCGAATACCGCTTTTGCCAAATCCTGTGGGCACACGAGCCGGTCAAGAGCCGTGAATTGGTCGCGCTCTGCGCCGAGCACCTGGGCTGGAAACCGACGACGACCTACACGGTCATCAAACGGCTCTCTGAGCGCGGGGTGCTGAAAAACGAGAATACCGTCGTTACATCGCTCATCTCACAGGACGAGGCGCAGACCGCCGAGATCGACGAGCTGCTCGACAAGCGCTTCGACGGCTCGCTGCCCGCGTTCGTCGCCGCGTTTACAAAGTCGAGCCACGTGAGCGACAAAGAGCTTGACGAGGTGCAGAAAATGATCGACCTTTACCGAAAGGAGAATCATCATGGATGACGTCTTTTTGAAGCTCGTGAACCTCAGCATCAGCGCAAGCTGGCTCATTCTGGCGGTGCTCGTGCTGCGGGTTGTCCTCAAAAAAGCGCCGAAGTGGGTCATGCCGCTTCTCTGGGGTGTGGTCGCACTGCGGCTTGTCTGCCTGTTTTCGATTGAAAGCGCGCTCTCGCTCATCCCGAGCGCCGAGACCATTCCGAGCGAGATCGTGACCGAAACGCGCGAGCCGGTGCTCTACGAGCAGGCGACGCTCGATATCGTCACGAATCCGACGCTGCCTTCGGCGGCGGAGGTCCCCGTCGGCGTGAGCCGCCAGCAGGCGCAGGTGGACTTCAACATCTATAGCGTCCTCTGGCTCGCCGGCATGGCGGCGCTGCTCGTCCACGCGCTCGTGAGCGCGGGAAAGCTGAAAAGAAAGCTCGCAACGGCCATTTTACTGCGCGACAACATCTACGAGAGCGAATTTGTCGATTCGCCGTTTGTCTTCGGCGTGGTGAAGCCGAACATTTATCTTCCCATGCACATGGACGAGGGGACGGCGGCGTATGTCATCGCGCACGAGTGCGCGCACCTTGCCCGCCGCGACCACTGGTGGAAAGTGCTCGGCTACCTCGTGCTCGCGCTGCACTGGTTCAACCCGCTGGTGTGGGTCGCCTACATCCTCTTCTGCCGCGACATCGAGCTCGCGTGCGATGAAAAAGTCGTCAAGGGGCTGGATGGCGCGGCACGCGCAGACTATTCGCAGGCGCTATTGTCCTGCGCCGCGCCGAAAAGAGCCGTCGCGGCCTGCCCGCTGGCATTCGGCGAGGGGAACATCAAAACGCGCGTGAAAAGCGCGCTGCACTACAAAAAGCCCGCGTTTTGGGTCGCCGCCGCGGCGGTGCTCGCGGTCGTGATCGTGGCCGTGTGCTTTTTGACGAATCCGAGGTCGGAACGCGGCAGCCTTGTCTGGGCGCAGAAGCTGAATGCGGCGGACGTTGCGTCAATCGAGCTCTACGTTCCGGCGGAAGGGGAGGCGCGGCAGTATAAAAAACTCGATACGGAAGAAATGGCACAGGCAGTCGAACTGATCAACAGCAGCCGCGGCACATATATCGAAAAACCGGAGACGGTTTACGCCGGCTTGCCGGTGTGGTTCCTTCTCACGATGGACGACGGCACGGTGCATGCTGTCGGCAGCGTAGTGGGCCATTATCTGATCATCGACGGCGATACTTTTGATGCGGACGTCGAGAATCAGGCGGAATGGGAAAACTATGTGCTAAAGGGCGATTCGGCAAGTCCGATCGACATGGCAGACCGGCTGTCGTATGCACTCTATGGGATGACAACGGGGGTGTATACGCTCGGCGAGGCCGTTTTCGAGGATTCCGTCTGGGAAACCAGCTATGAGGAGACCTTTGCCAATACGAAGTCCACGCCCGAGCTGTGGCTTTCCTCCGCACTTGGCACGGACATGACCGGTATTCTGTACGGTACAGTGACGGCGGCGAGAGGATACAGCTACCGCTTTTCGGAGTGGGAGGAGATCGACCTGACCGTGAGCAACTTCGACTGGCTGTTCCGCAGCGCGAGCGGCGAAGACTGGAATGGCACGAGCGCTGCGAAGCTGCGCCGCGAAAATGCTCACGCTTGGCGCGGTACGAAAACGGCCGATGACGACAATGCAACAGCCACGATACCGGAGATCGCGCGTCAGGATGAGCTTGCAGCGATGGACCAGTGGCTGCTATTACAGCAGAAGGACGGCAGTCTTTACCTCGTGATGGGCTATCGCAGCGGGGGACTTCCCTACAGCGGGGCACATCCCTACCGCTGGATCGTCCGTCTGAACGGTAGCGCGACCGAGCTGACCCGCGCTGACCTGAACGGCGACGGGATCGAGGAAGTGATCTCCTATACCGGCACTTCCACGCAGGAGCCGTACCGGCTGCGGGTGAGCAATCAGAGCGGCGAAGAGCTCTGGAGCGCGGAGCTGGGGCTGGCGCACGTGGGCTGGAGCAGCTATTTCCTCTATCGCGACAGCGTCAAGACGGCGCTATTGCGCTACGAGCCGACGATCTATCAGGGTGAGGCATCGTATTCCTATGAGCTCTTTATGCTCAGTGAAAACGGGAAGACCACGCTGGCGGAGAATTCGGTGAGCTTCAGCGTAAATTCCGATTCCGCCGATTCATGGCCCGCCGAGGCGCGGAAATTCGCGGACGAGGTCAACAGGCTTTTAGACAAGAGCGAGCTGCTGTTCTCCACGCTGAACGCCGAGCTGCATTCCTACGGCGACGGCACGGTCATCCGCTGCGCAGAACCGTCGGAGAGCGACGGAAGCAGGGCGCTGGCGTCCGCCGACCTCGACAACGACGGCAGGGCAGAGCAGATCATCTGCGAGAAAGCATTCGGAGGCTATGAGCTGTGCGTCGTCGACGACAACGGCGAGGAGCTGATGCGCGACCGCATGTGGGAGGGCGACGTCTACTTCCTCTGCCGCGAAAACGGACGCGACATGCTGCTGCAATACAGCTTAGACGAGGGCAAAAATCAAGACGCGATCAGCTATTGTGCCTACTACTACGGCCTTCACACCTTTGACGGCGGCAAACTGAACATCGTGGAAAACAACAACACGAGCATTTATCTGAACTGGGACGGAACGCAGAACGGCGATTGGGGCGAATCGCAGCAGGCATTCGCAGCGCGCGTCAATGAGCTGATCGACCAGAGCAAATTTCTCATTGCCCAACAGGACGGCGAGCTCATTTTGACGAGCGAGGTGCAGCGCTGGTACTGCGTATCGCCGAAAACGATCAGAGTGGCAATGGATGACACAACGATCTATATCGACAGAAAAAGCTGGGACTTTGCCGAACAGTACCCGTCGCTCAAAGGGTTTGAGGACATTGGGACCGCAGGCAACTACTTTGTGGCGTTCGGTAGCATGGGGGAGAAAAACGACCTCTACGTGGTGTTCAATTTCGTGGCCGGTACGCTGCTCAAGACCTTCCCCGGCAACAACCTTATCTGGCAAGGAGATGACCTTTCCACCGCGGTCTACTCCTACTGGTCCGACATCTACGCGCTCAACGGGACAAAGCTCGCCGCGCTCGATCTTGCGAGCGGCGAGGAGATCAGCGGCCTCGCCTTTGCGCCCGACGGCGTGTCGATCATTGCGACGGTCTCCGGCAAGAGCGGCGAGCGTAAGGTGACGGTCACGCGCGAGGGCAGCGCGTAGCAGACCTCGCTCACCGACTGGACGGAGGGCGACGGCGCGGAGCGCACGTACTTCGCCCCTGTCGGGATCGAGGGGAACGAGACATTTCTGGCGACGGTCGGCGTGAGCTACCGGCTGGAACAGCAGTCGGACGGCACATCCCGCATCGCGGAGATCGCAGGCGCGCAGGGGCTCACGCTGCCGCGCTACCGTCACGGCTGGGTCAGCGTGGACGAAAAGGCAGACGTCCTGGGCGCCGTGATCGCGGACGACGGCAAGAGCGCCGACGTGACGGTGCAGTATTATGCGAGCCTTGGCGGGTCGGGGTACCAGCCGTACACGGCGGTGGTTCATATTGTCGCACCGTAGGGTGCGAAGGGGATTCCCTGCGGCCGCGCAGGGAGTGCGAATAAAGGGGGCCATTCTCTCACGTGAGAGAATGGCCCCCTTGAACCCCCAAGAGAACG
>ERZ1673700.3142-NODE-3142-length-11628-cov-4.191826_pt1 | contig 11628 bp, 8 predicted proteins | sample MGYA00580230_ERZ1673700 | MGnify/ENA primary metagenome ERZ1673700 (study PRJEB41218, sample SAMN15661782) | gut metagenome | host: Homo sapiens | place: Canada: London | collected 2015-08-20/2019-03-30 | study: EMG produced TPA metagenomics assembly of...
CTCATCTAAGGCAGCAGCAGACCTGTTGGTTCTTGCTTATCACAGAACATACGGATTGCCTGTAACGATCAGCAGATGCTCTAATAACTATGGACCATATCACTTCCCGGAGAAGCTGATCCCGCTGATGATCGCCAATGCACTGAATGACAAACCACTTCCGGTATATGGAGAAGGATTGAATGTACGTGACTGGTTATATGTAGAAGATCACTGCAAAGCAATCGACCTGATCATCCATAATGGAAGAGTCGGAGAAGTGTACAACGTAGGTGGACACAATGAAAAGACAAACATCGAGATCGTTAAGATCATCTGCAAAGAACTTGGAAAACCGGAAAGTCTGATTACACATGTTGCAGACCGTAAGGGACATGACATGCGTTATGCAATTGATCCGACTAAGATCCATAATGAACTTGGATGGCTTCCAGAGACTAAATTCGAAGATGGTATTAAGAAGACGATCAAATGGTATCTTGAGAACAAGGAATGGTGGGAGACGATCATTTCCGGAGAATACCAGAACTATTATGAGAAAATGTATGCTCACCGGGAGGAGATTTAAGAATGAAAGTATTAGTGACAGGTGTTGGCGGACAGCTTGGTCATGACGTGATGAACGAACTGGCATCCCGTGGTTATGAGGGAATCGGTTCGGACATCAAAGAAACATACAGCGGAATTCAGGATGGTACAGCGGTGACAACAATGCCGTATGTACCGATGGATATCACAGATGCAGCTTCGGTAGAAAAAGTTCTGACAGATGCAAAACCGGATGTAGTGGTACACTGTGCTGCATGGACGGCCGTAGATCTTGCAGAAGACGAAGATAAGAAAGACATCGTAAAAGCAGTCAATGCAACAGGAACAAAGAACATTGCAGATGTGTGTAAAAAGTTAGACTGTAAGATGGTATACATCAGTACAGACTATGTATTTGACGGACAGGGAGAGAAAGCCTGGGAACCTGACTGTAAGGATTACAAACCACTGAATGTATATGGAGAGACAAAACTTGCCGGAGAGCTTGCGGTATCGGAGACGCTGGATAAGTACTTCATCGTACGTATCGCGTGGGTATTCGGAAAGAACGGTAAGAACTTTATCAAGACAATGCTCAATGTAGCAAAGACACACGATACATTGAAAGTTGTAAATGACCAGATCGGAACACCAACCTATACATTTGACCTTGCAAGACTTCTCGTTGACATGATCGAGACTGATAAATATGGTTACTATCATGCAACAAATGAAGGCGGATATATCAGCTGGTATGATTTTACAAAGGAAATCTTCCGCCAGGCAGCAGAGCTTGGTCATGACGAATACGGCGAAGACAAGGTGACAGTTCTGCCGGTAACAACAGAAGAGTACGGTGTATCCAAAGCAGCAAGACCTTTCAACAGCAGACTGGACAAGAGTAAACTTGTGGAAAATGGATTTACTCCACTTCCGACATGGCAGGATGCGCTTGGAAGATACCTGAAAGAAATCGAATTCTAAATTTTATATAGGTGAAGAATAATCTCAGCCACATGATGTGGCTGGGATTAACTCACGTATAAATCATTTAAATCAATAAGGAGACGTAATAATGGGACAGATTAAAGTAGAAAAAAACGCAGGCGGTATCCAGGGACTCTGTGTAATTGAACCAACAGTACATGGTGACGCAAGAGGATACTTTATGGAGACATATAACCAGAAAGATATGGAGGAAGCCGGACTTACAATGCAGTTTGTTCAGGACAATCAGTCATGCTCAACAAAAGGAGTTTTAAGAGGATTACATTTCCAGAAAGAATTTCCACAGGGCAAACTGGTACGAGTCGTAAAAGGTTCTGTATTTGATGTTGCTGTAGACTTAAGAAGTGACAGCGAGACATACGGAAAATGGTTTGGTGTGGAGCTGACAGAAGAAAATAAGAAACAGTTCTATATTCCGGAAGGATTCGCACATGGATTCCTGGTATTGAGTGATATTGCTGAGTTCTGCTACAAATGTACAGACTTCTATCACCCGGGAGATGAAGGCGGTCTTGCATGGAACGATCCTGAGATTGGTATCGAGTGGCCGACACTGACAGGAGAGTACAAAGGAACAGCTTCCGGTGAAGGATATGCACTTGAAGATGGAACTGCGCTGAACTTAAGCGAAAAAGATCAGCTCTGGGTTGGATTAAAAGATACATTCCATTTTTAAATCGCCATGCGTTCGGAAGAAGCTGCCAGTGGCAGGTTCTGTAGATTTAAGATAATAAAAGCTTCGGATCATACGAATCCGGAGCTTTTTTGTTATCTTAAACTGTTATTCATATAATATTAAGAATATAAATATTGCTCAATTATTAACTATATGTTACAATAAATCGGATAAAAAGGGAAAATATGTAATAATATGTACGAGGAATATCTTAATGAGTGGTAAATTAGATTATATAAATATGATAAAAAAAGTATCTCCCTATAATTTGAAAAAGGGGATACTTTATTTGCGCCATTATGGACCGAAAGGATTCTGGATAAAATTAACAGAACGTTTCCAGAAAAGCGATATTGATTATAAAGAATGGTATGAAAATCACAGACCATCTGAACAGGAATTAGAAAGAGAACGGAAGCAGGTATTTGAATACAGTCCTAAGATCAGCATCTTGGTACCGGTATACAATACACCGGAGGTGTTTTTAAAGCAGATGATCCAGTCAGTGAGAAAGCAGACTTATACGAACTGGGAATTGTGTATTGCCAATGCTAATCCTTCTAATCAGGAAGTAAGTAGTATTCTGAATGTTGCAGGCAAGAAGGACAACAGGATCAAAGTAGTGGATGTTCCGGAAAATGAGGGAATTGCACAGAATACGAACAGAGCATTGGAGATCGCAACGGGAGAATTTGTAGGATTGCTGGATCATGATGATCTTCTGGAAGAAAATACACTGTATGAAATTGTAAGCTGCCTGAACAAAGATCGCAAGACAGATGTGCTATATACAGACGAAGATAAAGTGACGACAGATTTGGATGAATATTTTTCTCCGAATTTTAAGCCGGACTTTAATCTGGATATGTTGAGAGCAAATAATTACATCTGTCATTTTTTTGTTGCAAAAAAAGCATTAATTGAATCGGTAGGAAAGTTCAGAGCGGAATATAACGGGGCGCAGGATTATGATCTGATTTTACGATGTACGGAACAGGCGGAAAGAATCTCTCATGTTGCAAAGATATTATATCACTGGCGGGTGCATAAGGAATCAACAGCAGATAATCCTTTAAGTAAAATGTATGCATATGAAGCTGGAAAGAAGGCAATCGAAGATCATCTCAGACGATGCCATACAAAAGGAGAAGTCCTTCAGACGGAAAATCTTGGATTTTACAGAGTAAAATATCCTGTGACAGGAAATCCGCTGGTGTCTATTCTGATCCCGAATAAAGATCAGGCAGAGACATTAGATAAATGCCTGAAGTCAATAGAAAAACTGACGGATTATGAGAATTATGAAATTATCATTATTGAGAATAATAGTACGGAAGAGAAGACTTTTGAATACTATGAACAGATTTGCAATGATAAGATCCGTGTCGTATACTGGGAAAAAGAATTTAATTATTCGGCAATTAATAATTTTGGTGCAAAACAGGCAAAGGGAGATTATTTACTGCTGTTAAATAATGACATGGAAGTGATAAGTCGTGACTGGCTTACAGAGTTGCTTTCAACATGTCAGCGAAAAGAAGTCGGTGCAGTAGGCGCTAGACTATATTATCCGGATGATACGGTGCAGCATGCGGGAATTATCATTGGAATCGGAGGAGTTGCCGGCAGTGTCTTTGTCGGTATGAAACGCGGTTATACAGGATATATGCACAGAGCGGCTATCCAGCAGGATTTAAGTGCTGTGACAGCGGCCTGTATGATGATGAAACGTTCGGTATTTGAAGAAGTCGGCGGACTGGAAGAAGAGCTGAAAGTAGCGTTTAATGATGTGGATCTGTGTCTTAGAATACGGGAAAAAGGACATCTGATCGTGTATGATCCATATGTAGAGTTATATCATTATGAATCTAAGACCAGAGGAGCTGAAGATACGAAGGAAAAAGTGCGCAGATTTCAGGGAGAGATAGAATATATGCGCAGCCATTGGATTGGCATATTGAAAAATGGAGATCCAGCGTATAATCCGAATCTTTCCTTAAAAAAATGGGACTATTCCCTGAAAGTGAACTAACGGAGAAATTATGTGTGAAGTAACAATCGTAATACCTAATTACAAAGGAAAAGAGTATCTGTTTTCCTGTGTGAAAAGTTTGTATGAAAAGGATCAGACAGAAAAGAAAATCCTGATCATAGATAATGCCTCGAATGATGGAAGTATAGAGGAAGTTGTAAAAGAATATCCGGAAGTTGAATGTGTGATGCTGGATAAGAACTATGGCTTTTGCAGAGCAGTTAATATCGGTATTGAAAAGACAGATACAGCATATGTGATCTTGTTAAATAATGATACGGTGATAAAAGATAACTATGTAAAGTATCTGCTGGATTCGATCAAGAAAGATCCGAACATATTTTCTGTGGAGCCTAAGATGATCCAGTATCATGATCCGTCCAAAATTGACAGCGCAGGAACCTATTATAATGCACTTGGATGGGCATACGCATATGGAAAAGACAAAAGTGTGAAGAAATACAATAATATAAGAAAGATTTTTGCAGCATGCGGAGGGGCTTCAATCTATCGGAAAAAAGTATTTGAAGAGATTGGAATGTTTGATGAGAAGCATTTTGCATATCTGGAAGACATAGATGTGGGATATCGTGCCAGGATAGCGGGATACGATAATTTATATGAACCCAAATCAGAAGTGATCCATGTGGGAAGTGCGGCAAGCGGAGCAAGATATAATGAATTTAAAGTCAAGATGTCTTCACGCAATAATGTATATCTGATATATAAAAATATGCCGGTTGTACAGAAGATACTGAACAGTCCGTTCCTTTTTGTGGGATTTTTGGTGAAGTACCTGTTTTTCCTTCGCAAGGGATACGGAAAGCTATATGTCAATGGTATTAAAGAAGGGCTGCATATGGGGGGAAAATCAGATAAAGTAAAATATGAATCCGGCCATCTTAAGAATTATATAAAGATTCAGATAGAACTATGGATAAATATTTTCCGGCGTCTGGCATAGGAAAACGAAATAATAGATAAAGTTGGTGAGTAAAATTGATCAAGGAAAATCAAGGGTTATTAAATAAAATACATGTGGTACTGGATGCGGTAGTGATTGTAATTTCGTATGTGCTTTCATGGTATCTGAGATTCAGGAGCGGCATTTTTGAGATGGATCCGTGGTATCTTTCTCTGCAAGTATATATGAGTGTACTGATATTCATTATACCGGGATATCTGTTGCTATATTATATTTTTCAGTTATATACTCCGAAAAGAGTCAGAGGAAGAAGACTGGAAGCATGGAATATCCTTCAGGCGAACACGATAGGCTTTCTGGTATTTATTTTAGTACTTTATTTCAGACATCAGACAGATTTTTCCAGAACGATGATCTTTGTTTTTTACTGTATTAATATTTTTCTGGAAATAGTAGAGCGTAATGTGATCAGAATGGGACTTCGGAAGATCAGAAGTCAGGGATTTAATCAGAAACATATCTTACTGATCGGATACAGCCGTGCGGCAGAACAGTACATTGACAGAATCCTGGCAAATCCGGACTGGGGATATAATATCCGGGGTATCCTTGCCGATAATGTTCCTAGAGGAACAGAATATAAGAAGGTCAGGGTACTGGGAAAAATTGATAATCTGGAAATTGTGCTGCCGGAAAATAAACTGGATGAAATCGTAATTACACTGGGTCTGGCTGAATATCATAAGCTGGAAAGAATTGTTAAAATGTGTGAAAAATCAGGTGTGCATACGAAATTTATTCCGGATTATAATAACGTTATACCGACCAAGCCGTACACCGAAGATCTGCAGGGACTTCCGGTGATCAATATCCGAAGAGTTCCGTTAAGTGATCCGCTGAATAAATGGATGAAACGCGGAGTGGATATATTTGGAGCAATTGTAGCAATTATTCTCTTTTCTCCGGTTATGATCGTAACGGCAATTATGATCAAGAAGACTTCGCCGGGGCCTTTGATCTTTTCTCAGGAAAGAGTAGGGCTGCAGAATCGTCCGTTTAAAATGTATAAATTCCGTTCAATGATCGTACAGGATGAGAAAAAAGAAAAGAAAGGCTGGACGACCAAAGATGATCCGCGTGTTACGACGGTCGGAAGGTTTATAAGAAAAACAAGTATAGATGAACTGCCTCAGCTTTTTAATGTCCTTCGAGGGGACATGAGTCTTGTAGGGCCGAGACCGGAAAGACCGCAGTTTGTAGAAAAGTTTAAAGAAGAAATACCTCGGTATATGATCAAACATCAGGTAAGACCGGGACTTACGGGATGGGCTCAGGTAAATGGATACAGAGGAGATACGTCTATTAAGAAGAGAATAGAGCATGATCTGTATTATATTGAAAACTGGACACTTGGATTTGACTTTAAGATTATATTTTTAACATTTTTCAAAGGATTTATTAATAAAAATGCCTATTAGCTTTAAGGAGAAGTCATGAGTAAACGTAATAAAAAAAGATTAACCAGAAGACAGCAGGAAATACGAAGAAAAAGACTGAAAAAACGCAGAAGACGCAGAAGACGTGTAAATATTTTGGAATTGATCATTCTGTGTATTCTGGGAACAACGGCGTTTGGCTTATTTAAGCTGGGAAAAATGGAACGCACCAATCTTTCGAATATAAAGAACAACGGACTGAAACAGACCGGATATACCAATGTTGCATTATTTGGTCTGGATTCAAGAGAAAAGAATCTTGGAAAAGGAAATCGGACAGATACGATTATGATCGCAAGCATCAATAATGAAACCAAAAAAGTAAAGCTTGTGTCTGTGTACAGGGATACGATGTTAAAACAGAACGGAGAACATTATGATAAAGCCAATGCGGCTTATTCAGTAGGCGGACCTGAGACGGCAGTCAATATGCTCAATGAGAATCTGGATCTTAATATTCAGGATTATGTCAGTGTCAATTTCCTTGCATTAGCCGATGTGATAGATATGGTTGATGGTATTACGGTAAAATTAACGGATGAAGAAGTTGTGCATATGAACAACTATTGTGTAGAGACTTCTAAAGTAACAGGTAAGAAATATAAGAAGATCGAACCGGCAGTAGCCGGAACGTATAAATTAAACGGCGTGCAGGCGGTATCTTATGCGAGAATAAGATATACAGCAGGCGGTGATTATAAGAGAACAGAAAGACAAAGACTGGTCCTTAAGAAAACAGCAGATAAATTGAAACAGCAGGATCTGGCAACGCTTAATAAGATTATAGATAAGGTAATGCCGGAGGTATCAACAAGCTTCACTACAAAGGAGATATTAAGTCTTGCCACAGGTGCCTTTGATTATGAGCTGGGCGAAACAACAGGTTTCCCGTTTGATCTGGAAACTCCGGAACAGATACCGGGATACAGTGGTTCATATGTCATCCCGAAAGGACTGGAAGAAAATGTAATAAAGCTGCATCAATTCTTATATCCGAATAAGGATTATACACCGACGGCAACGGTTACAGATATAAGTAATACTTTGAATGATATGACCAATGTATATCCAAATACAACAGAAAGCGGAACATCACAAAATGAATAAGAAGAAAGTAGATGTCGTAATTCCGGTATATCATCCGGGATCAGAATTTAAAAAGCTGATGGAGCGTCTGGAAAGACAGACCTATGAAGTAAACCGTATCTTTTTGATGCATACAACAGACGGACAGAGTCTGGAAAGCATGAAGGAACGTTATAAAAATGTGACAGTTGAAGAGATTACTCCGGATGAATTTGATCATGCCGCAACGAGAGACAAAGGAATCCGGCAATCGGATGCAGATATTGTGATCTGTATGACACAGGATGCCTGCCCGGATAACGAGTATCTGGTAAGTGAACTGGTACAGGCTTTGGAAGAAGCAAATGTTGCAGTTGCGTATGCGAGACAGCTTCCTAGAAAAGAAAGTACATTATTAGAAAGATATACGAGACAATTTAATTATCCGCCGGAAAGCAAAGTGAAATCTTCGAAAGATCTGGAAAGAATGGGAATCAAAACATTCTTCTGTTCGGATGTATGTGCAGCCTATAACCGGGATATGTATTTGAAAAACGGTGGATTCGAGAAAAAAGCAATATTTAATGAAGATATGATATACGCAGCGAAGGTTATAGAGAATGAACAGAAAGTATATTATAATGCAAAAGCAAGGGTAATCCATTCGCATAATTACAATTTTGCACAACAGTTTCACCGAAACTTTGATATGGCCGTTTCCCAGGCACAGCATCCTGAGATATTCCGGAAGGTAAGCTCAGAAAAAGAAGGAATGAAACTGATAAAGAATACAGTCGCTTTTTTGATAAAACAGAGAAGGCCATGGCTTGTTTTTAAACTTTTCACAGATTGTGTTGCGAAATATGCAGGATATCTTCTTGGACGAAAATATCAAAAACTGCCGAAAAAGATTGTATTAAAATGCACAATGAATCCGAGATATTGGACATAAACAGGAAAACAGGACTGAAAATATTGAAATTTAGAAAAAAATAGGGTAATATGTAAAAAGGTTTGTGTTAATTTAGGATAAATGCGGAAAGGATATGAAGTATGGCAAGAAATACAGGGAAAAAGGTCAGACGAAGAGGGCGTCGCAGAAAAAGAGGCTTTGCGACCTGGTCTATAGGGAAGAAAATAGGTGCTGTATTAGGCGGAACTCTTCTGGGCGTAGTAGTTATAGGATCAGTCATTCTGGCAAGTAAGATGAATAAACTGAGTTCGGTGAAACTCGATACAGATAAATTAAACATTTCTGATGAAGTAAAACATGAAAAAGGATACACGAATGTAGCGTTATTTGGTCTGGATTCAAGAGAAAATGATCTGGGCAAAGGAAATCGAAGTGATACGATCATAATAGCAAGTCTGAATAATGATACGAAAGAAGTTAAATTGGTATCTATTTATCGTGATACATTATTAGAATTAGATGACGGAAGTTATAATAAAGCGAATTCTGCATATTCTTTTGGAGGACCGGAAGGCGCAGTATCGCTGATTAACCGTAATCTGGATATGAATATTGAAAAATATGTAACCGTAAACTTTAATGCACTGGTAGATGTTATCGATGCGGTAGGAGGACTGGATCTGGAACTGACGCATGATGAAGTTGGGCATATGAACAACTATTGTGTCGAAACTTCAAAAGTAACAGGAAAAAGTTATGAGAAGATCGAGCCGGAAGTAGAGGGTACATATCATTTGAATGGTGTGCAGGCAGTGTCTTATTCCCGAATCCGTTATACGGAAGGAGGAGACTTTAAGCGTGCAGAACGTCAGCGCCTGGTATTACAGAAAATTGCAGATAAAGCGCAGAACATGAGTGTCGGCACTGTTAATAAGATCATAGACAGTGTATTTCCGCAAATATCAACAAACTTTACACTGGCTGAAATGATCGGATATGCAAAGAATCTTACAAAGTATAAATTAGGAGATTCGATTGGTTTTCCGGCTGAAAATACAACGGATATGTTAAATGAAGTAGGAAGTGTCGTAATCCCGAAGACCTTGTCTTCGAATGTACTTGAGGTGCATAAATTTCTGTTTGGAAGTGATGGGTATTCTGTATCCAGCACGATTGAAGGCATTGAAAGTGGTATTACTGCAAAAGCGTCAGATAAGGCCAAAAGCGGTACAACGATCGAGGATGATGAGACACCGGGAAGTAAGGGGTATTCGGAAAATTATTCCAATAATTCATCCGGAACCGGTACAACAAGAAGTACCTACGGAACAACGGGTGGAAGCACTTACGGAACCGGATCTTACGGTACGTCAAACGGATATTCCAGAGGAACATCGACGGGAAGCGGAACGACCGGAAGTACAGGCAGCACTTCCTCAGGAACTACGGGAACAACCGGAGGAACAGAAGGGACAACAACAGGAGGTGGAACGACCGGAGATAATGCAGGCAGCACTTCGGGAACCACTGGATCGACAGAAGGAACGGAATAAATAGTAATAAAAGATAAAGGGGTAGGTTACATGAGAAGAATTAAAAAGATATTTGTAACATTCTTGGCGATATGTATGATATGTCCATGTCTGTCGGTGATAACAGAAGCAGCGACAGCAGAACTGCGTTTTGCGGATCCGTCCACTACAGTAGGAGCGGAAGTTGATGTAAAGACCAAGCTGACTTCTGCTTCATCAATGCAGTCTATGGAAGCGACTTTAACGTATGACAAAAGTGAATTGAGATTTATCAGCGGTGATAATGCGACGGGAAAGGATGGAACCATTAAGATTTCCTGGACCGGAAGTGGAACAACTGCAGAATTTAATCTGAAGTTTCAGGCATTAAAAGAAGGTACTTCGAATATCGAAGTGTCAAGTGCTACGGGTACTGCGGAAGACGGAACGAACCTGGAAGTAACACAGGGAAGTTCTGCAGTTACGATCGGAGCTGGCGATCCGTCTCTGATTAAGGAAGAGACCAGTACCGAAGATACAACAACATCGACAGCAGATGGTGCCGTTGTGAAAGTGAACGGCAAGAAGTATGTTGTGACCAGCGATTTTTCGGAAGAGATCATTCCGGAAGGTTTTAAAAAAGGCGAGCTGACATTTGAAGGTTCAAAGTATTCTGTGATCACACAGGAGGCAAGTGGAATCAATGCAATGTATCTGACTGAAAAAGACAGCGATGATGCAGATTTCTATATGTATAACAGTGATGATGGATCTTTCGCACCGTTTGAAGAAGTTGAGATTGCAAAAGACAGATATATTATCCCATTGATGAATGATGGAAAGGTGAATCTGCCAAGCCAGTATCAGAAGACAACTCTGACATTAAATGGTAAAGAATTTGACACTTGGCAGGATACAAAAGACGCAGAATATTATATTATTTATGCTTTGAATTCTGACGGTGAAAAGACAACATATCGTTATGATACGACAGATGGAACCAATCAGAAATACACACCGGAATCAACCGGCAGTTCTTATTCAGAAATTAAGTTAAGAAACGGAAAAGGAATATGGGGAAAAATCCTTAATTTTGTAGAGAATTTCCTGGATATTGTAGTTATTATAGCAATTGCATTAATCTTACTGCTTGTTCTGGTACTTATTGTCACAGCAGTCAAGCTTAGACACAGAGATCTGGAATTAGATGATCTGTATGATGAATATGGAATTGATCTGGATGAAGAAGAGGAAGCATTAAAAGCTAAGAAAAAAGAAGAGAAACAGGAAAAGAAAGCACAGAAAGCTTCAAAACAGGTTTCGAAAAAAGCATCTAAGAGATATGATGATGAAGATGAATTTGAAGGATACGATGAGGATGATCTTTGGGTTACAGAAAACATAGCCAAAGCCATGGAAAAACCAAAGAAGCAGAAGAGCGTCAAACACGCAACGGCAAAAAAAGCAGCTGCAA
>ERZ1673700.3167-NODE-3167-length-11549-cov-81.645119_pt1 | contig 11549 bp, 9 predicted proteins | sample MGYA00580230_ERZ1673700 | MGnify/ENA primary metagenome ERZ1673700 (study PRJEB41218, sample SAMN15661782) | gut metagenome | host: Homo sapiens | place: Canada: London | collected 2015-08-20/2019-03-30 | study: EMG produced TPA metagenomics assembly of...
TCTACAAAATTACCAACTCTATCTCATCTCCTGTTTACTGCGCAAATCTAAGGTACTCGATTCGTCTTAACAATCTGTACTCGCTTCAACAAATAACGGGCAAAATACCCCGGACAACTTCAAAAAAATACCGATATGTATAAAAAAGATGGATTCATCACACCATCCGAACACGTAAATTTCCTGGCCAAAAATCTGTTCGGAGCCTGCGGCCAGATCGTAAACGGCGCCATCGCCTATCTCGCCCCTGACGGCGGCGGCCCCGTCACGCCCCACACCCACGCTACCGACCACCTGTTCATCGTCACGCAGGGAGAAGCCAAAGTGCTGCTGGACGGACAAGAGCGAATCATCCGCGAAAACGAAGCGTTCGTCGTCAAAGGCGGTATTCCCCACTCCGTATGGAACAACGCACAGGCAGAAACCGTCATGATAGGCATTACGCTGAAAAACAACGAAAATGGTAAATAAGTCGATACACCGCACGAATCAATTTCGTATACCGTGCCCCCAATGCACTCATTCTATCCTGGTAACTGAAAAGCCGCAAGCAATGTTTGCGGCTTTTCAAATTTTATCGTTTGAAAGATCAGGGATTGCGGATCAGCTTCACAAAAAACACCTCTCCCCGATCCGGCCGGAGGGTACAAATGTCCCGAAACAAAAAACGTATCGGCCATTCTATCGCGGCAGCCCATTCGAACGACTTTGCCGCGTTGCAGAGACAAAAAAGCTGTGTTTCCGTACAACATTTCGCCCCGGTTCCACTCTTCGGCAGAGCGCGCTCGACTTCGCGTTACCGCATGCCGCCCGTCCTTCCCTCCGTCGGACCGGAGGCGACCTTGCGAACTCCTGATTTTCGCCTGCCAGCCATACGACCAACTTTTATCTTAAGACCGTTCCGGACAAATTTGTCCACCCCGAAAATAAAAAAGGTTGCAAACGAATGTTTGCAACCCAGCCGACCACCCGGTCGTTTGCGGAGAGAAGGGCTCTCGAACTTATACTTTCACAGAATCTCATAAAACCGCAAACAACTGATAATCAAGTGCAAATTACAACATAGAGTAAAACTAAATGTTTCTAAATGTCTTTTGCTATCTCAATAATTGGGTGTATATTTGGGTGTAGAATTTCAAACGCACCCAATTATGAATATCAAGCGCAACATCATTTTTGCATTGGAGAGCCGGAAAAAGAACGGTGTGCCAATCGTAGAGAACGTACCCATCCGTATGCGTGTCATCTTTGCCAGCCAACGCATCGAGTTTACAACGGGCTACCGGATTGACGTAGCCAAATGGGATGCAGACAAGCAGCGGGTAAAGAACGGATGTACCAACAAGCTAAAGCAGAGTGCAGCCGAAATCAATACGGACTTGCTGAAATACTATGCCGAAATCCAGAATATTTTCAAGGAATTTGAGGTGCAGGAGGTCATGCCAACGACCCAACAGTTGAAGGAAGCTTTCAACATGAGAATGAAAGACACCAGCGAAGAACAGCCGGAAGAAGCCCCTGTCAGCTTTTGGGAGGTATTCGATGAGTTTGTAAAAGAGTGCGGTAACCAGAATAACTGGACGGCATCCACCTATGAAAAATTTGCAGCAGTGAGGAACCACCTCAAAGAGTTCAAGGAGGATGCAACGTTCAACTATTTCGACGAGTTTGGATTGAACGAATACGTCAACTTCCTGCGTGATACCAAGGATATGAGAAACAGCACCATCGGCAAGCAAATGGGATTCCTCAAATGGTTCCTGCGCTGGAGCTTCAAGAAAGGACATCATCAGAACATTGCATACGATACATTCAAACCGAAACTGAAAACCACCTCGAAAAAAGTAATCTTCCTGACTTGGGATGAACTGAACAAGCTGAAAGACTACCAGATACCCAAGGATAAGCAATACCTGGAACGTGTGCGTGATGTTTTCCTGTTCTGCTGCTTTACGAGTTTGCGGTATTCGGATGTTCGCAATCTGAAAAGAAGCGATGTGAAGTCCGACCACATCGAAATAACCACAGTCAAGACTGCCGACAGCCTGACGATTGAACTGAACAAATACAGCAAAGCCATACTGGACAAATACAAGGACATCCATTTCGAGAATTACATGGCTCTGCCCGTCATCAGCAACCAGAAGATGAACGATTACCTGAAAGAGCTGGGCGAACTGGCAGAAATCAACGAGCCTGTACGGGAAACCTACTACAAGGGAAATGAACGTATTGATGAAGTCACACCCAAATACGCTTTGCTCAGTACCCATGCAGGAAGAAGGACATTCATCTGCAATGCGCTGGCTCTCGGAATCCCGGCACAGGTGGTCATGAAATGGACGGGACACAGCGACTACAAAGCTATGAAACCCTACATTGACATAGCGGATGATATTAAGGCAAATGCCATGAACAAGTTTAATCAACTATAAAAGTATCAAACAGTTTCATAGATAGTTATCAATGACTATATTTGTAGAAATTATCATCACAATATGAGCAACAAGGAATCCAACATAGAGAAAACGAATTTTGATGCATTCATACAAGCGGTCGGTTCGGAAATAGAACAGGCACAAGTAAGGCTGATTGTTGCAGCCAATGCACAAATGCTGTTCCATTACTGGAAGATAGGCAATTACATCCTTTATCACCAGCAGCTGCACGGATGGGGAAGCAAAATCATCAAGCAGTTGGCAAAGGCTATCCGACTGCATTACCCTGAAAAGAAAGGCTATTCGGAACGTAACCTTACCTATATGTGCCAGTTTGCAAAAGCATATCCTTTAAGAGCGTTGCAAAGTTTCATAGAAACAGATGCAAGCCTGTCTGTCCCAACCATACAGAGTGTGACCAATGAAGTATTAAAACTGAATGACAAGCAATTTACGCAGGAACTTACTGCGCAAATACAATCGATTGATTGTCAATCATTAGCAATTACGCAGGAAGTTCCTGCGCAATTTGAAGATGTGGGAAAAACCGTGTCTGCCATTTACAGGATGGGAATCAGGGAAATAGAAGAAGTTTTCTTGACCTCTCCTATAGCCAAAATAAACTGGACAAGCCAAATGACTATACTTGACAGTTCGCTACCTTTAGGTCTAAGCTACTGGTACATGAAGCAGTCTGTGGAAATGGGATGGAGCAGCAATGTATTGAAAATGCAAATTGACAGTGATTTGTATAGCCGACAAATCAGCAACAACAAGGTAAACAATTTCACGACCACACTTCCGGCTCCACAAAGCGACCTTGCCAATTACCTACTCAAAGACCCGTACATCTTTGATTTGGCAGGAGCCAAAGAAAAAGCAGACGAAAGGGATATTGAAGAACAGCTGGTGAAACACGTTACCCGCTACCTGTTGGAAATGGGCAACGGTTTTGCCTTCGTTGCCCGGCAGAAGCACTTCCAAGTCGGAAACAGCGATTTCTTTGCCGACCTGATTCTATATTCCATTCCGTTGCACGCATATATTGTCATAGAATTGAAAGCCACTCCTTTCAAGCCGGAATATGCCGGACAACTCAACTTTTACATCAACGTGGTGGATGATAAGTTGAGAGGAGAACACGACAACAAGACCATCGGTCTTTTGTTGTGCAGAGGAAAGGACGAAGTGGTTGCCCAGTATGCCCTTTCCGGCTATGACCAGCCCATCGGCATCAGCGATTACCAATTGAGCAAGGCGATTCCCGAGAAATTGAAATCAGCGTTGCCCAGCGTAGAAGAAGTGGAAGAAGAACTGGCTTCTTTCCTTGACAAGGATCCCCAATAATAAGAGTATGCCATGCAGAAAACGATAACAACCCTCATTCCTCAATACGGGGAGCTGAACAGAATCTGCAAAGATTGGATTGTAAGCCATACTTTCTCTTTTGAAAAGCAGAAATTCATCGTTGATTTCTACTCGAAATGGAGCGATATAAAGGCTTTTGAGCAAGCTATCCTTGAACTGGTGCTGCATACACCGCCAGAACCATGTACCCTGCTGCTGAAAAGTCTGAAAAAGGAAGTCAAAGAATACATACGGCTTTATGAATCTTACCGCCTTCTCCATGACGAAGTGATCATACGTGTATGCTACCAATACGCAGACCGCTACAAGGAAACCATCAAGGAAGAGATGGAAGTGGTAAACAGGCTGCGCAAACCGATGAACGAAGCCAACAACCGCTATGATTCCATTGGCTACCGAGAGCATACACCCGAAGAAGAAAAGCTGGCGGAAAGAGAATATGAGCGTTGCAAGGCTGAATATGAAAGGGAGAAAGCCCAACTGGAGCATCTTTATGAGCAGCAAACCCTTCTCTGGAAAGAAGCCCGGCAATACATGAAAAACCGTTGCGACGACATCTACCTGCTTAGCGTACACTTCATGGGCATCCTGACCAAATATGTACCGGACGAAGAAAGCCAACCGAACGAAGCAGACAGGCAGAGCCGTACAGACAGCCAGCCGGAAGCTGAAACTACAACCGCATCGACTACAGCTACGACTGCCGGATTGCCTGAATATTTCAGCATGAAGCTGATTTCCCTAATTCATGAAGTTTGTGCAGGGGAACAGTTTGAAGACATTACCGCACCGGATTTCTATGCCTGCATGAATCTGCATCCCTGCCAGTGCGTACTGAAAATAAAGCCAAGGGAAAAGATACGGGTATGCTATCTGATTTCCCTGATGAGGGAGCAGTTGCCGGGGCAGGATAAGGACAAATGGAAGGAAGCCATCCTGAAACACCTGGATATTGATGAAGACTATTACAAGTCCAAGTACAGGGAACCCGTTTCCGATTTACCCAGTATTCCCAACCAAAAGTTCGCCAAGGAAATGGACGGAATATTCCGATAACCCGTGATATTCCAATATATTTTACGACATGACCACTTATACCACTCAAAATAATTTTTGAGTGGTATTTTTATTTCTTGATATTCAGCGATATAACAGAACAATCCATATCTATCATCCACATACTTACCACTCAAAACCCTACCTAATTTTGCATCGTTCGAGAACAGAAGAAACAGCCTGTGCGCAGGGCTATTGTCAAACAAGTAATCATACGGACGATGAACAACCTCAAAGAACTGTTAGTGAAACCCGTCTGGCAGATGACAGGCGAAGAGTTCCTTTTTCTAAGCAGACACGCTTCGGTACAGGCAGAGGCGCAACCGCAGCCGACCACCGACACGGAAAGAAAGTACGTGTACGGCATACTCGGCATAGCCAAGCTTTTCGGGTGCAGCCTGCCCACAGCCAACCGCATCAAGAAAAGCGGAAAGATAGACAAAGCCATTACCCAGATTGGACGCAAGATTATCGTGGATGCGGAACTGGCGCTGGAACTGGCTGGCAAGAAAACCGGAGGACGCAGATAAAGGAGGTGATTATGGACTATATAAAAGAAATATCACCCGAACAAGCCGTTATCCTCTGGCAGGAATCCCGGCTAAGTCTGTCAAGATGCTACGAAAAAGCCCCCGAAATTCTGAAAGTACACGGCTCTGTCATCGGGACGCTGGGCAATTTCAGCGCATCCATCGGCAAAGCCAAGAGCAAGAAAACCTTCAATGTATCGGCTATCGTAGCCGCTGCATTGAAGAACGGTACCGTGTTACGATATGCGGCTGAACTGCCCGAGGAAAAGCGGAAAGTGCTTTATATAGATACGGAGCAAAGCCCCTACCACTGCCTGAAAGTGATGAAGCGGATCCTGCGGATGGCAGGATTGCCCGATGACAGGGACAGCGGTTATCTGGAGTTTCTCGCTTTGAGAAAATACACCCCGGAACAGCGCATCAGCATTGTAGAACAGGCTATCTACCACTCACCGGATATTGGGCTGGTCATCATAGACGGCATCCGGGATATGGTGTACGACATCAACAGCCCCGGTGAATCCACCCGCATCATATCCAAGCTGATGCAGTGGACGGACGACAGGCAGATTCATATCCATACGATACTGCATCAGAACAAGGGGGATGAGAACGCAAGAGGGCACATTGGTACGGAACTGAACAACAAGGCGGAAACAGTCCTGCTGGTGGAAAAGGACAAGGGGAACAGCGACATCAGCCATGTTTCCGCCATGCACATCCGGGCGATGGATTTCGAGCCTTTTGCATTCTGCATCAACGACAGAGCCCTGCCCGAACTTGCGGAAGGCTACAAGCCGGAAGCAAGGAAGCCGGGAAGACCCTCGGTGGAAAAGTTTGACCCTTACAAGGATATTTCAGAACCGCAGCACCGTGCCGCACTGGAAGCCGCTTTTGCACTGAAAGAGGAATACGGCTACAAGGAGCTGGAAGACACCTTAATCAGGACTTATCTGGCAGAAGGGGTTAGACTGAATCACCAGAATGCAGTGGCGCTTATCACCATGCTGCGCAACAAACGGATGATAGTGCAGGAAAACGGCAGGAAGTATTCCTTCAAGCCCGATTACCACTATTAGCCGACAATCCCGAAAATCGCTTCACTTTATTCCCGTATCCTATATATACGACAATTTAGTGAAGTGATTTCAGAAACAGACAAATCACTTCACTTTATTCCGGGGGTCTATATATTAGGAGTTTAGTGAAGTGATTGTACTGACCGCATACTTTTAAGAGTTGCGGGCAAAAAGAGAAATAATCAAAGCACTCACTAAAAACGATTTCCTTATGAACATCGAGACTGCAAAACAAATCAATCTGGCTGACTACCTGCACAGCCTGGGGTATTCACCCGTCAAACAGCAGGGTATCAACCTTTGGTACAAATCTCCCTTGAGGGAAGAAACAGAGGCTTCCTTCAAAGTGAACACCGAACGCAACCAGTGGTACGACTTCGATGCGCCCATATAGGCTACACAATAAATATCTCTATGGCAAGAGATTAGGTTAGAGTTCAACAGACCTATCCTCAACGACTTAGCTGGAGGAGAAATCCAAAGGTGACAAAAGCATGTCGGTAAAGTCATTAGTCAGCTAAATACCAAGCTGCGACTGCATGGCGAGAGGAAAAGACAGACACAAGGATGAAGCCTGATTGGTTGAACGATAGTTCTGCTGCACACGTACCAGCCCCGACGAAAGGTATTTGATTCACGTCGGGCTGAAGCACCCCATGTAAACCGAAATTACAATGGAGCAGGAGCTGGCTTCAGAGCAACCACAATAAGTGGAATAGGAACGTAAGTCGCATCCGACAGTCTGCCGAGCCAAACAGTTATTGTGAAAGCAAATGGGGATTCCCTAAATCAGAATGCCGTAAGGCTATGGGCATAGGACCCTGAATATCTGACATGGGAACGGAGCTTCCGTAGTAGTCCGAGCAAGGGAAAGCCTTGTAACATGGCGAAGGGAAGCAGTTAGATAACTTAATACAAATAATGGAAAATGTGTGAGACATTATGAGAAGTCCTGAGCAAGTATTAAAAGCTTTAAACAAGCATGGTAAAGTTTCGGATTACAAGTTCGAAAGGCTGTACCGTATCTTATTCAATGAGGAGATGTTTCATGTTGCTTACCAGCGTATTTACGCCAAACCAGGCAATATGACACCCGGTACGGATGGGAAAACCATCAATCGGATGAGTCTTCAAAGAATAAACAAAGTCATTGCATCTTTGAGAGATGAGTCTTACAAGCCTAATCCGGCAAAAAGGATATACATACCCAAGAAAAACGGTAAGAAAAGACCGCTTGGAATTCCTTCCTTTGAGGACAAACTTGTACAGGAGGTGGTGCGCATGATTCTTGAAGCCGTCTATGAAGAGGTGTTTGCAAACACCTCACATGGATTCAGACCAAACAGAAGCTGCCATACCGCATTGACCCATATCCAAAAGACATTTACAGGTACAAAATGGTTTGTGGAAGGAGACATTAAAGGATTCTTCGACAACATAGACCACAATGTATTGATTGCAACTTTGCGGAAACGGATTGCCGATGATAGATTTCTAAGGCTTATCCGCAAGTTGTTGAATGCGGGATATATTGAAGACTGGAAGTTTCATAATACAAACAAGGGAACTCCACAAGGCGGTAATATCAGTCCTATACTGGCAAACATTTATCTTGATAATTTTGACAAGTATATGGAAGAATACGCCCTACGCTTCAATAAGGGAAAAGAAAGACACATCACCAAAGAATACAAGCAACTTAGCGATAAGATGCAACGCATCCTTAAAAGCATCAAGAACATACAGGATGCAGATGTCAGATTACAGCTTAGGGATGAGTATGAGAAACTGAGACGTGAAAGGCAAAAGATTGAGAGCAGAGACAGTATGGATGAAACATACAGAAGGCTTCGATACGTAAGATACGCAGATGATTTCCTCATTGGTGTTATCGGAAGCAAGGCAGAGTGCGTTAAAATCAAGTCGGACATTACCAAGTATATGGAAGAAAACCTCAAGCTGGAACTGTCACAGGAAAAGACATTGATAACAAACGCACAAAAGCCCGCGAAATTTCTTGGCTTCGATGTTTCAGTCCGTAAGTCTGATGCTATCAAGCGGGACAAGAACAATGTGCCAGCCCGTTATTACAACGGTAAGATAGTCCTAAAGGTCGCCATAGAAACGGTGCGGAACAAACTGGAAGAATACAGCGCCATCAGATACAAGGTAGAAAATGGCCGACAAGTTTGGTTTGCAAAGTTCAGAGGCAATCTTATGAAGAAGAAAATCGAGGACATAGTGGCGGCATATAACTCTGAAATCAGAGGGTTCTACAACTACTACTGCATTGCCAACAACGTGGCATACGCGCTCTCAAAGTTTGGATACATCATGGAGTACAGTATGTACCATACCATTGCAGGAAAAACCAATAGCACTGTAAGCAAAGTCATTGACAAATATAAGGTTGGGAATGACATTATAGTGCCATATCAGGATGCAAAAGGTAAATTACGGTACAGGAAATTCTATAATGAGGGATTCAAACGTAAACCACCAATGTACTATACGGAGGTAAACGACTTATCCTACACAATCGCAATTCCACAGCCGACACTTACTGAGCGATTGGATGCGAGAACATGTGAATTATGTGGAAAAGTCGGACCTGTAGTCATGCGTCATGTCAGAAAGCTAAATCAGCTTAAAGGAAAAACTGAATGCGACAGGCTGATGCTTGAAAAGCATAGGAAGACATTGGTTGTCTGTGAAAAGTGTTATGCCAAAATACACAGCCATGCTAAATAAAGTCATGTTATCAACGGAGAGCCGTATGCGTGGAGACATGCAAGTACGGTTTGGGGGCAGGTACGGGAAAACCTACTGCCGAAAGGCAGTAAGGCGTTCTGTACCGAGCCTACGTTTAGGGAAAGGGGGCGGTATCATTGAACTGGCTGCACACCTGTATGCTACCGACCATGTACCTTACCTGCTGGAGCGGATTGCGGAACAGACACCGTATGTACACCCGGTATCTTTCTCTTTTGGCAAGCAGGACTCTTTCGGTCCGAGCTTCCAACAGCTGGAGATAGTACCGCTATCGTCTCCTGCCCTGCTTTCCTATTTACAAGGTAGAGGAATAAATCTGGAACTGGCAAAAAGAGAATGTAGTGAAGCCCGTTACACCCACAACGGCAAGCGTTACTTTGCCATCGCATTCCCTAACGGTTCGGGTGGGTTTGAGGTTCGTAACCCCTATTTCAAGGGCTGCATCGCCCCCAAGGAAATCTCCCACATCAGACAGTCGGGAAAAGCAAGGACTGCCTGCTATGTGTTCGAGGGTTTCATGGACTACCTTTCCTTTCTGACATTGAGACAAGAGAGCTGCCCAAATTATCCGGAATTGGACGGGCAGGACTATATTGTATTGAACTCCGTATCGAATGTGAACAAGGCTCTCTATCCGTTGGGCAATTACGAACGCATCCACTGCTTTTTCGACAACGACCATGCAGGAATGGAAGCACTCCGGCAAATCCGCATGGAATACGGCAGAGACCGGTACATCCGGGACGCTTCGCAGATTTACAGCGGATGCAAGGACTTGAACGAATACTTACAGAAACAGGTTGAAAGAAAAAGGCAGCTCCAGTCCGCCAAAGGGGTGCGCAGCCAATCACCGGAGAAGAAGAGCGGCTTCCGGTTATAGCCCACTATAACTACACGCTCCGCTTTCGTAGTTGTGGGCTCTCCCGAGGGGATTAGGGCTTTGCCCTAATGACCCACTCAGGGCGTTTCACCCCTGAGAACCCCGAGCAAAGAGTGACCCTCTCTTTGCAATCTCCGCTTATGGGTTACCCCTAAGAAATCTCGTGCAAATGAGAGCAGAGGCAAACTTGCTTGACCTATGCCGAATGCAGCCGAGATTCATAAAATAACCCCTCTGCGAAAGCGAGCAAAGTAAATTAATTGTAAACAAAGAAAAGAAGCTATGGCAACAAAATCAAGCATACATATCAAGCCTTGCAACATCGCATCGAGCGAGGCACACAACCGAAGGACTGCCGAGTATATGCGTAATATCGGGGAGTCCAGAATCTATGTCGTTCCCGAACTTTCCACCGATAACGAACAGTGGATAAATCCCGACTTCGGCACTCCCGAACTGCGAACTCATTATGACAATATCAAGCAAATGGTCAAGGAAAAGACCGGACGTGCCATGCAGGAAAAGGAAAGGGAACGCAAGGGAAAGAATGGAAAGATTATCAAGGTGGCGGGATGCTCACCCATCCGTGAAGGAGTATTGCTTATCAGACCGGACACCACACTGGCTGATGTACGCAAATTCGGTGAAGAGTGCCAAAGACGCTGGGGCATCACTCCGCTACAGATTTTCCTGCATAAAGACGAAGGGCATTGGCTGAACGGTCAGCCGGAAGCGGAAGACAAAGAGAGCTTCCAAATAGGAAGCAGATGGTTCAAGCCGAACTATCATGCTCATATCGTATTCGACTGGATGAACCACGAAACCGGGAAGAGCCGAAAGCTCAATGACGAGGATATGGCAACCATGCAGACCCTTGCTTCCGATATTCTCCTGATGGAACGTGGGCAGGCAAAAGCTGTCACAGGTAAAGAGCATCTGGAACGAAACGATTTCATCATTGAGAAGCAGAAAGCCGAACTGCAACGTATAGAGGAAACCAAGCGACACAAGGAGCAACAGGTAAGCCTTGCCGAACAGGAACTCAAACAGGTAAAAGCTGAGATACGTACAGACAAACTCAAAAGTGCAGCTACCGATGTAGCCACTGCCATAACCAGCAGCGTAGGTTCTCTTTTCGGAAGCGGTAAGTTGAAAGAACTGGAACATAACATCGAGCAGCTACATCAGGAGATTGCCAACCGGGACAAAGCTACTGATGAATTAAAAATTCAGATGCAACAAATGCAGGAACAGCACGGCAGACAAATACGCAATCTTCAAGGAATACATAATAAAGAGATTGAAGCTAAAGACAAAGAAATATCACGGCTAAACACCCTGCTTGAAAAGGCATTATGCTGGTTCCCATTACTCAAAGAAATGCTGAGAATGGAAAAATTATGCTATGTCACTGGTTTTACCAAGG